>Ga0222633_1001665_pt1 | contig 10962 bp, 5 predicted proteins | sample AntAcemetageno48_FD_179816 | JGI IMG/M metagenome (GOLD analysis project Ga0222633, IMG submission 179816) | Saline water microbial communities from Ace Lake, Antarctica - #48 | ecosystem: Environmental > Aquatic > Non-marine Saline and Alkaline > Saline | place: Antarctica: Ace Lake | collected... | reverse complement strand
TCACAGATGGTTTAGTCGGATCAGAAACTGTGACTGCAACAGGTGGCGCGACGTTCAACACGAAAGATGTGCTGACTGCCAACGAAGTGACGGTCAACAGCACGGCCTTGGCGGATGGTGATAATGGTGGTGTTGCGAGCAACTACAGCTTAGCGAGTGGTCAGACCGACGCCTCGACGATAACAGCCAAAGCCTTAACGGCAACCGTCGCCGCGGCGAGCAAAGAATATGACGGCAACACCAACGCCAGCAACAACGTCTTAACCATCAACTCAGGCCTCATCAGCGGAGAAACTATCACTGCCATAGGTGTTGCGAGCTACAACGACAAAGACGTGTTGGATGCCGCCACCGTCACCGTCAACAGCACCACCTTAGTCGATGGTGTCGATGCCGCCGATAGAGGCAGCAACTACAGCTTAGCGGCAGGCCAGACCATTGGCTCAACGATCACGGCCAAAGCGATCACCGCAACCGTCGCCGCGGCGAGCAAAGAATATGACGGCAATACCAACGCCAGCAACAATGTCTTAAGCATCGCCTCAGGCCTGATCAGTGGAGAAATCATCACCGCCACCGGTGTTGCGAGCTACAACACCAAAGACGTGTCGACTGCGACCACCGTCACCGTCGACAGCACCGCCTTAGTGAATGGTACGGATCCGACTCACCTAGCGAGCAACTACAGCTTAGCGACAGGCCAGAACATCGCCTCAGCGATCACGGCCAAAGCCTTATCGGTTTCAGGTATTACGGCTGATAACAAAGTGTATGACGGCAGTACGTCCGCGGTGATACAAACAGGCACGGTTAGCTTTGCCGGTTTGTTGCCCGATGATACAGTTATCGTGAATACGGGTGTAATTACAGGGACCTTTGCAGATAAAAACGTAGCAGATGCAAAAGCCATTAACCTAGGCGGTATTACACTCAGTGGCGATGATGCTAATAACTACACAGTTGCTGGTGTAGATGGTGTATCTGCCAACATCACCCAGGCCACCTTAACCGTCAGCGGCATTACTGCGGCGCCTAAGGTTTATGATGGTAATACAAGCTCAACCATCAACGTTTCCGGTCAAACCTTAACGGGCTTAGTGGTTAATGATGATGTGACCGTAGCGGCAACCGGCGTGTTCTCGGATAAGAATGTTGCGACGGATAAAACAGTGACACTCAGCAGCACCAACAGTGGAGTTGATTTAGGTAACTACGCCATTACAGATCAAACGAGTGCTTTAGCTGACATCACCCAGGCCAACTTAACCGTCAGCGGCATTACAGCGGCACCTAAGGTTTACGATGGTAATACAAGTTCAACCATCAACTTTTCTGGTCAAACCTTAACGGGCTTAGTGGTTAATGATGATGTGACCGTAGTGGCAACGGGTGTGTTCTTGGATAAGAATGTTGCGACGGATAAAACAGTGACACTCAGCAGCACCAACAGTGGTGTTGATTTAGGTAACTACGCCATGACAGATCAAACGAGTGCTTTAGCTGACATCACGGCTAAAGCCCTCACTGTGAGTGGCATTACGGCTGATAACAAAGTCTATGATGCGGCGACAACATCCACTCTCGATGTAAGCGCGCAAACATTGACGGGCTTAATCGCAGGCGATGCTGTGACGGTCTTAACAACGGGTAGCTTTGCAGACAAGCAGGTTGGCACGACAAAAACGGTAACAATAGCAAGCACAAGCAGTGGTGCTGATGTCCTTAACTACAACATTACAGACCAGGCGTCTGCAACAGCTGACATCACGGCCAAAGCCATAACCGTGACCGGCATTACTGCAACTAACCGAGACTATGACGGTAGTGTAGTCGCTGTCCTTACGGGCGGGTCGATCGACACGGGTATCACGGGCGAATCTCTGACTTTCACTGGGCAAACGGGTGCGTTCGCAGACAAGAATGTGGGCACAGATAAAACCGTGACTGTCACCGGCGCCACGCTGGGAAATGGAGCGGGTGGATTGGCTAGTAATTACAGCTTGACCCAGCAACCGTCTGCAACCACTGCCAACATCACCACCAAAGACCTGACCATCACTGGCATAACTGCGAGCAATAAAACTTTTGATGGTAGTGCAGCGGCCACCTTAACCGGCGGATCCGTTGACACGGGTATCACGGGTGAAGCCCTGACCATCGCGGGACAAACAGGTACCTTTGCAGATGAGAATATAGCTAATGGTATAGCTGTCACCGTCACTGGCGCAACGCTAGTAGATAGTACTGGGCTGGCTAGCAACTATAGTTTGACACAGCCAACCGGGCTGACAGCAGATATCACAGCTGAGCTGGTTTTAGCCGGGGATATTACCGTTGTGCCAGCGATAGGAAATCAATCTTCCCAGCCTAAAGTGATTGCACAAGCACAAGCACAAGCACAAAACCTTACGGTAGTCGGCAATAATACCCAACCTTCTAACCCTGAGTTAACAGCAAACTTATCTAACTTGGCGTATGAATCTCCAGCTAATAACGACGGCGCCGTTACAGCATCTGGAGTTATCAATGAGTCCTACCTGAAAGATGAGCTAGGTAACACCACCAGTGATGATGGGGATACCAAAGAAAAAGATTCAGATGGTTCGGACGTTATAATTGCGATAGGTGGCGGTATTGGCTAACCTTCAGAAGCGGTGACAAATTAGGCAAAATGTTACTGGCAAAATTACTATGATGGCCTTGCAGTGATATCGACTTAGTGCGTAAATAAACTATGAAAGGTGCGATATATAAGCCCTTTACGTCCACGTTAAATATTACGATAGATTGAATATCAAAAAGACCATAAAAAACAACATCCGATCCTACAAACAAAAGCGTATTGTCGGCTTATGTATACTCGCACTTGCTACCAACTTTGCCGTAAGCGCGTATGGTGTGCCAGTTGCTGATGTAGGCTCAACCGCTGCCAATAGTACCTCTCAAGTAGCTGTCTTCCGCCAAGATGCAAGCGGCGGTGGTGTAGTTACCGTGCAAAGCATTCGCTTTACTGGTTATGTTCGATACACCGAAGTCCTTACTGCTGTATTTGCAGATGCAGTAGGTAAAACTTTTGACCTGGCAGGCCTGCAAGGACTCACTCACCGCATTACTGCGCATTACCGTAGTCATGGCGTTCCATTTGCCCGGGCACTGATACCGGCGCAACCCATGACCGATGGCGCTTTAATCATTCACATCATAGAAGGGCCATCCGGTAGGGTCAAAGCCGAAGGCGATGACAAGCGCGCCGCGAACGCGCATGAGGTGTCAGTTGTTGCGGTACCCGATGCAGGCGCGACTGCTGCCAATGTCACCTCCCAGGTAGCTGTCGCCAGCCAAGATGCAAGCGGCGGTGGGGTGGTTACCGTGCAGGGTATTCGCTTTACTGGTTACGTTCGATACACCGAAGTCCTTACTGCTGTATTTGCAGATGCAGTGGGCAGAACTTTTGACCTGGCAGGCCTGCAAGGACTCACTCAGCGCATTACTGCGCAATACCGTAGTAACGACGTTCCATTTGCCCGCGCACTTCTACCGGTGCAACCCATGACCGACGGCGATTTAGTCATTCACATCATAGAAGGGCGCTACGGCAGCATCAAAGCCAAAGGCGATGACAACCGCGCTGCGAACGCACAAGTGTTTTTACAATCACTGCAAGCAGGTCAGGTGATCGAAAGTTCTAGCCTAGAACGTGCAGCATTAATTTTAGCGGACCAACCAGGCTTTGATAGCTCATACGCAATCGGCCCAGGCCAAGCAAGCGGCACCGGTGACTTAGACGTGAGAGTAAAACGTAGCGCGCGCTACAGCGGTGAACAGGGTTTTGATAATTACGGAAACCGTTTCACGGGTCGTCGGCGTGGCTATTTAAATTTGGATATTAATAGTCCGTTTTTCTTTGGTGACCAACTTAAATTCAATACGCTGTATTCAGAAGAAAATTTATGGGTGGGAGCGCTAAACTACAGCCTGCCATTCGGTGGGACTGGTTTGCGTGCGAATGTGGGTTACGCCCACACTAACTACGAACTGGGTCAAGAATTTGCTAGTGCCAAAGCGCAGGGTACGGCTAGGATTAGCAGTGCCGGCCTAAGCTATCCTATTATTCGATCACAACAAGCCAATCTCAGCCTAGCGGGTACCTACCAGCATAAAGTGTTGAATAACAGTGATGGTATTACATCCAGCAGCAATACCAATCGCAGTGAAAGCTTACCGATTAGTCTTAGCTTCGATCGTCGTGATCAGCTGGCAGGCGGTGGTATTACCTATGGTGAAGTAAGCTGGACGCATGGTGATTTAGCGTTGGCCAGTGCTAACCGTGCCGTTGACAGCACCACCGCTAAAACATCCGGCGGCTTTGATAAAATCAACCTGAACGTAGCACGCCTGCAGGCGCTTCCGGTCAACCTCAATCTTTTTGGACGTATATCAGCCCAATGGGCTGGCAAGAATCTAGATTCATCTGAAAAATTTGGTTTAGGTGGCGTCAATGGCGTAAGAGCCTACCCTAGTGGTGAGGCATTTGGTGATGAAGGTGTGTTAATGCAGCTAGAAGTGCGTTATGCGATTAACAGCTTTGCACCTTATGTGTTCTTTGATGCGGGCACCCTCAACATCAATCACGATACATTTACCGTGGGCGATAACAGACGTAGCTTGGCCGGTGCAGGCTTAGGCCTTCGTTTTAACAAGAATGGTTGGAGTATAGATGCCAGTGCCGCATGGCGCACAGCAGGGATATTCTCTGATGTGAATCAAGCGGATACACCGACGATTTGGGGGACTGCTAAGTATAAGTATTAGGGTCGGGTTTTCAGGGTAATAATTCAGGATTTATTGAAATGCCAACACCCCATTTAGAAAGTAAGCGTTCATTCCAGCACATCCTTCCAGCGCCGCCATTTCCGCTCTACTCTTTGCTTCACATTTTGTAAATGAGGCTAGAGGATGAGCACAAGAATTCGTAGAACCCCACAACAATGGCAAGCGCTGGTTGATGACCAGGCAACGAGTCGTTTGTCGGCACAGCAGTATTGCGATCAGCATCAGCTCTGCTATCCAATATTTTGTAAATGGCGTAAACAATCAAATGAGCGTGCCCCGGCTTCTCTTATTGATTTGACGTCGCTGGTGAGTGAGCCTGCCAATCAGACCTGGGATATTGAACTCGACCTGGGTCGTGGCATGGCGCTGCGACTGAAACGCGGCTGATGCTCTTTGCTGATGATCAGGTGCGGGTCTGGTTGTATAGCGAGCCCACCGATATGCGCAAATCCTTTGACGGATTGTCCGGGCTGGTCAAGCATCAGCTCAAAGAAGACCCATTAAGCGGTCAGTGGTTTGTGTTCATCAATCGCCGCAAAACGCAGATGAAAATCCTCTACTTTGATCGCTCCGGCTACTGTATTTGGAGTAAACGTTTGGTCCAGGGGCAGTTCAACTACCGTGCCAAGTCAAACGGTAAGCAGGCGCTGGACGTGCTTCAGTTGAAGCTGTTGCTAGAAGGTATTGAGGTCGAAAAATCTCGACAATACAAACGTTTTGCTCGATGAAAACACTGTTTTTTGTTAACATGGCGGCATGTCCCAACAACCCACCTATGCTGCTGTCATCAAGGAAAACTCTGTTCTGAAGAGTGAGCGTGACGCGCTTAAACGACAGCTCGACTGGTTCCAAAAACAGATGTTTGGTCAGAAGTCCGAACGTCGTCTGGTGGAAGCCAATCCGCAGCAATTGATGCTTGAGTCACTGCTGGGCGAGCCTGTCGCAATAGAGCCTGTGGCGTCCGAGACCATCACCTATCAGCGCGGCAAAGCGAAAAAGCAACGGGCGGACGATTGTGTGCATGACACGGGATTGCGCTTTAACGATAACGTGCCGGTACAAATCATCGCGGTGCCTGCGCCTGAACTGGAAGGCCCTGATGCTGACCAGTACGACATCATCAGCACGAAAGTGACCTGCCGTCTTGCCCAGCGGCCGGCCAGTTATGTGGTCCTGCAGTATGAGCAGCCGGTGGTCAAACACCGGCATAGCGAAAAGATCACCACCGCCGCTGCGCCTTGTGGGGTGTTCGACCAGTCAATTGCCGATGTGAGCTTGCTGGTTGGCCTTCTGGTCGACAAGTTCTTGTATCACCTGCCGTTATATCGTCAGCATCAACGTCTGGCCCAGGCGGGTGTTACCTTGAGTCGCGCCACCTTAAGCAATCTTGTGAAAAACAGCATTAATCTGTTAAGACCCATTGTCGCGTCGCAACTCGATCATGTTCTGCAAAGTAAAGTGTTGGCGATAGATGAAACCCCGATCAAGGCCGGTCGTGCGGGCAAGGGCAAAATGAAAACCGGCTGGTTCTGGCCGGTGTATGGAGAAGATGATGAAATCGTCTTCACCTATGCCGATAGCCGGGCTCGGCAGCATCTGGATGATGTGCTCAACCACCACTTCAGCGGCACGCTGTTAAGTGATGGTTATGCAGCTTATGAGCGTTATGCAAAACAAACGGTTGGCATCACCCATGCCCAGTGTTGGACGCATACACGGCGTCAGTTTATTGAGGCAGAAAGCAGCGAAGCTGACCTGGTGGCGAAGGCGTTGGATAGGATTGGTGAACTCTATGGTATTGAGAAACACATCAAAGCCAAACAGCTAGACAACGAGAAGAAGCGGGACTACCGCCTGCAGCACAGTAAACCGGTGGTAGATCAGTTTTTTGAATGGTGTGAAGACCGGCTGCTAGACCCTGAACTATTGCCGGACAATCCATTGATCAGGGCAGTGAACTACACGCTGGCACGTCGTGATGCTTTGCGAGTGTTCCTTGAGGATCCTGCTGTGCCGCCAGATACCAATCATCTGGAAAGTGCCTTGCGCCCCATCCCCATGGGACGCCGAAACTGGTTGTTCTGTTGGACCGAACTCGGCGCCGAACACGTGGGCATCATCCAGAGTTTAATCACGACCTGTAAACTGCAGGGTGTCGACCCCTACGTTTATCTAACCGATGTATTGCAACGCGTCAGCGTACACCCGGCCAGTGATGTTGAATCGTTGACGCCACGGCTTTGGAAGGAAAAGTTTGCTGATCGCCCAATGCGCTCTGACTTGAAGCTCGGGGTCAATGACGGCTTGGAATGAACGCTTACTTTAGAAACGAGCAGTACCCAGGTGACACCAACACCCGCATTGGAGAAGCACACCCGCCGTAAAATCGCCACCTAATACACGTTGTGAATCATTGCTGAAGCAGACGCTTGCCAATGTGGTGAACTAGGTTTTTGGTTGACCACGCAACTCTCGCAATCGCCAGTGCACAAGCGGAATCATTTTGATTGCAACAGCCGGGACAAAATAGACTGCCGCATCCTGTACTGCGGTAAAGGAAAAACTTTTCGGCTCTGGGCTCATCAGATTCTCTTCACCGAAATGGTCTCCTGCCGAAAATATCGATGCCGGAGAGGCACTACTAAGCGTAATACTAAGTTCCCCCTGATCGACCAGATAGAGTCCAGGCTCCGGTGCAGACGTCACTGTATCGCCTTTGGCTACGACAATTTCGATCATTTCACGAGCAATACGATTCTTGACCAAAGTGCTAATGCCTTCATCAAACAGCCAACTTTTTTTCAATGTGCCAATCGGTTTTTGTAATGCTGTTATTAAAGCGCCTATGCCACTATTTTCCAAAAATATACGGCAGATTTCATGTGAGAATCGAAACAACACCACATGTGAAATGCTGCGAAAGGTAGCTGTGGACGCTTCGCCGGAAAAAAAACTTTCCTCGCCAACAAATGACCCGCTCGACATGTGTGAGGTTTTACCTTGCTCAATTTTCTCCATGCTGCCGGTGACCAATAAAAATAGTATCGACGTGCTTTCTCCAGCAGCCAAGATGGTTTCTCCCGGATTGCTGACCTGCATCTCGCTATTTAGGAAAGCACTTAGATGAGAAGATGTCACTTCAGGAAAATACCCGATAAGGCTTTGCATAGCCTTGTCACGAAAATAATTTTCTTGGCTTTCTATGAGTACATCAACCGCCGCGAAGGCGGCGTTGTCACCGATTTCTTTCTCGTTAACCGTTAAAGTTCGAGCTGTATGAGCCAGTACAATCTTATTTGACTGATCTTCCTTAAAATCTTCTGCAATGCCATGGATCATACCTCCACCAATGTCTATTTTCTTCAAATCCAATTTGGTTAAGTATGTCTCCTGAATCTGACGGTTCCACTCAGCGGATATACCCGGTGCAGTGCTATCCTCAGTGACCATCGAATCAAGAACTTTGCGGGAGCTTAAATCGGCCCAATGCCCATAAGTTTTGTAGCCCTGACCACCGACCGCCCTGAATATAAAAAGACTATTTTCAACTGGGTGGGGTGAAAATATGGGTTTCACTTCTAGACCATCAATATTATTCCATTCATCAAATATGAGATCGTGTTCCTCGAAATAATCTGAAAAACATGACTCTGGCATAGACATCAGCGCAGAGAGTTTTTTACGAATGGCGGCACGTACTAAAGGCGTCGCATAGTGACGAATTGGATGGTCCGCTTGCATCAGTGCCGGCAGCCCTACAAAATGATCGTCGTGACAATGGGTATGAAAAATGCCCTTAATTTCGCTGATATCAATACCTACCGATAATAGAATATTGAGTATGTTAGCCCCTGCATCTATGAGGAATACATCACCTTGATGCAATACAATACTGGACATAGCGGGTCGCTTTGTGTCCCAACCATCGCCTTCACCGACATGCAAAATTGAAAAATACTCACGGGCAATCGCATGAAAGCCTAGTTGGTATGGCGACTCATATAGCTCATCTTCAGCTAGATTCAGATTAACTTCAATGTAACGGTCATTGTATTTAAATTCATATAGATTAAAACTTTTGCGCCGAATTTTGACGCCGTTTCGGATTGATGTCCATGTGTCTCCATTAGCAACAGGGCAAGTATCCAACAAGGCATCTGATGTTTTGATTTCGCCAAAAGCGAAGGCTAACTTGATCCGCATCATACGTGACGCTTCTTCCTCGGTAAGACCTGTCTCCATAATTTCTTTGACGCTAGTCAAGCCGTAATTACCACGATAAATGTATTCCAGCTGAGCATTTACCTGATCTTCGTGACCAATAAGAACAGGTTTGATACCAATGTTACCCGGGTGACCAGGTATTATCATGCCTTGCATATAGAGCATTTGCAGAACAGGGAATTCAGCCAGATTCGAAAACTCTCCCTGCTGAATCAAACTATCTGACAAAAGAATCGCATTTGGCCCGGTTTCACCTTTATCGGTTTCAGCAATGTATTGCATCTGTTTTAGATGTTTAACCACATCAGCGGGACAACCACATAAGATGTAAAGATTCGCTTCGGGAATTTGTAACCAGTAAACACCCGCGCATACCTTAGATAATTGTAGGTTATTGACCGCCTCACCCAGGGTCTGATTGGTCTTGTATAGCTGTTGATTCTTTTGTTCGAGTGCCTGAATAATGTCGGCGCTCTTTTTCTTCTCTTGAAAAAGACTAAATTCGCGGCCTACTCGGTGTTCTATGCCTTCAGCATCCGCTGACTCTATGAAGTAAGCATCAATGGAAGACTCTTTGATCAAAGACCTGGAAACATCAGCATCGTCGGGTGAGGAGATCAACATTCTCATTGCTTTGGGTGCAACAGTCTTTAGATCATCAAGCAACTGCAAACCCTGACCCTTAACGCCAGACAAGTGAAACTGAGCTAGGATCAGTTGCACATCACCTGGTTTCGGTAAGGCACGGACCATCGACAGTGCCTCTGTAAACCCGCTGGCGCTGAGCAATTCGTAATCGCCAGCTAGCGCATCCTGGACCAAACTCAATCGCTTGCGATCGTCATCAACCAGAAGCATACAAGGCTTCTTAGCCAATATTGGCGTTTTGACATCCGAATTGTGATCTACCAAGGTCATAAGCCGTCCTTTTTGCGGAGTTTTAGTTTTTCTATTACGTGTGAACAAGGAAAATAGACCACATTTTCCGAAGAGTAAAAAAGTAAAAAAGGGGACACTGATCCCATAGTGACTTAGTTAGGGTCACATTCCTCTAGCCAGAATATATCTACCTTCAGAGCTATAAAATCAACCAGAGTAGCCAGTTGGAAGGGGCTATTTATATACTCATTTGGCCATTGGCATACTCCGGGTGACACTCCCTTATATCAGCACTGGGCGCGGTATCAGCACAAGTATTAAAGAGTACCCACTCTCACCAGTTGAGGGGATTACCCAGAATGTGCTTAGAAGCAACTGCTAAGTCACTATGGGATCAGGGTCCCCCTATGCAGATGCCTTTTGAGCAACCTAGTAGACTTTTGGAATCACCCGTGATGTTCTTTGTTGGTAAGCTACGTAATCCGCACCAAGTGTCACCGCCAGACCTTTTTCCTCAAAGTGGATGCCAAGCAGGGTGTAGACAGTCATGCCGAGCGAAAAAACCAGATGTCCTATGCTCATGCTGGGGACAGCCCAGAAAGCCATCAGCAGCCCAAGCATCATAGGGTGACGAATCCAACTGTAAAACAGGCGTTCAGTAAAGCCCACTGAACTGTACGTCTTTCCGATGAAATGCAGCCAGGTGTGGCGTAGGCCAAATAGGTCGAAATGGTCAGTGAGAAAGGTCGAAATGAGCACCAGTATCCAACCCAGACCGAACAGGCCCCATAGAACATACGTCAGTATAAGGTTGTCCACCTGCCATACGACACCTTCGATTGGCTGCCAGGCGTACATTAAAAAAGCCAGCACGACAGACGAGGCCAGAACATAGGTACTGCGTTCTGTATGATGTGGAATGACGCTAGCAATCGCCTCTTTAAACCAGCCTCGGGCCATGATGGTGTGTTGGACGCCCCAAAGGAGCAGCAGCGCAAGGTTGATAAGTAGTGCTATGGCGACATT
>Ga0222633_1001663_pt1 | contig 10974 bp, 10 predicted proteins | sample AntAcemetageno48_FD_179816 | JGI IMG/M metagenome (GOLD analysis project Ga0222633, IMG submission 179816) | Saline water microbial communities from Ace Lake, Antarctica - #48 | ecosystem: Environmental > Aquatic > Non-marine Saline and Alkaline > Saline | place: Antarctica: Ace Lake | collected... | reverse complement strand
CGTTCGAAGAAAGAGACGTCTTTCGGATTCGATCCGGGCCAACCGCCCTCGATGTAATCCATTCCGAATTCGTCGAGCTCTTGCGCGATTCGAACTTTGTCCAGCGAACTGAAATTGACACCTTCGCCCTGCGTGCCGTCTCGCAGGGTCGTGTCATAGAGGAATACTTTGGGGTGGTCGCTCATTTCCGTCTATTTATACAGGGGGGATGGAGGATGACAAGTGGTTGGCTCCACGAACATCGCATGTAGGGTCGGGGGTGCGCCGGAGAGATGGGTTGTTTTCGGCTATCGTATTTCGATGAGTGTGTCCCCGCTCTCGATGCGGCTCTCAATGTCGGGCAGCATCGGCTCGAACCAGCCGGGCAATGCCCTCCGCGAGCAGTTCCCTATTCTCAGCCAGACAATCCGCGGGGCCGCAGTCTCCATCAGAGCGCGATTCGGGAAGTCCTCGTCTTTGGTGATGATGATTGCTCCATTGATCTTGGCGTAGTTCCCAAATAGATTCTTCGGAACTGTCCCGCATTCCCACGTCGACGAGGTGTTCGGCAACGTGGCCATGGCTAGTAAGCATCCGCGCCAGCGAGGGCTGTAATTGCGCGTCAACGATCCACCGCATCCCGAATCAGACAGGTGCAGTCTCGCCCAGCAGAACTGGTTGGTCCATCTGGGCGGCGGCATATTGGATGGCCGCGTCAATATCCTCGGGCTCGAGATATGGGAAGTCGTCGAGGATTTCCTCGCGGGACACTCGCGCGGCGAGCAAGTCGAGCACGTCTTTGACGCGGATTCTCATCCCCCGGATACAGGGGCGTCCTCCGCATTTTCCGGGCTCGATCGTGACTCTCTCTCGATAGTCCATTTTAATACTCTAGTCGATTTCTTCGGCTTAGGCGAACGTTCTCGATCTAAGGGCCTTTATGCCAATGACTTAACAGGTCACCGATTCAGCAGATTGGGAACGAAGTGGAGAAAGGCAACCGAGCAACGCGAGAAAGGTGATACAGGGGAGCAAGCGAAGCGTCCCAAGCAAAGCGAAGTCAATCAGGTCGTCGTTTTTTTCGGTTCGTCGGGGCGGCGTCCGGCCAGTTCGCAGAGTTTCTTTTTGAGTGCCTCGAGTCCTTCTCCGGTTTCTGCGGAAATAGGGAAAATCTCCTGTTTTGGAAATCGCTGCTTCAGAGCGGACAGATACATCTCTGACTCGTCGAGATCGACCTTGTTCGCGACGATGAGCCATTCGCGTTTGGTTAGCTCCTCGTCGTAAAGTTTGATTTCTTTTCTCAAAATCTGGAGATCTGAGATCGGATCCCGCTGATCGACTCCGGCAGTGTCGACGACAAAGAGGAAAATCGAGCAACGGCTGATGTGACGGAGGAAGTCATGTCCGAGCCCGACGTTGGCATGGGCACCCTCGATCAGGCCGGGGATATCGGCGATGGTGCCGCGTCTATATTTGCCGAAGTCGACGACGCCGACCATGGGTTGCAACGTGGTAAAGGGATAGGACGCGACTTTTGGAGATGCATTCGATAGCGAGGTGAGAAGGGTCGATTTGCCGGCATTGGGAAAACCGACCAGCCCGATATCGGCGATCCGGCGAAGCTCGAGGTAATACCAGTCTTCCTCGGCCGTCTCGCCCATGGTGTATTCGATGGGGGCCTGGTTGGTGTCAGTTCGGAAGGTCCAGTTTCCTTTTCCACCGATGCCGCCTTTGCAGAGGGTGAATTTTTGGCCGTGCTCAGTCAGGTCGGCAACGGGCTCGCCGAAGTCGTGCTCGGGTTTCTCTTCTTCCTCCTCTTCTTCCTCCTCTTTGCGGGGCATCAGGACCATTTCGCCCTCTTCATCTGCCTCGAAATTTCCCGCCCAATCAGCGTCAGAGACATCCTCGACGGGAAAGTCATCCTCCGGTTTCACCTTGGGTACGTTCGGTTCGGTGCGGTAGACGATGGTTCCGGGTGGCACCTTCAGGATCAGGTCCTTGCCGGATTTTCCGGTCATCTTGCGCCCCTGACCGGGCTTACCCTTTTCGGCATTGTAATTAGGGCGGTAGAAAAATTCACGGAGGTTGTCGGTGTGTTCGTTGACGACCAGGATGACATCGCCGCCCCGTCCGCCGTCTCCGCCGTCGGGACCGCCTTTGGGCTCAAATTTTGCCCGGCGGAAGCTGGAGCAGCCGTGGCCGCCGTCACCGGCTTTGGCGTGAATTTTGATGTGATCTACGAACATGGGATTTTGAAAAATCGAATCTTAAAAACGCTAATCTTCCCGGTCGGGGTGTCTAACATAGATTACTCCGGGCAATCCCTCGAGATCGGCTTCCAGGGTTATCAAATCAGCGGACGATTCGCGTGCGGTCGCGTAGATGATGCCGTCGGCCAACGGTAACTTGTGCCTGTGACTTGTCTCCGCCGCGATAATGGCGAGACGCTCATCGAGCGGTACAACCTTACCTTGTTTCATCGTTGCTGCCACGGCCAATGCGTCCGCCTCGGATGCCTCCCGCATTACCCAGCGGTAAACTTCGGTAAGCGAAATCGACGGGACCACGAGCTCTTCGGAGTTTTCGATCGCCTGCTCGAACCGATCGGAATTCGGACCCCCGACGAAATATTCGATCCAACCGGACGAGTCCACTACGGAAGGCATCGGTCGCTCTCCCTTTCGAAGTTGTTTTTCAGCCCCTTCAGGAATCCCTTCATAGACTTAGCGGAACGAACGGGTACGATCTCGATTCGGCCTTCGAGTTGAATCACCTCCACCTTATCGCCCGGGGACAAGGCAAGCCCGATCCGCACATCCTTGGGGATGACAACCTGATATTTCGGGGAAACGGTAACGGCAGCCATATCGATCAAGTTACCGTTCCACGTTCTTGCGATCGATGCAAGTTTGGTTTTCGAGTGCTTGAAAGGCGTCGATGAAAAACGGGATGCGGAGAGTTATTCACAGAGTTTTCGGGAGTTATTCACAAGGTTGTGCCCGGTTATTCACATTTTGTTCACAGGATCTGCGGTTACAGCGGGATCTGCATTTTGTAATTGCCTCCAGACGGCCGCTGCCGGATGATCGACAATCATATTGATGAGGGAACCGGATCAAGACGCACAGCAATCGAAAGTAGTGCCGTCGCAATTTCAAAAGAGGACTCTGTGGAGCGCGATCACCGCGTTCGCGATTGTCGTGATCGGGGCAATTGCGGTCGGGTTCATTTTTCTCGGAGCGACGGTGTTGAGTTATCTGCAGCCGGTTCTCGTCCCGCTCGCGGTCGCCGGGATCATGGCCTACTTGCTGGAGCCGGTGATTCGTTGGCTACAGCTGCGCGGTTGGTCGCAACAGTCTTCGATGTTGACGGTCTACATTGCGTTCATGTTGTTCGGCGTGGTCCTTGTATACGCAGTCGTGGTGCCGACCTTCGGCCAAGCGCAGGAGGCGTATGAAAAACGCGACATGTATCAGAAGCGGATCACGACTCTCGTGAAGAAGGGCGTCGCCGAGGTGCAGGGGCGCTTTCACACGGGCGCGGCGGACGACTATTCCGAGCGTGGCGTGGAGTCGATTTTGGAAAAAGGACCGCAGATTGCGGGAACGATCGGGGAGTGGATCTGGGGGAAAGTCCGGGGCGCTTTTGGCTTTTTCGGCTATCTGCTCGGGCTGCTTCTTGTGCCGATCTATTTGTATTATTTTCTGCGTGAGGGGCACAATATTTCTGCGACCTGGCAGAATTATCTCCCACTGCGAGCGTCGAAATTCAAAGATGAAGTGGTCGGAACGCTGACGGAGATCAATGGCTATCTCATCTCGTTTTTCCGCGGGCAGATGGTGGTGAGTTTGATCGACGGGGCGCTGGTCGCAGTCGCTCTCAGTATTATGGGGCTGCCCTACGCGCTGCTGATCGGCGTGTTTTTGGCCATCCTGGGACTCATTCCCTATATTGGAAATCTACTCGTCATGATCCCCGCCATTCTGATCGCGGTGGCTCATTTCGGAGCAGCTGAGATGGGGACGGTCGTCGGGGACGCGGTTCCCGAAGTGGGAGCGGTTTCGCAGGTCGTGTTGGATAGTAGTGGCGAGACGGTGGAGAAGGTTGTCTCTGACGTAGCGGGCGGCAGTCAGGTTGAAGTGCTCGTCAACGCATGGAACTGGCTGCCGCAAGTGTGGGCCTACCCGCTGATCGTTCTGCTGATTTTTGTGACGCTCCAACAAATAAACGGTCTCGTCACAGCACCGAAGATCGTGGGGGATTCGGTGGGATTGCATCCGCTCACCGTTATTTTCTCGGTTTTGTTTTGGTCGTTGCTGCTCGGCGGTTTGCTGGGGGCACTGCTGGCCGTGCCGCTGACGGCGGCGGTAAAAGTGTTGTTTCGACGGTATCTCTGGGAGAAACGGCTTGAGCAGGCAGTGGAGAAGCGATTCACCTCGTCGAAGGACGACCCGCCGTCATCAGAGTCTGAGCCCGCGAACGAACCGGCTTGATCCATTGTGGCGCTTGCATACGTTAGATTCTTCGTCATCCTATCGCGGGTAAACGCTTAAGCGTTTTATCCCGAACTGACTCCCATGCAAAACGTCGACACCACTAAACTCGCCGAAGAGATCCAAAAGCAAAGCACCTGGGTGCAGGCAGTTAAGGAGGAAATGGGCCAGGTCGTCGTCGGACAGAACGAACTGGTTGAGCGACTCTTGATTGGATTACTCACGAACGGCCACGTTTTGCTAGAGGGTGTCCCCGGACTGGCGAAAACGCTAACAGTCAACACGTTGGCAGGTTGTCTTGCAGCAGATTTTCAGCGCATCCAGTTCACGCCCGATCTGTTGCCGGCCGACCTGCTCGGAACGCTGATTTTCAACCCGCAGAAAAACGAATTCACACCTAAGCTCGGGCCGATATTCTCCAACCTCATCCTCGCCGATGAGATCAACCGCGCCCCGGCCAAGGTTCAGAGCGCCTTGCTCGAAGCAATGCAGGAGCGCCAGGTCACCATCGGCGATACGACGTATGGCCTGCCCGATCCGTTTCTCGTTCTGGCGACCCAGAACCCGATCGACCAGGAGGGGACCTACCAGCTTCCCGAAGCCCAGCTTGATCGTTTCCTGGTGAAAGTGATCGTTGATTATCCTTCGATCGAAGAAGAACGGGCGATCCTCGACCGTATGGCCACCTCGCGACCGAAGCTGACAACGAAACCAGTGGTCGATCCGAAGACTGTCATCGCGAGCCGTGATCTCGTAAATTACGTTTATGTAGACGACGGGGTGAAGGATTACATCGTCAACATTATCCACGCGACCCGAATGCCCGGCGAAATCGAGCCTGCGTTGCAACCGTTGATCCGGGCAGGGGCGTCTCCGCGGGGCACGATCAATCTTACTCTCGCAGCAAAAGCGTCAGCCTTTCTCAAAGGTCGCGGTTACGTGGTCCCTCAGGATGTGAAAGATCTGGCTTATGATGTGCTTCGTCACCGTATCTTACTCAGCTACGAAGCTGAGGCTGAAGAGATCACCAGCGAACAAATTATCGCTACGGTGCTCGACCGCATCCCGGTTCCGTGATGACATGACATGAGATCAATCGCTCGCATTCTCCTATTCGCCTTCGCGGTCGCTGCTATCGTGGGGATGATGGCGTTGTGGAAAAAGCGGGATCGAGAAGCTGCACTGGCTGAGTTGGAGACTCGATACAATGCCTACGTCAGCATCACTGAAGACGAATTTCAGATTGGCTGCGAAAGCTCCGAATTAACCGATCTCGTGCAGTTGGGGCAGCTCGTTTCCCGCATCGGAGAACCGACGTTACTCGATCTGACCAGCGCACCGAACCTGGAATCGTTCGTAGGTGTTGAGCAGTTTCAAAAGCTGGAAGCGCTCGTCGCTATCGACTGTCCCAAGCTGACGTCTGCGGAAGGTGTCGCCGGGCATCCTACCCTCGCGGACCTCGCTCTGACTGATAGTGTCGTGTTCGCCGATGCCTCGGCAATCCGTGATCTACCAATGTTGGAGACGGTTGATTTCAGTGGATGCCTCCCGCTGGAGGCGCTCGATTTGGCAACGTTGCCAAGCTTAAAAAACGCCTATTTCAGCCGCTGTCGCAAGCTGGCATCGCTTGACGTTTCCGTTGTGCCGGAGTTACGGCAGCTCTATCTCGACGGCTGCGGATCGCTGGAAACCATCACCGGTTTGAGCACACTTGCGCAACTGACCGATCTTGACGTCAGCAACGCTACCGCATTGCAAAATCTGGATGGAGTTAGCGGGTTGAAGGCACTCATCGTTCTCGACATTCGCAACGTCGACCTCGAAAGCGTCGACGAGATTGGGACGCTTCCGACGTTGCGTATTCTCCGGTTGGGTGGTCAGAGCAACCTTACATCTCTGGCTCCTTTTGCGGGACTGGCGAAACTCCGCGAAATTCATCTTGAGGCCTGCCCCGAGTTTAGCTCGCTCGAGGGATTGCCTGCGTCCGTGTCGCAGTATGCTGGATTCACCCACTGTCCGAAGCTCACGTCGCTGGCCGGGATCGAAGTGGCGAGCGGACTGGAGCAACTCGATGTGAAGGGTTGCACCGCTCTAAGCGATGTCACATCGCTGAGCCAGCTGAGCCAGCTTGTTCAGCTCAATCTGGTCAAATGTCGCCAGGTGACCGATATTTCCGCACTCGCCGAATTGGAGAAGTTGGTCATCGTGATGCTTGGCGGCTCAGGAGTGGTTCCCGCCTCCGTTAAAAATTTCGAGTCCGCGAACGACGAAATTATTTTCGACTTCGCCGTGTCCGAGTGAGCGCTGTCACACCTCCAGTCCGCGGACGCCTGCCGCGGTCGACGTGCCGAATGCATCCGACTCGACGCCCATTTGCTGCAGAAGCGTGACGAACAGATTTGATAGAGGCGTGTTTTCCGTTTCATCGTGCGCGACATAGCCGGCGTGCTTGTAGCCGCCTCCCGCCAGGATGATGGGCAGGTTGTGCCAGTCGTGACTGCTCGCATTGCCGAGATTGGATCCGTAGAGAACGGAGGTCTTGTCGAGTAGGGAGTGCCCATTCTCCTGGACCGACTCCAGCTTCGACAGGAATTCTCCGAGCACTTTGAACTCCGCTGCCTCGATGATCGTCAACTCGTCGATCTTTTCCGGGTCCTTCCCGTGGTGAGACAAGTTGTGCCAATCCGTCTCGACTCCGGGAATTTTGGGGACGGCATTCAGGCCTCCGAGCTGAAAGGTTATCGTCCGGGTCGAATCGGTCTGAAGCGCGAGAACGATCATGTCATTCATGAGTCGCTGCCTTCCAATCGCATCCTGCTTGTCGGTGATGTCATTCGGAACAGGGGCATCGACGACGGGCTTCGGTTTTTGGGACCAGTTTTCCGACTCTTGCAGACGAATCTCCAGATCGCGGACGGAGGTCAGGTATTCGTCGAGCTTTTCCTTGTCCTGGCTTCCGAGTTTTTTCCCCAGCTTCTTTGCCGGAGTTCTCACCGTGTCGAGAATGCTGCGCCCGCGTTTCAATTCACGGATTTCGTTAGCCACTTCCTGCTCAGTCCCTTCGACAAAGAGCATCTTAAAAAGCTTCGCCGGCGACATCTCACCGGGGATCGCCACTCCGTTCGAAGTCCAGGACATCGAGCGTCCACTTGTTGATAGAGCGAGATAGGGATGCCGCGTCTGTAATCCAATCTCACGAGCCATGATCTGGTCGATGGAAATCGAGTTCTTGAAGCCTGCCAAACCGGGGCGCCGTGCCGAGGTCAGCCAGGTCATCTCCGAGGCGTGGCCGTTGTTCCCTTGTTGTTCAGGGTGCGAAAGACCGGAGAAAATCGTCATCTTTTCGCGGTGCGCCTTCAACTTATCCAAATAGGGAGTCGACCCGTAGGCGAAGCCTTCCACTTCGGGGAAGAGGTTCGGGCCGTGAAATCCAAGCGTTGCGCACATCCCGACAAAGCGATTCGGAGAGCTCACCACTGCGGCACGGGAGAACGCGGGCGACATCGCCTCCAGAAGGGGGAGCCCGAGAACAGCTGCGCCGGTTCCTTTCAGGAAATGGCGGCGATCGAGCGAGGCCTTCGAGGCGAGATAAGGAGCGTCCATGGGGGCAATACTATGGCTGTACTACTATTTGTGGCGAAAGATGTCGCTTGTGACAACGGAAAGAACGAGATCGCGGACCCCATGCCCGTTTTTGGCTGACTCCGCGACGATCTGGTCGATCTCGGAACGGTCGGAAAATCCCATTTCCCGGCCCGTGCCGAACGTCAGCAATTTTGTTACGAGAGATTTCGCCAATTGGTCTGGGTCTGAGGCGATCAAATCCCGGTATTCCATGAAGCCAGAAAACGACCTTCCATCCTGCAACTCACCGCTGGCATCGACTGGCAGGCCGATCTTGTATCGTATTTTTTTCCCGAGCGCCCATTGCTCAGTCGGTTTTTCACCTCCATCGCCGCTGCGAAAGTTCTCTCGCCATCCGCCGACCGGATTGAAGCTCTCCAGTGCGAAGCCCGGCGGATCGATCAATTGGTGACACGCCTGGCAGCTCTCCGAATCACGGTGCTTTTCGAGAATCTCACGCAGCGTTTCCGCTCCCCGGATATCGGGTTCCACTCCCGGGGTGCCGGGCGGGGGATGGGCAGGGTATTTTCCGAGAATACGTTCGTTGATCCAGACTCCCCGCAGCACCGGCGATGTATTCGTCCCGTTCGCAGAGACTTTGTGAATGCTCGCCTGAGAGAGTAGTCCACCTCGCGGGCTGTTAGCGGGCAGCGACACTTTCTCGAGAGTTGGTGAGGTTACGCCGTCGATGCCGTAATGATCGGCAAGACGCCAGTTCAGCATCGTCCAATCCGACTTCGCGAGGTTATCGACTCCGAGATTCGAGTCGATCAATTCGCGGAAAAATGCGCGAGTCTCGTCGACCATCGAGTGGAGCAGGTATTGGTCAAACTCTGGAAAGAGCTTGGAGTCGGGCATCGTGAATTCGATGTCGCGCAGGTCGAGCCACGAATCCGTGAAGTCGTCGATGAAGCGCTCGAAGTGCGGCGAGCCTATCAGCCGAATCGCCCCGGCCCGGATCGCGTCAGAGTCATTGTTGAAATTTGAAGCTGCCGCAGCAGAAAGAAGCGTTTCGTCCGGTAGAGATCGGGTCAGAAAATACGAGAGTCGCGAAGCCAATGCGAAGTTATCCAGCTTCCCGACGGGTTCATTGAAGTAGAGAAAGTCAGTCGAGCAGAGCATCCCCGCGAGTGCTGTTTTCAAGGCGTCTTCAACGTCGGCTCCTTCTGATATTTCCTTTTGAAACAAGATCACGTAAGGAGCGATGATTTGTTCGTCTACGGGGCGACGAAACGCAGTGGTGCCGAATCGAGTCAGGATAGCAATCACGTCTTCGGTTAAAGTTTCGGTCACGATTTCGAATTTGGGTTTGTAATACGATTTCGCTTTTGTCTTCGGATCGCTCGGCTCGATCTCTCTCCTGTCGATCCCATCGAAAATCAGACGATGTCCCTTCGTAGGAAACTCATCCACAATCGGCCCGATCAGTTCCACCGATGAGATCGCCAGACCCGGTCCTTGGTAGGCTGCGATGCCGTCCTTCTTGATGAGGTAGTCCTTGTCATAGATCCCCTGCGGCGTGATCTCGATCATGTGCTTGTCCTCCATCCAGGTCGTGAACTCGACCGTTTGTGGCTCGCCCGGAGCGAACGACCAATAGCCCCACGTCGGACGTTTAGAGGCACGTTCGAACGAGGTTGATCCGACGGAAAAAGTGACCGGCTTGTCGCTTTGGTGGGCGTACCCAGTGATTCGGACTTTGTAGTAGCCGTCGACTGGAGCGTTGGCTTCGCGCAGCATTCCTGTGGGATAGTGAAGCGCCTGATAAAAGACCACCGATCCATCCGGCAGTTTGTGCCAGGAAGTGCCGATGAATTTTTCCGCGCCCCGTGTGTCTGCGTAGTTGGCCGTTACCGTAGAAGGTTCCGGCTTCAACACCGTATCCGCGATCCCGGTATCGAGCGCTAGCTTTGCGACATCGAGATAGCTCTGTAGTTGGATCATGGAAAGGCCCAGCGCCTCGCCCACCGTGTCGAATTCGCCCGAGCGTCCGTCTTCCGGCAGCAGCTCCGCCGCCTCGATTCGAATGCCCAGAAGATCGTTCAGCGTGTTCTCGTATTCATGACGATTCAGCCGGCGCAGGACCGTTCCCTTGGTTGCTGCATGCGCCGTCGCGAGCGGCCCGGAAAGGATTTCGCCAAAGATTCTCTTCTCCCCGCCAGAGAGCGGTTCTTCTTCCTCAGGAGGCATTTCCCCGTCGGCGACGCGATCGAAAATACGCTCCCATTTGGCGAACGTCGCCTCGTCCGACAGATCCTGAGGCAGAGAAAACAGATCCAGCCCGCCTTTCTCCGAAATATCGTCATGGCACTCGTAGCAATGCTTTTCAAAGAGGGTCTCAAGCTGGCCGCCGAATTCTTCGGCAAGAGCGATGCCGAGAGAAATGAAAGGAAGAAGCGCGAGTTGCAGTGTCAGTGAACGGGGCATTTTCGAGTTGAACATGATTATAACGCGAGAGGCACAGATCGCTACAAGTCCATTTTTCTCCGGAAATAGGTCAACAGGGTCTGATTGCAGACTGAATCCTGTTAGTGTTAAAGATATTAGATATTCCGTAATTAATAGGGCGATTTCGGAGACTTAGTGAGACTGGTAAGTTGTCGGCCGACATGATTATAGTTCTGGTTACCGTTAGCTGTGAGTCTCCTGCGGTGGGAGTCCTATTCAGCGTCAGCCTTGCTATAATTATTTCCTTCCATCTCGTTCAAGAGGGAAGAACTCGGAGGATCGATTCAGAAACTACTATGACCGCTAGCAGCCTGTCGGACTTAGCCGATGACAATTCCTGTCCGGTCTTTTAAGATGCCGACATGGCAGCCCGATTCGTCAATATTGATCACGATACTCCACTTTTACTGCCGCCCGACCTGCGGGATTG
>Ga0222633_1001662_pt1 | contig 10976 bp, 12 predicted proteins | sample AntAcemetageno48_FD_179816 | JGI IMG/M metagenome (GOLD analysis project Ga0222633, IMG submission 179816) | Saline water microbial communities from Ace Lake, Antarctica - #48 | ecosystem: Environmental > Aquatic > Non-marine Saline and Alkaline > Saline | place: Antarctica: Ace Lake | collected... | reverse complement strand
GTTTTAACGAGGTCGGGATTCTCCTCGTATTGTCTCGCGCGCTCGCGCATCGGCTGCTGTTCTTCCAGTATCTGGTCAATCAGCGGATTTTTACAGTCAATGCAACCAATTCCAGCTGTCGTACATCCTTCCCTGACCCAGTCTTTGGTCTCGTCGTCTGAATAAACCTCGTGCAGTTGGAACACAGGGCAGACATCCGGATTACCCGGATCAGTGCGACGCACCCTTGCGGGGTCCGTCGTCATTGTTTTTATCTTCTTGCTGACCGAATCCGGGTCTTCGCGCAACTCGATGGTGTTGTTGTAGGACTTGGACATCTTCTGGCCGTCCAGTCCCGGCATAACCGAAGCAGTCGTCAGCAGCGACTGCGGTTCCGGTAAAATCACTTTGCCGCCGCCTTCAAGGTAACCATATAAGCGATCACGATCCCCTAACGACAGGTTCTGATGGTCGTGAATCAGTACCCGCGCTTTGTCCAGAGATTCCTGGTTACCCTGTTCCATGTAATCCCGTTGCAAATCCCGGTACATCTTTGAGCTCTTTCGACCAAGCTTCTTAATCGCTTCCTCAGCCATTTCCTCAAAACCGGTGTCACGACCATAGATATGGTTAAATCGCCGCGCAATTTCACGGGTAATTTCCACGTGTGGAACCTGGTCGGCTCCCACCGGCACATTGCCTGCCTGGTAAATCAGGATGTCAGCGCTCTGCAGCACCGGGTAACCCAGAAACCCGTAGGTCGCCAGGTCGCGGTCCTTGGACCGGGAAATCATATCCTTGTAGCTGGGAACTCGCTCCACCCAGGATAACGGCGTGATCATAGACAACATCAGGTGCAACTCGGCGTGTTCCGGCACACGGGACTGGATAAACAGGGAAGCCGATCCAGGATTGACGCCTGCCGCCAGCCAGTCAATGACCATCTGCCAGACACTCTCTTCGATGACTTTTGGGTCTTCATAGTGAGTCGTCAGGGCATGCCAGTCGGCAACAAAGAAAAGACAGTCGTATTCATGCTGCAGTCGCACCCAGTTTTTGAGCACGCCATGGTAGTGGCCAAGATGTAAACGACCGGTCGGGCGCATCCCGGAAAGGACACGTTTTTGGGCTTCTATTTGGCTCACAGATTCTCCAGTTTCAAGCGCATTTCAGGAATGGATGGCGGAATAAAAGTAAAACGATAATGCGTGCCTGGGAGTGACCTAAGACGGTGGGGTACGTTCAAAATAATTCGAGGCCGGTTTTGAACATCATTATACTGAAGCAGGACAGGCCTGTCGTGCTGTTTTAGCAAACAGCTTTATACAAACGGACTGCTATCACCCATCCCTTCACGCACGATAACCGGATAATCCTCCTCCATACTCACGACCGTGGTTGTTTCAAGCCCGCAGTATCCGCCATCGATGATCAGGTCTACCTGCTGTTCCATCATGTCGCGTATCTCGTCCGGATCGGTCAGCGGGTAATCATCCCCCGGTAGTATCAGCGTTGTGCTCATGATGGGCTCACCCAGCTCTTCCAGCAGGGCCCGGCAAATCTCATTATCCGGCACCCTGAGGCCAATGGTTTTACGTTTCTCGTCGACCAGCCGCTTCGGTACCTCTCGAGAGGCCGGCAAAATAAAGGTATAGGGACCAGGGGTCACAGCCTTTATCTGGCGATAAGCCGAATTATGTACCTTGGCATAGATACCGATGTCTGACAGGTCACGACACACCAGAGCAAAATGATGGTCACGCTTTAGGCGACGGATATCCCTGATTCGATCGATCGCCTTCTTGTCGCCGATATGACACCCCAGCGCATAGGCAGAATCAGTGGGATACACGATCACTCCCCCTTTCTTCAAAATTTCCACGGCCTGGTGAATCAGTCGATGCTGGGGATTCACCGGGTGAATGCGAAAAAATTGAGTCATGGGCAGAAACGCCAGTTCGCGAAAAGAAACCTATTTTAATCGCACGGCGTCCGGAGCACCATGATTATGATAACTTCCCAACCGACAGGACGACCAGATTCCTACTGGGCAGGAAAATGCATTAAGATGGCGTCCTGTATGCACTGACCAGATGACCATGCGCCAATTCATTGAATTTGTCCCGATAGCACTTTTTGTTGCCGTTTATTTCACAACGCGCGACATATACCTTGCCACAGGCATTTTAATGATGGGTGTGTGCATACAGGTCGGGTTTGAGTATTACCAGGACAAGGCCGTCAGCAAACGAACGATGATGGTGTTTTTCGTGGTAATTCTCGCAGGCGCAGCCACCCTCGTCTTCCAGAATGAAGTCTTTATCAAATGGAAGCCAACCATCGTTAACTGGCTGTTCAGTGTCGCCCTTATTGGCGGTCAGCTGCTTTCCAGGGACAATCTGCTAAAGAAAATGCTCGGGGAACACCTGACATTGCCCGACCACGTCTGGCGTAACCTCAACTATGGCTGGGCGCTTGGTTTCTTTATCGCCGGCGCACTGAACCTTATCGTCGCTTACGGCTTCAGCACTGACATATGGGTGACCTATAAACTGGTCGGCGGCTTTGCCATTACACTCTGCTACATGGTTATTACCATGGTATACCTCGTTAAAGGCGGCTATGTGAACGACGACGACGAACCCGCGGAATCAACAGACTAGATACAGAGAAACAGAATGCTCTATGCAATCATCAGCGAAGACAACAACAACAGCCTTGAGAAGCGCAAGGGTGCCAGACCAGCTCACCTGGAACGAATACAAGGCCTGGTAGACGAAGGCAGGGTTATCGTTGCCGGGCCACATCCCGCTATCGATACAGAAGATCCCGGTGAAGCCGGATTTACAGGCAGCCTGGTCGTTGCCGAATTTGGCAGCCTTGAAGCAGCACAAGCCTGGGCAGATGCAGACCCTTATGTGGCTGCCGGCGTTTACGCGAGGGTAACCGTTAAACCTTTCAAAAAGGTGCTTCCCTGAGATGTTGCCAAGGCTGACTTTCTCCAGCGTAATTCTGGTCAATTTGCTCATGAGCCTTTTGTTAATGGTCACGATGCTACTGTCCACCAGCCAGATCGCGTTTGCTGACGAGGTTTACATACGCGACACCCTTTATGTGCCCCTGCGAGGAGGCCAGTCCACTGAGTACAGGATTCTCCATCGCGGCCTTAAAAGTGGCACACCACTTGAGCGCCTCGAAACCAATGAAGAAACCGGCTACACGAGAGTCCGGACGGATGATGGCCTTGAAGGATGGCTGCAGACCCAGTATCTGGTGGACGAACCCATCGCCAGCACACTACTCGAGGGTGTGAAATCCGACATGGCGTCACTGGATGCAAAGCACCAGCAGACGTTGCTCAGCCTGAGAGAAGCTAAGGAAGCGAAAGAGGCTCTGGCCATAGAGCAGGAAAGCCTGGCGGACCAGAACGCCAGCCTGGTTGAAGACCTGGATACAATCACCACGCTTTCAGCCAACGTTGTCGCCATCGATGAACAGAACAAACAACTCAATGAAGATCGTGATGCCCTACTCCAGGAGATCAAAAACCTGAACGAATTGACTGAAGCACTCTCGGATGATCGAGCACAGGAATGGTTCCTTCGCGGTGCCGGCACCGTGCTGCTTGGGCTTCTGTTTGGGTTCTGGCTCGGGCGACGAATTTACAACAAGCGCAGCTCGAGTGGTTGGGCATGAGTACTGCTCTTTCAGTCAACCTGAACAAGGTTGCTCTCATTCGAAATTCTCGGGACACCACCATTCCCAGCGTTGTTGATGCCGCAGTGACATGCATCAAGGCAGGCGCACAAGGCATCACGGTCCATCCAAGACCCGATATGCGCCATATCCGACCTTCCGATGTCTACGACCTTGCAGAGTTGCTCACCCGGTCTGAGTACTCGGGCATCGAGTTCAACATCGAAGGCAATCCCTACGCAGGCGAGGAAGAAAACGGCTATCCCGGTTTTATGGCCTTGGTTGATGCCGTGAAACCTGACCAGTGCACGCTGGTGCCGGATGACCCTAACCAGCTAACGTCAGACCATGGCTGGAATCTCACCGGGGAATCCAATCGTCTCAAACCGCTTGTGACAAAGCTCAAGGCCGACAATATGCGGGTCAGTTGCTTTATGGACCCTGACCATGAGCAGCTCAGGCTCGCCAGCCATCTGGGCACGGATAGAATTGAGTTCTATACCGGACCCTATGCAGACCATTACGGCTCGCCAGAGGGGGAAAGCATACTGAGAACCTTCGTCGACGCAGGGTCTCTGGCTGTATCCTTAGGTCTCGGCATCAACGCCGGGCATGACCTGAACCAGATTAACCTCGACCGGTTCTGCAGGGAGGTTCCTGCTGTGGCAGAGGTCTCTATAGGCCACGCAATCATTACCGATGCGCTGTGGATCGGTCTATCTGAAACCGTTTCCAGGTATCGAAAAATCCTGGATTCCATTTAGACACCTTCTCTTTCAAACCGGACTTTCGATTCGGACTTTCGATTCGGACTTTCGGCTCGGTCTTTCGGCTCGGTCTTTCAATATCACCACATAAATCCTGCCGGTCTCAGCGCTAACGTTTTTCGTGGGGCGCTGAATGCACCACAGCCACCGAATTTCCTGCATTGACGACCCTCAAGGCACCCCTTTCAAGCGCCTCTTTTTGCTTCCCTCTGTGTCCTGGGGACAGGCCCTGATATTTCCCTTCCCACTGTGAATCAGTATGATGTGCGCTCCAAAGCTAACCCCAAGTATCATCATGTCCATTATAAAAAAAATCGTCATTGCCATTGTTATCGGTCTTATCGCCTATGAGATCACTAAATTATCCCTGAATGGCGGCATCCAGATTCCTGACACCACGCCGGAAATCAGCCTGCTACTGCTGTTTATCGCCACTTCACTTGTCTCCCAGTTCCTGGCAGGCGGAAGTGCCGGCACAAGTTCCAGTGCAAGTAAAAGTAAAAGTAAAAGTCAAAGTCAAAATAACAGTAGTACAAGCGAAAGCAGCTATAGCTCATCCGACCACGAGTTGGGCACCGTAAAGTGGTTCAACGTTCGAAAAGGCTACGGATTTATCACCCGGGATGCAGGCGATGACGTCTTCGTCCACTTCCGCAACATTGAAGGCAAGGGTCGTCGCGCCATCGAGGAAGGCCAACGTGTTTCATTTGTAGTGACTGACGGGGACAAGGGCTTGCAGGCTGACGAGGTCTCACCCGCCTAGGAGGCACGCCCACAATGCCTGACATTATGCTGCTTGGCGTCGAGGAACAGGTGTTGTCACTGGAAATTGACGAAAACCCTGCGGACAATTTCCCCTGTATGCCAAGCGAAGGCATCGACTCAGAAATGAGAGTTTTGCTCTATGCATTGCTGATGGGCGTCTTCTATGACGAAGCACAATCCATGGAACAGCTGGTGCTGGAGTATAGCCACGAGGGCCCCTGGGTCTTCAAGCTGGACTTCACCATCACCGAACGACTGGCTGAGGTTGAAGAAGACGACATCGATGACATCGCACTCAACTGGTCGTTAACCGGCGAGATGTCAGCACTGAATATGGAACCCGGCGATTTACAGGAAGTCCTCGCGAGGTTCCTGTTTAACCTGGTTCATTTCTGTATGCTGGTTCGACAGGAACAGGTTCTCTCGGTCTTTATCTATTCTGAATGAGCAAGAAACGCACCGTCTATTCAACTGATCTCGGACAGCTCTGCCCTGATTGCAGACAACCCGTGAAATCATGCAAGTGCCAACCCGCTCAACCGGACAGTGATGGTATCGTCCGACTCCAGCGACAAACCAAAGGCAGGAATGGCAAACCCGTTACCCTGATCACTGGTCTTCCACTGTCGCCGCCGGAACTCAAGAAACTGGCAGGCGAACTGAAGAGCAAATGCGGCGTGGGCGGCTCAGTAGAAAACGCCAGCATCCTGATTCAGGGTGACAAACGCCCTCTTCTTAAAGAACTGCTTGAGAAGCAGGGTTTCGTCGTGAAGCTGGCAGGAGGCTGAATGGGCTTATTGATTTCACCGGAAAAGATGGCGCTGGAAACATTAGCCGGCGACAGCAGCACCCTGGTGTTCGACTGCCGGTCTCACCTGGGCAATCTGGCTCAGGGTAAAAAGGATTTCGACGCCGGACACATACCCGGAGCACAACATGCGGACCTGGACCAGCATCTGGCCGCCGCGCCTGGCCACGGTGGCCGACACCCACTTCCTGAAAGAGACGTTCTGGCCAACCAGTTTCGGCAGTGGGGAATCAATACCACCACCCGAATCATTTGTTACGACCAGAACAATGGTGCTTTTGCGGCCAGGCTCTGGTGGCTCTGCCGCTGGCTGGGCCACAATGATGTCTTTGTCCTGGACGGTGGTCTTGATGGCTGGATTAAGAAAGGCCACCCGGTAACAACCCTTAAGGCGAGTTTTGCTCAGGGTAACTTTACCTCGAAGACTACCCTGACACGCCTGTGCACTGTCGATGACGTTCTGGCAGCGTCGAACACGCTGCTCGATGCCCGGGATAGCGCAAGATATCGCGGTGAGGTGGAACCGATAGACCCTGTTGCCGGTCATATTCCCGGCGCTATCTCTGCACCATTCTCCGACAATATGTCAGAGGGTTACTTCAAGTCGAAGGCTGCGCTGAAGCAACGCTTTGACGACCTCAATCTGGATCCAGACACCAACCTGGTGTGTTACTGCGGCTCAGGTGTCACTGCCATTCACAATGTGCTGGCACTTCTGATTGCCGGTTATCCGGAGCCCGCCCTGTATCCCGGTTCGTGGAGTGAATGGATCACAGATCCTGATAGACCGATTGAAACCGGATAGTCATGACTGACAGCTACTTCGTCGACCCCGCAGAACTGGTATGGCATGACGACGCCCCTTTTTCAGAGACTTACCAGGATATTTACTGGAGCGGACATGATGGTTCGCCTCTGCGCGAGAAACAGGCGGTGTTCGTCGATCCGGTCCGCGCCATGGCCCGGCATTGCAAGCCGGGTTCGCAGATGACCATAGGTGAACTGGGATTCGGTTTCGGGATCAACTGTTTGCTAACGGCAGAAATGTGGCGCGATCTGCCGACTGACTGTCGCCTTAATTTCATTTCAATCGAAAAACACCCGGTCAGGAAACAGGATCTGGCTCAGCTGCTATCAACATTTGAATTTTCGTCCAGCGAACGCCTGATCGAACAATACCCTCCCCATTACCGGGGCCAGCATGTCATCTGGCTTTCCAGCAATGTACGCCTGCTGCTGATATTCGAAGATATAGACGATGCACTGGGTAATCTCGATGCCGAGGTGGACATGTGGTTCCTGGACGGATTTTCCCCGTCAAAGAACGAGGCCATGTGGCAGCCCGCTATCTATCGAAAAATGTTCTCTCGCAGCCGCTCCGGGGCTGAAATCGCGACCTATTCTGCTGCCGGCGGTGTCCGGCGAGGTCTTCAGTACGCAGGATTCACAACACGGAAAATCGACGGATTTGGCAGAAAAAAGGAAATGCTGAGCGCGAAGCGGCCCGGTAACTGGCAGCCAGCGCAATGCTGCGGCGACTCCTTCACGATCATCGGCGCGGGCCTCGCTGGTATTTTTTGCGCAGAGGCTTTAACCAGACGTGGCATTGAGTTCCAGATCATCGATGGCGGAGAACCGGGCCCCTCGACCATCCCACAGCTCGCCGTCATGCCTCAGCTCGCACTTTCCTCCGAGCCCCGATACCGGTTTTCGTTCGCCGCCTGTCACTATATGCAGTCCGCTCCCGGTTACTACAAAACAGGCGTGTATCGCCGGGGCCAGGACGATGAAGAGATAGCGCGACTGCGACAGATTGCCGCACAGTTCCCGGATGAGATTATCGAATCCCTGGATGACAGGATGGTCATGCACGAGGGCGGCTGGCTGGCGTTCGAGGAAACCAAACAATCAATAACTGACCAGCTTACCCCTGCGCAAATAAGCAGTATCCGGCACGACGGCCAGTGGCAATGCCTGCAGGGAGATGACGTCATCTCCAGCTCAGACCATTTGATACTGGCCACCGGGTTCAACAGGGAACTACTGCCTGATGAGCTGGAAGTCAGGGCAATCGGTGGCCATGCAGTGTCGGTCATAACGAACAACCTGACACAGCTCATCAACGATGACGTGACGGTGTTCCCCACCTACCGGGGACGCTCAATTATCAGTGGTACCTACGAGCGCGAGGCGAGTGCCACTGTTAACTGGTCTTTAATCAGGGAATTGGTCGAAGCCGCGGCGAAGCTCGTTGAATTTGACGACAGCTCCGCAAAGCCCTGGCACGGGATTCGTGCCGCGGCCCGGGACAGGTTTCCCATAGTCGGTCAGGCACCGGATTGGCAGAAACTGCATGAGTTCAACCGACTGTCCGCGATTGATGAGTTCCAGAAGGGGTTGTACTACTGCACGGCTTTTGGGTCGCGGGGCGCAACCCATGCGAGGCTATCCGCAGAACACCTGGTCAGCAAAATGCTCGGGGAACCTTCAGCACTCGGGCTTAAGGAGCAAAGGCTAATGTCACCCGCCAGGTTTGCGATAAGAAATCGCAAACCTGCCGAATAAATAGATGTCCCTGGCTAGCCGTCAAACACCCGAACATTGATAACGCCGTCGATGGTAAGAATTTCTTCGAGCAGGTCATCAGACGGCTCTGTCTGAATATCGATGAGGTTGTAGGCAACCTCGCCACGACTCTTGTTCAACATGTCGACAACGTTGATATTCCTGTCCGCAAGAATGGAAAGAACGCTACCCAGGATTCGGGGGACGTTATTGTTGGCCATGGCTATCCGGTAACATCCCGCGGTTCGTTCTAGACTTAGCGCGGGAAAGTTTACAGAGTTCTTGATATTGCCATTCTCGAGGAAATCCCTGACCTGGTCCGCGACCATCATGGCGCAGTTTTCTTCAGCTTCTTCTGTACTGGCCCCCAGGTGAGGTGTTGAAATCACACCAGGTTTGCCAATCAATCCGGGGGTCGGGAAGTCAGAGATGTACTGGGATATTTTCCCGGAATCGAGCGCTTCTGAAATAGATTCGTTGTTGACAATCTCCTCTCTGGCGAAATTGAGGAGCACGGCGCCGTCCCTGAAGTGGGACAGGGTTTCTGAGTTAATCATGCCGCGAGTGGCATCCAGTGCAGGCACATGCAAACTGATGATGTCTGACCGACTGAACAACATCTGCAGGTTATCCATCTTCTCAACCTTGCTGGAAAGTCTCCATGCGGCTTCGACTGAAAGCGCAGGGTCATAGCCCACCACGTTCATCTCAAGCTGGAGCGCCATATCCGCCACCATGGACCCAATGGCTCCAAGTCCAAGCACACCCAGGGTCTTACCTTTGAGCTCGCTTCCCTTGTATTGCTTCTTGCTGCTTTCAACCAGCTTGTTGAGTTCAGCCTTGTCGGTGTAATCACCCAGCGAGTTGACATACTCGATGCCGGGAATAATGCCGCGACACGATAACAGCAGACCAACCATCACCAGCTCTTTCACGGCATTCGCATTGGCGCCGGGCGTATTGAACACCACGATGCCTTTTTGGGTGTAGTCGTCAACAGGGATATTGTTAACTCCAGCACCGGCTCGCCCAACCGCACGCAGGGAGGGCACTGCGTCGGCGTCGGTCAGTTGTTGGCTTCGAACCAGAATAGCTTCCGGATCCGCGATGGCATCCCCAAGCTCGTAGAGATCCGTAGGAAATCTGCTCAGGCCTTTCTCGGAGATGTTGTTGATGGTTCGAATCTTGTACATGATGATCCCGTGAAAAAAGGGCGCATTTTACACGGGTCAGAAAATTTAGGTTAGCTTAATTCTCATGCACACTATTAGCGCTGCTCACGTGCTCTAAAACAGGCTGACACCACCACTGACCAAATCGTGCAGCCAGTAAATAGAGACATACAGGGCACAACCGGCGATCAAGCCCATCCAGTTAATGTCGCCCAGCGTGAATTGCAATCGACCGCTCACCAGCGCTGCGAACGGAACCATGGAGGTTTTCTCCATGAAGGCCCGCCATTTCGGGTCTGTTTCCCGCCTGCGCCTTTGATCCATCGATAGCATCCCGAAGAAAGACAGAAGAGCAAAGGTTCCAAAAAAGAGGATTGAAGCGGTGTCACCATTGGCAAGCAGGTGGGCGCAGGCGAACAGCAAAATCCCCCACTGAAGCGGGTGACGCGTTATCTTCAACATGCCGGAAACTTCATTATCCAGCGCCTGTTCGCTCTTGACGGCGGTTGGGTTTTTTACCAGGGTGCCCATCACGATCGTCACCAGGGATAGCAACATTAAAACCTTTGAGACCTTGTAGGCGGCGACACTCGGCAACCAAAGATAATCCGTGTGGGGGAGCTGACCATAACCGTAAATCATAAGCCCAAGTGAACCGAAAGACAGTAACGAGTAAACACCCAGGTAGGGAGATTCACCCAATGCGTTATGCAGCACCGCGCGGAGCGGCGTACCTGAAATGCCAAGGTGTACGGCTAGAAAGGAAAGACAACCAGCTATCAACAGTTCCATATAAGGGCCTTTTGCTTTTTTATGTCCGTCTGCCTGGCGTTTGTATCCCGCTTACCTTTGGCAGGTCCCATAGGATCGATCCAGGTAACGCTCAGGGCTGTTTATGTCCGTCTGCCTGGCGTTTGTATCCCGCTTACCTTTGGCAGGTCCCATAAGATCGATCCAGGTAACGCTCAGGGCTGTTTATGTCAATCTACCTGGGGATTGTATCCCACTAACCATAAGCAGGTCCTAATAGATTGGACCAGGTAACGCGGAATCTAGTGAAGCATTACGCTGAGGATTCGGCTCTTGGACGAGCGGTATTCGTGTTCGGTGATTAAGCCTGAATCCCGTCGTTGAACCAGTTCACATAACTGCGCCCGGAAAGAGGTCTGCTCCCCAATCCCGTTTGATCCGTTACATCCTGCGCACAGCATTAAGATGACGAGC
>Ga0222633_1001661_pt1 | contig 10977 bp, 9 predicted proteins | sample AntAcemetageno48_FD_179816 | JGI IMG/M metagenome (GOLD analysis project Ga0222633, IMG submission 179816) | Saline water microbial communities from Ace Lake, Antarctica - #48 | ecosystem: Environmental > Aquatic > Non-marine Saline and Alkaline > Saline | place: Antarctica: Ace Lake | collected... | reverse complement strand
CCATTGTCACAGCGAATGGCTGTCGGCTTACCACGCCACTCTATAATTTGATCCAGAGCTCGTGCCACACGCAATGAGGGCAGTGACAAATCCACCTCGATACAAAGTCCTTCACGGTTGTAGTCGTCTATGACATTGAACAACCGATAGTTGCGACCATCTGCCAACTGGTCATGCATAAAGTCCATCGACCAGGTTTGGTTGATCGCATGCGGAACTGCCAATACTTCAGGCTTTTCTCGGGCCAATCTCTTCTTAGGTTTGATCCGCATATTGAGCTCTAACTCGCGATAGATTCTATAAACGCGCTTATGGTTCCAACCAAAACCTTTGACATTACGCAGGTATAAAAAGCATAAACCGAAGCCCCAATTCCGTTGCCATGTTGTTAACTTCAAGAGCCAGTCCGCGATCTCGGCATTCTCATCACTGAGCTTCGCCTGGTAACGGTAGCAGGTTTCGCTGATACCAAATGCCCGGCAACTTTGCCGGGCCGACAGCGCGTAATCAACCGCCGCTTTTTTCGCCATCTCCCGCCTCAGAGATGGCTTTACCACTTTCCCTCGAGCGCTTCTTTACGGACCTCCGAGATCAATCTTTCCTCAGCATACATTTTCTTCAAACGCCGGTTCTCGTCTTCGAGCTCTTTCATGCGCTTCATCAAGGAGGCGTCCATGCCACCGTACTTTGCACGCCACTTATAGAACGACGCGCTACTCATGCCGTGTTCACGGCAAAGTACTGGCACTGGTTGACCATCTTCGGCCGCTTTCAAAATCACCAGTATCTGGCTATCGGTAAATCTAGACTTTTTCATGCAGAACCTCCTGCGTAAATATTACGAGAAAATTCTACTTTTGACTTCAGCTAATTTCCGGGGGGATTACCCTTTGAGATTGCAGCAACAACCACGTTTGTAGATTTGTCACTTACTTTAACTAAAATCGTAAAACGAGAAGTTCGCTCTACTAAAGTTGCAATATAGCTGTTCGACGCTCCTGCAATCAGGTCGCCTTCCCAGTGTCCAGGTATTGCCCTATCTGCAACTTCAGCAGGGCGATCGCTGATCGAAACCGCATCAACAATCTGACCTCTGGAGGCAGTTCTGAGTTGTTTGGAATGCCGGAACTTGCGCTTTGTTCGCAGGTGACTGCGCATTTCTTTACGAAATAGACCGCGCGTTTGAATAAACAAACTTTTGTAGATCGTTTCATGCGACACGCGGAGGCTCTCGTCTTCCGGGAACTCAATCTTTAGCCAACCTGAGATTTGTTCAGGAGACCAGTCAATCAATAGCTTACTGGTTACTGGTTACTAACTTTTTTAAGTTGATATTTGTCGAGAGCAGCAACGACTTCGGGCGCTTTGCTCGTTTCCAAGCCGCCTGATCAGCATCTAGAGCGAGGTAGCTACTCGCACCTCCATTTCGATTACTCTCTCTGCTTATAGTCGACGGACTACGATCTAGAGATATTGCTATAGAGCGAACGCTTTCCCCTGCAGCAAGGCCCCTCGATATTTGTTCTCTATCGCGAAACGATAACACTCTGTTTGAGCTAAACCTTGACCGCGGCTGTATACCACCATGATACCTTAGATAGGAAAAGATAGTGGCTGGTGGCTTGGATACTTTCTGTGCAATTTCAGACATTGGACTACCAGCCTTCCATTGCTTCCATATTGTATTCTCCTTATCTTGGTCCATTGGATTCGGGTGTATCACAATCACATACCTCCAGTTTCACTTTAGAGTAGTAAGTTGCATCGACTGCTTGAATCCATCGAAGCTAATTTCCGGAGGGATTACCTCGAACAGTTGCGAGATGGACAATGAAAAGGTTACAAAGACCTTTAAGCAACTAGAAACCACTCATCAGGAATTACTCACTAGGAACGAAAGCATGTTTGTAGAAATTAGAACTTATCACTATGACCCGGCACAATTTGAAGCATACAAAAAGTGGGCGCTCGATGAAGCAGTGCCTTACCTCAAGAGTGCACTCGATATTGTTGGCTTCTGGTTGGATAACGGCGATGCACCTGAGTTGTCTGGGGCTGAACCCATGGACCTTAAGCATGGCTCAGCCAATGTCACCTGGATCATTCGCTGGCAGTCAAAAGAACACAGAACGCAAGGACAGAAAGAAGTTTTCGGCGGGGATAATTGGACAAAAATCTGGGCCAATCATCCCGACATAGATGGTTACCTGCAAATGGAAGCCAGGTTCGCAGAAGAAGTGTAGCCTCGTCGCTATGCTTTTTGTGGGTCGCCTGGCTGAATGGTCGATCGCATAAGTTGCGGTTTGGCCACAAGAATCGCTAACACCACGATCAGGGTGATAAACGATAATACCGGCAACACGACCGGCAGCGTGAACCACTGACACAGCAGCGCGACAGGCATGGTCATCAGTTGTGCAAACGCCATGTTCAACTGGAAGATACTCATAATGCGTCCGCGGACCTCGTTCGGTGCCACGTGCTGGATCAGGATGGTGCTCGACACCATGGTGGTGGTCATACCGGCGCCGAGGCCAATGTTGCCGATAATGGCATTGATTTCAGTAGGGTCGTATACAAACACGACGAAAGAAACTGAAAAAAGCACTGCACCCAAACCGACAAGCCAGCCCCTTTTTTCGAACGAGGCAAAGCGGGTCAGGAGTACAGCGGCGATAAACGAGCCAACACCCCAGTACATAACAATGTAACCCAGGCGTGCAATTTCGACGCCGACAACCGTTGTCACCCACGTCGGCCCGAGGCTTGCTGTTGCCGGGTAACCGAAACTCATCATCATCACGAGCAGTACAATGAGCCACAGCAAGACAGGGTGGTTGCGGGCGTAAGACAAGCCAAACTTGATGTCGCCGTATACCTGCCGGGCGCCATATTTTTTTCCTGTCTCCACCGTATGGAAGGACCGATACGCCATCAGGTTGATGCAGACGATCGCAACTACATGACCGAGCGCACTAAACAGATAAGCGCCGCTAAAGCCGAACGTGTCGATGATCAGACCTGTCGCCATCATCGCCACTGGCATGGCGACTTGCCCCGCTACCTGGTTGAGTGACATGCCAGCCGGCGCAAGGTCGTGGCCAAGCACATCCGGAACAATCGCAAGCCGCGTAGGCGCATCGATGCTTTGCAACCCGGATGTGAGGAACGTCAGCGCAAAAAAGACAGCGAAGCCGGTAATACCGCCGACGCTGAAGTACATCAGCCCTGCGATCACAACTGTGCCGAGAACCTGCAGCACTTGGATCGTGATCAACAGCTTTCTACGATCAAACCGGTCTGCCAGCGCACCGCCATAAAGTCCAAATATTAGTGCACCGAGTCCACGACTGGTGGCGATGAACGCCACAAGAATGAGCCAAATGTCCTTCGGCGCGTAATGCTGAACCCACAGGATCTGTGTGATGAATTGCAGCGGCATCAGCATCTGGCCGATGGCGAATCCGGTAAGTAACAACCTGAAGTCAGCGTTAAGTAACGGCGCTAGCGGACCGTTGGCAGCCAGTCGAGCATTCATAAATATAATGGGCCTAGCACAGATGACAACCTTGGTCGGTTTCGGTAACACATTTTGACATTCTCGTCCGCCATCATATGCTCGATGATTCGTGACTCACATCGAAAAGCACAAGGGCGAATCCTAGCAGAGCATAGGTTTGTCCAGACTAGCTGCTTTATCATTGGGCGAGCATGGCACGTATTGTTAGTTGGCTTATCATGACAACTCTACTATAGATTTCCTCACAAGCTGAAATATTCTCCACTTGGTTCACCCGCCCAACCCAGATCGAAACGACTTTACTGACTCATTAAGCATTTGGATTTTGTCGCACGTTGTACGCACCAATGAACGATACAATCATCTCTTCGAGCTCAACTAAAGAACGTTCAGGGGACACTGGTCCCATAATTACTTAACAGCTACTTCCAACAAAATGAATCTATAACGACGATTGAGTAAAAGCTAGATCCAACAGACAAACGTGGTTACGCTCTTCAATCTGATTGTTTTCTTGATCGACACTAGTCACGCCCGGTATAAGCCGATTGCAAAGACCCCGTTGGTTATTACCATGTGATGGGGCGTAGGCTGGAACGTCGGGAGATCTAAATTAAAAAGTCTTGCTTAAGTCACGAAGGGGTCAGTGTCCCCTCAAGTAATAGAATTACTATGCAGCACGCTCCACGAGTAGGCCGACCCCAAAACGTGTATCTATTGTACCGATTGGCTTGAAATCACATGAAATATAAAATCCCTCAGCATGTGTATTGCCTGTAACGTCAAGACAATTTGCTCCTTTAGCCTTGGCTTCAGACGAGCAGTGCTCAACTAGGGCTCGGCCAATACCTTGCTTGCAATGTTCCGCTTCGACGAACAATACATCCAACTCTACTTTTCCATCAGCACACAATAAAATGGAAGCGAAGCCTTTAATGCAATTTTCTTCCTCTGCCACGAAAACCAGATCGTTCTCGATCTGACTAACAGGCAACTCTCTTGCGTCAGGGTGTGCCAGTAATGCACTTCTGTCACCCTCATTGTTTACTGATGCCCTCCATTGAAGTTCTTCAAGAGATTTTCGCTCACTAGTATTCGCTAGTCGAATTTCAATTCTCTTCATAAGTTTCACGGAAGCCTAAGAGCTGATTTGCCGAGCATTTATCCCGTTTAGTATATTGAAAATATGTCCCAGAAATTCAGCACCTTACATTTAGCGTGGTGATACCAACAAATGAAAAAGGGCATATACCGTCAAATTCCAGAACAGCGATCACAACGAAAATAGATCCGTGGTAGCAGATTGGAATTTAGCTGAATGAAATTTCGTAAACAGAAGCTTATATGGCGGTAGGGGTAAGAATCGAACTTACCAGCCACTTTAACAGCAGCTCAATGGCTTTGAAGACCACGCGAAACACCAGCCCCGATGCCCTACCGCGGCCAGTCTATCGAACCGGGGGAGTAGATGGTACTCCCCCGGTCGATTCTATTTAGGCAATTCTCAGCTGCTCTTCAGCAAAATCCTTGATTAGCTTATAGTTCGCCTTGCCATTAGGTGCTCGCTCTAAGGAGTCTCGCACGAAAATGCGCTTTGGGATCTTATAAGCCGCAAGGTGCAGGCGAGAAAAATCCTTTAGCTCAACTTCTTCCAGTGTGTAGCCAGGATTCAATTCGACCACGGCCGTGATCGATTGCCCCCACTTCTCATCCGCTAAGCCAACAACGAGACAGTCGGCAACGCTATCATGAAACTTAAGCGCTTCTTCAACTTCTTCAGGAAAGACTTTTTCGCCAGCAGTATTGATACAATTTGAGCCTCGTCCTAACAATGTCAGGCTGCCATCCAGTTCTACTTTGACAAAGTCTCCAGGGATTGAATATCTCACGCCGTCATACACCTTAAAGGTCTTGTCGGTCTTCTCTTGATCTTTGTAATAGCCGTCGGGCAGAAAGCCGGAGACCGCTACCATACCGCTTTCGTCGGAACCGGGCGCCACTTCCTTGCCGTCTTCTGTGAACACTTTGCATTTTGGCCCGATGGTGAACTTGGCGACTTCAATGGATTCATCTTTGGTCATGACCGATGATCCAAGGCCAATGGCTTCCGATGAAGAGAATCCGTCTGCGAGTAGCAGATTTTCATTGTGTCGCAGTAGTCCCGCTTTAACGTCCCGGGTCCACATCACGCCGCTCGAGGTGATCGCTGCCACTGAAGAAATATCGTACTTGCCAGGGTTTGCATCTAAGAATTCAACCAGAGGCCGAGCGAATGCATCCCCAACAATCGAGATAGTCGTCACCTTGTGTTTGTCGATTAGACTTAAGGCCAGCTCTGCTTCAAAGCTCTTAGACGTTAGGGTAATCACCGTACCACCGGCTGCAATCGCGCCGACGCCTGACAAAAGGCCGGTGCCGTGCATGAGAGGTGGCAACGGCAGGCTAACCACCGGCTTTGGGTTGGCAGCAACGCGCTCTACATGCTCCGCTAGATCTTTAGAGGGCGGGATACCAAACCGAGCGTTACCACCTGCACCCAACACATTCCACAAGGCATCAAGGCTCCACATCACGCCCTTGGGCATACCTGTCGTGCCGCCGGTGTAAATAAAGAGTTGGTCAGTTGATTCGCGTTTGATATCGAGAGGGCTAGCATCACCCTCAGTCGTATAGTCCTCATAAGCAATGGCGCCCTCCATCAGAGGATAACCGTCATCTATCTGAATCCATTGGGTCACACCAGGTAGCTGACTGCGGATTGTTTCAACGTGTCCGGTAAATTCACCGGAAAAAATACAGATCGTCGCATCGGCATTGTCGAGCAGATACAACAGTTCATTTTCGATATATCGGTAATTGACATTCACGTGAGTCAAACGTGCTTTGAAGGCGGCAACTAACCCTTCAACGTATTCAGGACGGTTTCGAGTATAAAAAGCGATCTTGTCGCCAGGTTTTGCACCATTAGCTAAAAGATTGCGGCCCAATCGATTTGATCGATCGGTCATTTGAGACCAGCTGATAACCTTGTCGCCGTGGATTAGTGCAGGTCGATCCTGCGGAACAACCGTTGCGACCGCGTCTAGAATATCACCGTAATTCATCTACTTAATCTCCCCCAATTAACACAAGGGAGGATAGTACCAATGAATTATTCCTGCCGCACCTGGAGTTCGAGTTGATCTCACAAGTCCATTAGAACAAAGGCCTGACTGGTATAATATTTGGCAGAGAGTATCGGCCCGAACGAATCATCTGGGTATGCTTAAAAAACATGATCACTCGAGATGCAGATGTGCTGATCCAACGGACGATATCCGGCCGATCTGTCGGGCTTGGGCATAACCGGCATTCCTAAGAGCTACTATTACTGAATCAACTTCATCGGCATCAACCGCGGCCAACAGACCGCCACTAGTCTGCGGATCAAATACCAGGGGTGCGACGCGATGGGGTTTGGCTGTGACCTCAGGGCATGCCGATCGATTACCCTCGTGCAAAGTACTGGTGATTTTCATATCCACTAAACATTCTAGCGCACCCGGCAAACACGGCAACTGATCGAGGTTAACCACCGCACTGCAGTTGGATGCTCTCAACATTTCCAGGAGGTGTCCGCCAAGACCAAAACCCGTTACATCAGTACATGCGACGACGCCATTTTGCTTCAATATTTCTGCTGCCTGGCGATTTGACTGATCCATGCTTGTAAGCGCTGAGCGAATCCACTCCCCTTTGGCACGATACTGCATATCCGCCGCGAGCAATGCGCCAGTACCAAGAGCTTTGGTCAAAATCAGGACCTGATCCGCAAGCATGCCTTGCTTGGTCATCAATTCCGATCTAACAGCGATGCCATTAACCGCAAAACCTAAGCTCATCTCTGCGCCTTCGGTAGTATGTCCACCTACTAGCTCAACGGATTCTTCTGCAAGCACTTCTCGACTGCCCGCTACCATTTGTTCTAGCGTGGCGCGGATTTTTCTCGGTGTGCCATAGGGTACGGTCATCAGTGCGAGGGCAGTGACCGGCTGACCGCCCATGGCGTAAATATCGCTCAATGCATGATGAACCGCGATCCGAGCAAAAGTGAAAGTGTCTGCGGTAAAGGCTTTGAACGAATCTACGGTGTGCAACATCACCATGCCGTTGGGCGGCTCATAAGTCGCGGCATCATCCATGCCTGCAGAACTCAATCCGGCGTTTTTCAAAACCTCGGCCAGCAATCCCGCACTGACCTTTGAACCACAGCCCCCGCAGCGCATTTGTTCGTCTAGGTCCTTCAGCAAGTCTACCTTTCTCGCTGGCTTCATCACCGGCAAGTCTCGAAACTTGTCCATAAATTGCTGGTCAATCCAGTTTTTCCATTTCCAGACCCAGGCACCTTCAACCCTAAACCGTCCCCTGGTTGCAAAGGCACGCCGCCCTCCACTTGAAATCATAGAGAGGAATTGGGTTTGAGGTTTGAATGAGCGAGGTTTTTGACCCAATAAAAAGCGACGAATGTTTTCGTACAAGACTGGCCCTTGGCGTACGGCAAATACCCCAGCTTTAGGGCGCGGATGATCACGATTGTGGGCGATATCACCCGCCGCGAAAACTGAATCAAAGTTCGTCGATTGCAGGGTCGATTTGATCGCAATAAATCCAGATTCATCTAATTCTAAACCCGTCCGTGACAACCAACTTTGAGACGCAGCCGAGGTCACCCAAAAAACCGCATCCGCGGCAACCGCCCCACCGAAGTCATTGAGTACCGTAGATTCGGTGACACCGCTCACGCGTGCACCGACATGAATGTCTATTCCGCGACCTGCTAACGCCTGACGAAAATGGGCCTGAGCCTCGGGATGATATCCAGGCAACAGCACATCGGACGCGGCAATCAAATGCATTGCGGGCATTGGGGTCGCTAAGCTTTTCAGATGCTCATGGATCGCCAGGGTCAACTCCACGCCTCCGGCCCCTGCTCCCACCACTGCGACACTGTTCACGTCACCTGTGGCGAGGCGCTGCAGGAACACCTGCCAGCGGTTAAGAAATTCTCCAATGGGTTTGACCGGTATCACATGATCCGGAGCCCCCGGCACATCCAGATTAGGCGTGATACCAATATCGAGGCTGAGCGCGTCGTAGTCGAGCCCAGGCCGACCATGAATTTCGACTCGCAGCGCATAGGGGTCAATATCCTCGACCCTGGCTTGAATAAATTCAGCCCCAGCAAAACGGCAAAGGGGTACCAGGTCTATGTGAATATCATCGGCTTGATAGTGCCCCGCGATCACACCAGGCAACATGCCCGAATATGGCGTCAGGATATCCGGGCTCACCAATGTGACTCGCAGCCCAGGGATTGGCTTCATCCCAAGCATACGAAGCAACAGTACATGGCTGTGGCCGCCTCCAACCAACACCAGATCTTTTACAATGGGATATGACTGCATTGTTAACCGAGCCCCTGGTTCAGGCTGGCGCTGCCTCCAATTCTGATTTTCGTTTGTCTGTTTCGCGCTTAAGGAATTCCGCCATTTTTTCTAAGGCGACCTTGCCCTCCGGAATGCGTGCTGCGAAGACTGGAAATACATGGGGCATCTTAGGCCAGACTTCGAACTCTGCACGAACACCAGCGGCGGTCAGTTTTTCAGCCAATCGCTCGGAATCGCTATATAAAATCTCAGTCGATCCAACGTGGATCATCATTGGACATAAACCCAATAGATCAGCATAAAGTGGCGATGCTAACGGCGCCTTACGGTCGCGCTCTCCCAGATAAAATTCAGCAAACTTTTCAAGGGCTCTAGGCGTCAGGATACAATCCAGACCATCATTCCGCGCAATGCTCTCGCCGCTATTGGCGAGATCAACCCAGGGGGACATCAATATGGCGCACGCTGGTTGAGGTAAACCAAAGTTTTTAAGGTTGACTGATGTCGCAACAGATAAACCACCACCAGCCGAGTCACCGCAGAGACTAATATTGCGCGGCAAAAAACCTTCCTCCAACAGCCAGCGATAAGCTGCAGTAGCATCTTCGAGCGCCGCAGGAAAGGGATGCTCAGGAGCCAGGCGATAGTCAACCAATAGGATACGACAACCCGCAAGCTCAGACAGGCGCCAGGCGATATCACGATAACCTTCGGGACCACCGACCACATAACCACCGCCATGCAGATACAGGATCACTTTGTTTTGGTCGATACCTTCAACAGTAACCCATTCGGTCTTTAGATCACCAATTGCCTGGGGGACTACGCTAACGCGATCAGGTAGCTTGCCGCCTAAGTTTGCGGCATTACCCAGCGCCTCGCGCAAAGTGCTAGCCTCACTGAGTTGATCAAATTGCTTTCTAATGGTGTATTTCATCACCAGGCTAATCAGAGATGCGCGAATACTCATACCAAATTCCGAACTGTCTATAGACCCAATCATACTATTCATTTAGACCGCGGTTATACTCTTCTCTCTTATCGATGACCCACCGACTATGCCGAGAACCAACCGACAACAGAGAGATTTAGACTGGAGTATTCGCCAGCCAGGGCTCATCCAAAACGATAAAATTTGGCCGGCGGACCAGTGGTTTGCCAATCTTTCTGTCCCAGAAATTAAGAATCTCGCCGCGCCACCACCGAGATTTCGCCTTGGTATCCATTTCGAAAAACTGTTCCAGCGATGGCTCGACACTCAAATTGACTATTCGACGATCGCAGCTAATCTTCAGATCCATGGCGACGGGCGAACCCTTGGAGAATTCGACCTTATAGTTGAGGGGCCGACCGGCACTGAACATTGGGAACTTGCGGTTAAGTTTTATATCAATCAGCAGTATGCCGCTGATCCAAAATATTGGTTTGGTCCTGATCCTGCTGACACGTTAGCAACCAAGCTAAATAGGCTCACCGATCATCAGCTCAAGTTGCCATTTCAGCCTGATGCTCGAGCCTTGTTAGAAGCTCGCGGCATTAAGCTCTCAAACCAGCGCAGCATCATGAAAGGCCGCCTCTACCATCCCTGGAATGCCTACCAGAGCAATCAATTTCAAATCCCGACTGTGGTCAACCCAAATCATTGCAAAGGGTGGTGGCTCGACAGCGAAAATTTAAGTCAGCTAGTTGGCAAACGTCTGGTTTATTTAGACAAGAGCCTGTGGCTATCAGAAGTGGTGGCGACGGATGTCACAAAGGTTCTGGATGCGGAAGAGGTAAAGCGACAAGTAGCGCAATCCAAACAGATCGCCCTTCAATTCGCGATAGTGAATAACGCAAATGCTGAATCTTCTAGAGGGTTTATTCTAAAGCCAGAATGGTTTGAACACGTGAACGTCCAACATCAAGACTCTATGGTTGTATCCTGAAACTGCAGCTCATGGAGCGTCGCGTAAATCCCTTTTAGTGCTATCAACTCTTGGTGAGAACCAAACTCTTTGACTTCGCCGTGATGCAACACCAGCACCCGGT
>Ga0222633_1001655_pt1 | contig 11023 bp, 13 predicted proteins | sample AntAcemetageno48_FD_179816 | JGI IMG/M metagenome (GOLD analysis project Ga0222633, IMG submission 179816) | Saline water microbial communities from Ace Lake, Antarctica - #48 | ecosystem: Environmental > Aquatic > Non-marine Saline and Alkaline > Saline | place: Antarctica: Ace Lake | collected... | reverse complement strand
AACTTCCTTCCTACATCGTCGACACCCCGGAGACCCGCGAAGCATACTCCCGTTACCTGGCCGAAATCACCTACTACGACGACCAGGTCGGACAAATTCTCGACCTGCTCGATAAACATGGGTTGGCAGAAAACACTCTCGTGATGCTTTCCAGTGAGCAAGGCAACAGTATGCCTTTTGCGAAATAGACCTGCTACGATCCCGGTCTCCAAACAGCGTTAATTGCCCGCTGGCCCGGAAAAATTGAAGCAGGCTCAACGTCCAGCGCTCTGGTCGAGTATGTCGACGTTGTCCCAACCATTCTCGACGCCGTCGGAGCCGAACCCGTTGGCGAACTGGATGGAGAAAGTTTTCTCGCCGTCCTCCGCAGCGAAACCGACAAGCACAAAGACTATGTCTACGGACTCATGACGACGCGCGGCATCAATGCCGGGTCTGACAGCTTCGGCATCCGCTCGATAAGATCAAAAACCCATCGCCTGATCGTCAATCTGACGCCCGAAACTGAATTCACAAACGCCTGTACCACTTCGCCCGAGTTTAAGTCGTGGGTGAAAAAGGCTGAAGCCGGAGACGAGCGCGCTGCTGAGTTGGTGCGGCGCTATCAGCATCGCCCGCCCGTGGAGCTTTACGAAGTCACCGACGGCTGGCACGGATTCAAGAATCTCGCCGACTCGCCCGAACACTCGCAGACTTTGAGTGAGCTCCAAACAGAGCTTGATCAATGGATGCAAGAGCAGGGCGACGAAGGACAAGCCACCGAAATGGCAGCTTTAGAACATCAGCATCGCGGAAATAAAAAGGGAAAGAGCAAAGGCAAAGGTAAGAAGGGAAAGAAAAAAGGGACAAAGTGAGTCTCCGCTCACGCCGCCAGCGCGGCGACTTCTTCTAGTAGTATTTCTGGCTCAGCCCGCTCGGTCAGATCCGCACTCGCGAAGGCATAGCGGATCGTCATATCGTGATCGATCAAATAACTCGCAGGGACAGGAACCTCGTAGGTGTCGTCCCCGTTTAGAGCGTCAAGTCGGATACCGAGCGCTTCGTAAACCTTGCGGATTTCATCGCCCAGCGGATAGACCAGACCGAACCGCCGCGCGATCTCGTTACCCCGATCAGAAAGATTCACAAACACCTGAGCTGCGGATTCAGGAATCTCGCGGGTGTCATTCACTTGCGGGCTGATCGCCAGAACAGAAGCACCGCGCGAGCGAAACTCAGGGACTGTTTCCAGTAGCTCCTGAAACTCCAACGTGCAAAAATGGCACCAGGACCCGCGGTAAAAATTGAGGATAACAGGACCTTCCTTCACCTTCTCACTCAGCTTCACCACTACTCCGTCAGGGGTCTTCAATTCGAAATCGTCCACCTTTTCACCGATTTTAGGACTTTGGGAAAGTATCCCGGATTTGATGACCTCCTCGGTTTTCCTGGCAAACAGTTGCAACACCTCGGCAGGGAATTCTGCAGCATGCTTGTTCGCCCACACCTCGATTTTCGAGCGGAGTGGGCCGACCGGGTCTTGAAAGTTGTCTTGATTCGTCATCTAGCTAGGAAAGAGGGATACGCTCGCGATTCCTTACAAGGTTTCTTTATCGATGCACGAACCGAAGGATCATTTCCGCGCCTCCGCCTTGACCATCGCGATTTCGCAACTCAGCGCATCCTCCATGCAGTTCCATCGTAGCGCGGACAAAGCTCAATCCAATTCCGGATCCTTTTCGGCCAGTCGTCTCATTCTTCAGCGAATAGAACCGATCGAAGACACGGCCGACCGCATAGTCGGGCATTCCCGGTCCTTCGTCCCGAACGCACAATTCAATCCCCTCGCTCCCGGTCACAATGCTGATCTCGATTCGGCCACCTTCAGGAGAGAAATCGAACGCATTGTTCAACACATTCCGCATCGCAATCCGCAACATGAGCGGGTCTCCCTCGATCTTGGCCCCGGCACTCAGCCCGTCTGCATCCACCTTTAATTGCCGCGTCTCGATGACTGACGAAAAAGCCGCAACCTCCTCGCGAACCAAGCCCGCGAGGTCGAATGACTCCAATCTCTCAATATTGGTTCGGCTTTCCACCGCCGCGAGTTGGACGAGACGACGAACCATGTCCTCGCTCCGGGTCGTTTCGGTGAGAATATTATCGAGGAAACGCCGCCGCTTTTCTTCCGGCATGGTTTCATCGATCAGCTCGGCTGCACCGCGGATGGCGGCAAGCGGACTTTTTAATTCGTGAGTCAACGCCTGCACGTAATTTTCGACGTAGTGCTTTCCCTCCAATTCGCGACGCATGTCTTCAAGCGCGCGGCTGAGACTTCGCAATTCGGCCAGACCGGTCACTGGCATTGACGACTGCTTTCCATCCGCAATGAGGCGGGCGTGTTTTCTCAAATCGCGAATCGGATGCAATATCCAGTAGGCCCAGATGGTACTGAGCAGCAAAACGACAGCCGCCGTGATGATGCTCCACCGATAGACGAGTTCCCTCGATTCTTCCGCGAAAGAGGCCGTGGCCGTCTCGGGACGCGATACGGTCAGCGTGCCGATCAATTCTCCGTTCGATCGAATCGGAGCAGCAATGTAAAAGACGGAGGTACGGGAGTCGCTCAGGTCCGTGCGTGTCGCTCGCATTCCATATTTACCCTGCCGAACCAGATAGACATCGTTGTATTGGGAATAGTCTTCACCTTCCCGCAGACCGTTTTGCGAATCGAAGACGACAATGCCTTCCGAATCGGTCACGTAGACGTGAGTGAAAAGTTCACTCTTCTCGATGCGATAGATTTTCGCGAAAAAATCGCGCTCGTAGGCACTCGTCATTCCCTTGCGAAACAGAGCGACATCGAGCTGTCCTTCCTCGATATCCTGCTCGATCAAGCTCGCAAGAATGTGGGCGAAATCGACGAGTGGCTCCTCCGCCGCCTGAGAATATTGACGCTCGACATCGTCGCTGATCGTCCACATCAGAAAGAAAAAGCCACCACCCGCGATGGCGAGAAATCCTGCAACGATGAGCAGCGTGATTCTCATCGACTAGCCGACCTCCTCGCTGAAGCTGTAGCCCAGTCCGCGATGGGTGCGAATCGGATCAAAAGCGTCATCCACTTCGTGTAACTTGCGACGCAAAGTCTTGATGTGTGCATCAACCGTGCGATCAAACGCCGCCTCCGGCTCATCCCAGACCAACTCCATCAGTTGATCGCGCGAATACACGCGCCCCGGATGCTGCATGAACACTTCCAACATCCCGAACTCATAGCGGGAGAGACCGAGATCCATGCCACCGAGTCGGGCCTGGTAGCGCTCGCGAATCAGTTCCAAATTTCCGCGGCGCAGTATATCAGCCGCCGGGGTTGAGGTATCTGCCGGACGAACACGTCGCAGAATCGCGTGAATCCGAGCCGTCAGCTCACGTGGACTGAACGGTTTTACCACATAGTCGTCGGCCCCAAGCTCGAGTCCGACGACCCGATCAATCTCCGATTCCCGCGCCGTCAGGAAAAGCACAGGCACGTCCGACGTTTTGCGAATCTCGCGGCACACATCAAATCCCGTCATATCAGGAAGCCCCACATCGAGAACCACGAATCGCGGCGACTTCTCGCGCAACGCCTCGAGTCCTGCTCCGCCCGTATCGACATGGACGACTCCGAATCCCTCGGTCTCCAACGCATAAATGATCGCCTCGGCGATGGCCGGTTCGTCTTCGATGATTAGGATTGGAGCGCTCACGGCGAAGTGGAATTATCAGACTCAACAGCGAAGCGGGGAGAAACAGGGGTAGGTCCGCGCGGCCTCGCTCGATTCATCGTTCCCGGTCAAAGAACTATGAACGACACGCCGCGCCAGATCAGTCGGCACCATGGAAACGCCCGCGCCACCGAGCCGCGGGCCGACGAATCGGTCGCGGCTACCCGTGAACCGAAATGCCAAGATCATCATGTTGACTATCAATGGCTTGAAATTTTATTAATCAACAGGGTTAACTCCCCCACTCAGTCCTCTTATAGGCCCGCTAATTCGGAAACGGCGGGTGCTTCGGAGGCAGGCTGCGGGGGTTGTAGCCTTCGCTTGGATAGAAGAGAAATCCCGGGTTGTCGGTGATGGCTTCGAATTTGGACAGACGGAACTCGGGAATCACGAAATTGGAGTTCGGATCGTAAGCGGTCTGACCTGTGAAGGATCCCCAAAGTCGGTATTCGACATTGTGATCGTATCCATGGTGTCGCCCTTCCCCGGTCTCAGGAAGGCGGTCAGGCTGCAATGCGGTGCTCTCGTTCATGATGACGAGCTTGGACTCGGACCAGGGTTGGCCGGGACGGCGCACGTATCCCCAAAAGCGAGTCCCTTCGGTCCACCAGCGGCGACCAATGTAGTAGTCGCCAGGCCTCTCGGTCGCGATCATCGCGTTGCGCTGTTTCACTGCCGGACTGTTGTAAGCGGCAGAGGAAAGCTGTCCCGCCGAACCTCGTCCGGGAGAGGACGGCGTGGTGCAGGAGCTGAGAATCGCCGCAGCAGCAATGGCAACGAATGAAAGGATAGGCCGAAGTGCCGGGGGCCGTTGCACCGTGGAAGCGGCGACGTTCTTGTCGAATATCATACGAAATATTTTTGCAAAAATCCCCAGTGGGAGGGGTGGGAAGATAGTTCTTTTAAAAAGATTAGTAAAACTCGAATTTTCACCGCCGGTTATTTTCTTGTTTCGCGAATAATGGCAAAATTTCACGCTCGATCCAATCGAACGCGGGTTGAAGGCCTTCGTCACGGTAAATCGTTCCGATTTTGGCCTCGACGGAGGTCGGATTCCCGAAGCAGGCCAGAAAGTTATTTGAAGTCATCCGCATCAACGTTTCGCCGCAAACAGTGCCGCGCTCACGCAAAATCCAAGTTCGCGCATAAAGGTCGAGGACGGTATCCCCGATCCATGCCAATTCCTGCTCGCGGCGTTTCGCGCCGGACTTCCGGGGGCCGGACTTCCGGGGGCAATCCTTTTTCATCTGCTTCATCGATTTTCGCTGACGTAGGCTTCCAGAGCCTCCCGAGTGATCACGTACTTCGCTCCGCAGCGGGGGCAACCAGCCGGAATGACTTCGGTATTGCCGAAAATGGAATCGACGGAGTCCTCGCTCATTCCGGCGATAATGGGGAAAATACGCTCCTGACTGCATCCGCAATCGAAGCGGTAGTGCCGAGTCTCGAGCAGGCTCAGTTCTTCGTCTTGATCCAGCGTTCGAATCTTCTCATTGTCGAGCTTTTCGAGCCATGCCAAGTCGCAGTCGGGCTGTGCGGATACGAGAACGAACTCTTCGTCACTGTGCCGGAAGTAGCGTCCCAGCCGCTGTTCACTCTGTTGGTAATAAGTCTCAGCGACACGAAACAGATCGAGTGTATCGACTTCGATCATGCTCTGGCGCGGCTCTTGCCCGTCGGCGGTGATCTGAGAAAAGAAGAGATTCTTCTCCCGCTCCCGCACGTCTTCGGTAAAGAGGCGACCCGTCGCATTGCCGAGCCGATTGCTACCAGTCAGGAAAATGTTCTGCAGCGGGTCCTGCCAGTTGAGCGTCCAGGCGATGGCCTCGTTACGCGGCCGCGACGCGAGGTGCAGGATCAAGGCGGCGAGCCCGTCCTTCATGATGCTGTCCTGCTCTTCTTCGTAGCGGATCTGATGCTGCATCAGGTGCAGATAATAATCGGTATAGATCGAGGAAAATTCACCACGCACGGCGAGGGCGTTGCGTTCGCGCACGAAGTAGCAGCGGACCTCGATGGGTTCGAGGCTCGCTTCTTTGGCGGGGTCGTTCAACATGGGGAGGGGATGGAAAAAGTGGCCCACAATATCTCTATTCGGATAGAATGGCGAATCGCAATCGCCCCGTAAACGCTGCTTGCCGAGCCTATCGTTCCAGTGTTATTCATTGGGCGACCATGGAAGCCGCTGACATTCTGCAATTACTCAAGAAGAACGATCTTTTTCTCGGAGTTCCCGAGCCCGGATTGGCTGCGCTAATTGAGGCGGGTGAAGTCGCCTCTCTGACCACAGGCGATCAGCTCATGGAGAAGGGAAAAACGGGGCAATCCATCTGGGTTCTACTTGAGGGCGAGTTGGAAGTGCTCGTTGACGGCGACGTCGTGAACAACATCTCATCACCCGGAGATCTGATTGGCGAAATCAGCGCCGTGTCGATGACGCCCGCAACCGCGACAGTTCGGGCCCTCGGACCCGTCGTCGCGCTCGAGATCGCTCCGAAGAGCCTGCATGGTGTGATGGAAAACTACGCTGATATCGCGAAGTCAATGGTCCTCTCTATGACCAAGTATCTCGGTCGACGCTGAGGTCGACTGTCCCTGAAGGGACACGGTTTTGTGAACGGGATCAAAGCTATCGAACTCCGCAGTGACCGTTTTCCCTTCCCCGTTTATCCCGGCTACCGGATCCGAAACTTCAATGGCGACCCAGACGAGAGACAGGAAAATCAGCAGGAGCGGGGTTTCACATTCCTGCGATCTTTGTGGAAAAGATGAGAACCGAGGCATTGTGGCATCCAATTTTTAATAGTTCTGCAAAAGGAGTCAGACAATTTTCTCGATTTCCCCACATTCGTATTAAGTGAGGCGAGCGGACGTAAGGTCAAGAAATGTCGAGTACCCCCGTTTCCCGGAAAGAATCCCGCCGACCTTCCCGATGCCGCCCTCAACCTACGATAGATACAAATGCCCTCCGCAATCGCTTCAAATATCTCAACTCCTTTCGGATTTTTCGTAACTTCGCTGTCATTCCATCTTTTTGTGCCTTCTTTTCCGCCTTCTTCAGCTTTCTAACCGATTTTCTGAACTTTTTTTGAAGGCTGCCAGTTCTGCTGCGAGCTGGGCGGGGCTTGTTAAGAAATAGATAGTGTTCGTTCCTACCGTAGTGTGAATCGCAACTGGCGAGCGATCGACACCCAGAGAAGAAAATGTGGCATTGTCGATTCGGATGGATCCGGAAATAGGTTGGTGTCTGGTGTATCCAAACGGCAAATACAGATAACCTGCAATGAAGCCAAAGCGGGACCCCGTCGTGGGTGAGTCAGGAAGAGACACCTGCCCCCTCCGCCCGAAAACGACCTGACCATCACTCGGGATTACAGACTTGTAAAAGTCTACACGCGAGTCGCCATCGGGGCGACCAGCTTGGAAGAATCCCTGATTCGGAGTAATTAAAGAAGAACTGAAGTGCGTAACCGCAGTACGCCCTACCTCTCCCTGGGCAGGGAACCCTGTCTGATCGATCGAACCCTGGAAATAGAAAGTCACATTGCCCCCGGCCTCTTCCGCCCAAAAATGTAATCGGTCTCCCTTTACGTCGGGAGCATGAAGGAGTATCGACAAAGCTACGCAGAAAGCGAACTTGGAAGATAGGAAACGGAGAGGATTAATAAGCAGAATGGGTTGAAGGAAAGAGTGTGAGCGGAGGTTTTCTAAACTGTCAAGACCAGAGAAAAAGAAATTGCCGCTCAAAAATCGGTGGTGTTTACGGCTTTTCGACCTGCACCTTTGAAAGATGGGTACCTTGCAGAGGATACCGAAGAATTACCGTGAGAGGGATCTGGCAGTGGAGGTCTACCTGCGATCGGATCGCCGACTTTGACCGGGCAACATTCTTCTGGAGTTTCGATGAGGATAACTGTGAGCCAATTTGATTGGCTACACACTCAAATTCGGGAACGGAACGGGTATCGTCCAGGATTCGCTCGCGGGAATGCTCGAGCGCTAACAAAAGACAAGCTTATCCATCCGCGTCTTGAGCACTTGGTCGGCGGCGGCGGGCCGTGAAAGAGTGAGCGAAAAAAATCGACGCCCCCCTCATTTCCTGTCAATTTGGTTGTAATTAGAAATTAGACCTAATGCATACATGGGTAGGAAACCTTAAGTAGTTAGAAAGGAAAAAACACGATGACGACCAAGACAAATTCAAAAGACGAAATCAACCGCTCTCAGCTCCTTCCTGAAATACCGGTGCGATGGAAATGGATGGCGGGTTCCACCGCAATCGGCACTGCGGCAGCCGCCACGAGTGCCCACGCCGCCACGGTACAGATTACCCAGACAGACAACCGGGTATCCACTACCGGTATCAATACCTGGAGCAATGACTTCACCGGCGATGCCATGGCGGATGCTTCGATTGTCGCGAACGCGTCTGCATTTACTTACGGAGGGTATATTTACAACAGGGCGGACCTGTTTAACCCTGCAGCTGGTACGGCAGGGACGTTCACGGCCTACGCAGGGAGAGCTATACGGACGGGAGGGGGCGGGCCCACAAATTTCTTCGTCTTAGTCGGGACTATGCTCTCTTTTGGGCCCACGAGCACAGGGCCCATTTCGAGGCCCCGGCTGATCCCTGTGACCTTTACGGATGCCCGGATCAACAGCGGGGCGGCAACCATGGGCTTTCTCGAGATTCAGGCCTTCAACACCGTGGCGGTTGATGGCACTGTCGAGGCGGTCCGGCTCGTTTTCGACGATACCAGTACCACCGCGCCCGGCGGAGTCGTGACCGGAGGTTCGGACACCGAATGGGTCGCCCCTCTTGCGCCTGAAGTCGACGTCCAAGGCGACGGACTCTCGATTCCTGCCGGAGACGTGACGCCGACCGCTGATGATGGAACCGATTTCGGCAACCGGAACATCCTTTCCGGTGGTATCGTGCGTACCTTCCGGGTCCGCAACACCGGAACTGCCACCCTGACAGTCACTTCGACCGCTTCTGATTCGGGCGAGTTTGCCGTCAGCCCGCTGGCGGGTCCGATTGCGGATGGAGCCTTCGAGGATATCACGGTGACCTTCGATCCGACTGCGGCGGGAGTGAAAAATGCAACCATCACCGTCAACAGCGACGACGCGGACGAGGCAGTCTACACCTTCGCGGTGACCGGCGTGGGAACCGTTACTCCCACTGCTACCGGTCCAGACAATTCGGCTCTGGAAGCTTCTCTGCTAAAGAAGATCAAGAAGCTCGCAAAAAAGGCCAAGGTAGCGAAGAAAAAGGGACAATCCGGCAAGGCTAAGAAGCTGAGTAAAAATGTGAAGAAATTGAAGAAGAAGCTAAAGGCGCTGGGGTGACGACGCGACAGCTCCAAGTCTTCCTAACAAAAGGGGCCTCGATGGGGAGAACTGGGAGGCGACGGATTTGGCTACCCGCTCAAGTTCGGGAACTGGAGGGGCAACCGTCCCGGGCTCGCTTGCTGGTATGCTGCCCCTTTATGACGGACGAATCGAGATCGACAATAACCTTTGCGAGAACGCGATCCGTCCGACGGCGGTGGGCAAAAAGAACTGGCTGTTCATCGGAGCGGAGGAAGCAGGGTGGCGGAGTGCGTTGATCTACTCAATCATCGCGAGCTGTCGCAGTCGTGGAATCGATCCGTATGCCCACATCCGGGATGTTTTGACCAGGCTTCCGTCGATGACCAATCATCAGATCGTCGGGATCACGCCGGAGGCATGGGCGAAAGAGCGCGCGACCTCCGAGGTCGTCAAGAGGCGCTCGGCTTGATGCTTACATTTGACTACCTCGGGCAGCCATCGAAGCGGGTGCGCGTGCGCGTGGACCGGACGTCGAAGCCCACAGGGCTGAACGGGGTGCGGGATTGACCGCTTCTGTTAGTCAGGATTTTTTGACTGATTGCCTTTTACCAAAGCATTTGGCGATCCTCCATTCACCTCAATGCAGCTAGCTGCTGTTTCAGCTTCTTCACTTTTTTATTCAGCTTCTTCGCCAGAGCCAACTTCCCTTTTTTCTTCGCCGCCTTGGCCTTTTTGGTGAGCTTCTTGATCTTTCTCGCGAGCTGCGACTTGAGCGCCAGGTTGGGATCGACGGGGGGCAGGACTGCTGCCGTTTGGACGGCACCGCCCTCGTAGCGCAACAACGCGACGTCATCATCGCTCCCACTCTTGGAGTCGCCGGTGACCACTATCTTGCCGTCCGTCTGCAACACCACACTGTGAACAGAACTGAAATCGCTGCCGATCGCTGTCGTCACTTTGCCACCAGTCCCAAATCCAGCGTCCACCGTCCCATCCGCTTCGTGGCGCAACAACGATACGTTTTCATTGGAGCTCTGATTACTCGACCAGCCTGCGACCACGATCTTGCCGTCAGGCTGCAACGCTATACTCATGCCATAATCGTGATCGTTACCGAAGTCTGTCCCAAATGCATTGATCCACGTCCCATCCGCTTCGTAGCGCGACAACAGAAAGTCAAAATCGGGCCCAACCTTGGAGTAGCCGGCGACCACTATCTTGCCGTCAGGCTGCAACAACACGCTAAAGGCTCTATCGTCATCGCCGAAGTCTGTCGTGACTATGCCGTCCCCGCCAAAGGTGGGGTCCAGGGTGCCGTTCACAGTGTAGCGCAACAACGCTACGTCATCATCGCTCCCATTGTCCGACCAGCCTGCGACCACGATCTTTCCGTCAGACTGCATCGCTACACTGAGTCCAAAATCGCTACCGCTGCCGATCGCTGTCGTCACTTTGCCCCCTGTCCCAAATGTGGTGTCCAACGTCCCATCCGCTTCGTATCGCAACAACGCAAAGTCATTTGTGCTCCCAGTCCACGAAGAGCCGGCAACCACGATCTTGCCGTCCGTCTGCAACGCTACACTTTCGCCAGTATCTCTACCGCCGACGATGTCTGTCGTGACGATGCCTCCGGTCCCAAATGTGGTGTCCAACGTCCCATCCGCTTTGTAGCGCAACAACAAAAAGTCATCATCGCTATCGTCCGCGGTGCCTGCGACTACGATCTTGCCGTCTGGCTGGATCACCACATGGCCTAGACCGCCACTGCTTCCGATCGCTGTCGTGACGATGCCGTCGCCGCTGAAGGTGGGGTCCAGGGCGCCATTCACAGTGTAGCGCAACAACGCTACGTCATGATCGCTCCCATTCCCATTGTCCAAGTAGCCGGCGACCACGATCTTGCCGTCAGGCTGCAACGCTACACTTCTGCCATGATCGTCACCGCTTCCGATCGC
>Ga0222633_1001653_pt1 | contig 11034 bp, 11 predicted proteins | sample AntAcemetageno48_FD_179816 | JGI IMG/M metagenome (GOLD analysis project Ga0222633, IMG submission 179816) | Saline water microbial communities from Ace Lake, Antarctica - #48 | ecosystem: Environmental > Aquatic > Non-marine Saline and Alkaline > Saline | place: Antarctica: Ace Lake | collected... | reverse complement strand
AAGCTTGCGAGCTGCCCTGCCTCCACAGTAACCAGCCCGGACTTAATCTTAACTGCTACAGCATTTAAATCTTTGAATATTTGCGCGGGCTGACCATGAGTAAGTAGTGCAACTTTTGTATTTTTAGTTAATTTATGAGATTTTTTATGGGTCTTTATAATTAGCCTATATATCCTCAACAAAACTTCTTTGTAATTTTCCCCAGAACTCTTAAAATACTCTAATAATTCAGGATATTTATAACTGCCATCTTCTTGTAGAAGAGGGTCACCGTGTCGATATAAATAATTATCTTTTTCTAAACCTCTTTCTTCAGCATGTACCTCATTAGAGAATGCATCTGCAGCGACCTCTAGTCCAATGAAGTAATCACCAGGACTGTAACCTTCAGGTAAAATAAACTCACCCTCTCTTATCGCTGAAAGGTCTTCTTCCTCGGTTTTGAAGGTCTTAATATCAGGATTAATATTTTTCAACGCCTCTATGATTAAATCTGCGGTCTGAATCGTTCTTTTTCTAGTTGAGGTTACAAAAAACACTGCTTCTTGCGAATCCTTCTCTAACTCTGCGCTAATAACTTCTGCTATATTCCTAGCTTTTTCTTTCTGGTTAGGAAGTAACTCTTGATCACGTATACCATCTGACAAATCATCAATCTCATCAAAATGCCTTACTATTGGTATTTTAAAATTTTCCATATTAAAACTATAACATTAATACTAGAGTCTTTCAATTTAGGTATGCGGGTCATACCGATACTAAATTGTCTTGGCGGAAGAAACAGGATTCCCTCAAGAGGATAAACCTGACGGAAAACGATATCTCACCATAAACTAAAATACCACAGCAAAAGCTGTAGTATTTAGTTAAGCAAGGACGGTCCTTGCTTAACTCCATCTCCACAAAACAAAATCCCCGAAAAGGGGATTTTTTTTTGTGGACACACTACGAAAAAGTTCACACCAAATGAAAGAGTTTATATCTCACTGGTATACATTCTTTCAAAACATGGAAATGGTATGATTTTTCAACAATCTCTAATGATTTCGTAGTTTTTATGGCAACATACGACACACAACCTACCAAGAAAGAGGCTGATGGATTATCAAAAATCAGTATATGCTATCTCAATCAGCAAGGGCTCCTTACGCAAGGATTTCATTCAACAACGCTCTCATGGGGTCGCAAGCACAGCAAAACAACATCGAGTATCAGACTACACGTTGCACTATGGAGAGATGAACACCAATCAATTGCGTTGCAGTATTCAGGGAAATATCAGGGAAAGAAAAAAGACTTTGAATATGATATTGAACTGGTAACAACAGCCTGCAACTATGGAGGTGCTCGTTACTGGTTCGTATGTCCTGTGACTCAATGCAAAAGGCGTGTAGGAGTACTCTATATTGGAAAAGAAACCTTTGCTTGTCGCCACTGCCATAACCTGACCTACAAGAGCCGCAAAGAAGACAGACATCATTCAATGAGATGGATAGTTGAACAATATCAATTATCAAAAAAGATTGACGGACTTGAATCACAAATAAAACGACAATTCTATGCAGGCAGACCAACCAAGAAACAGAGGAGGCTCAATGAGCTGTACAGCAGGTTGTTTGATGTTAGTTTAGTGTGATTTTGTACCCCGCTACCACTCACTATATTTTATATAAAAATTGCCTAGGTACATTATGTACCTAGGCAATGTTTGATTTGAAGAGATAATCATCCTCTCATTCCAATAGGAATCAGAAAAACAAAAACTTTTACTTGTCCCCACGGTATTCCTTCCATTGCAGACTGGATACTACTAGCAATTTCATCAATTCTCTTTATTCTTGAAGGAAAATTGTGCGCTGTAATACGTATCTCTATTTCTCGTGACAGTTGAGCAGATTCTAAAACGTGATGAATGATACTGAAATCATGTTCATAGATTTTTGATTCTTTGCAAGTAAAGGCTTGTGCTGATGTTTTTCTTAGCTCCTCTATAAAATCTTTTTTTAGAGAAATCTCTTTCGTTGAGTAAATTGTAATAAATGGCATATTCTATTTTTTTTGATTCCTAATAAATATAACATATGTGATTGACATTGTCAATCACATATGTTATAAACTAAGTAGAACATTCACCCTAAAATCAACCCTGTATTAGTACACCCTGTGGATTACGAATAATATTCAAGGATAACGCTACCTCCGTAGCTGTTCTGTATCCAAGTATCTTTCTGGGTTTGCTGTTGATCTTAGTCACCACTTCTTGTATTCTCGAAGGTTGTACCTTCGAGAAGTCAGTACCTTTAGGAAACCACCTTCGAAGAAGTTTGTTCTGGTTCTCATTAGCACCACGCTGATGTGATGCATATGCATCACAAAAGTAAGTATTGGTGATACACTCATAGTGACGTGAATTTTCATGTCCTCGATCAAAAGTAATACTTTTGACTTTAAACTCTTTTTCTAGGCGATTCAGAGTTTTTTGTTTACTCAAAGCGGTACGATCAGGAACATAGTCAACGACCAAGTAACGAGATACTTTCTCGTTACTTGTGGACAGTGCTCCACTACCAGCTTTGTTTGATACCACCAGATCTGTTTCCCAATGACTCTTCACTCCTTGAATACAGGGACGATCATGAATACTCACCATGTGCTGTATTCTTCCATGTAATCCACGTTTCTTGTGACTTCTTCTCTTGTATCTGTACATATACAGATATTTTTTGTATTTCAGACCACGTACGTCATTCTGTATCCAACCATAGATGGATACTGCTGATATATGATGTTCATGATCCTCTAATTTCATTCTTCCTGACATCTCATGAGGGTTCCATCCTTGCTTCAGAGATTCAATAATATATTTCTGTAGTTCTTTGTTGTGATTTATCTTTCTCCACTGAAACCTTCTGTTCTTGAGTTGTGTTCGTGCATATTGTTTTGCTAACACAGATCGATACCCAGATGGACACCTACGTAATTCATATGCAATGGTGTTGTGGCTACGTCCCAACACCATTGCTATTTTCCTTGTTGAATATCCTTTGATATTCAATATTTCTATTTCGCTACGTTCTGTGTCTGACAAATACCTAAACTTTCTTAATTTTTCTTTATTGTTCATACCTCAATTCTAAATGAAAGAGTGTACTAATACATTATGAACTTTTCGTATTTTAAAAATAATGAAAAACAAAAAATTGGTCAACCGCCTTTCTTGCGCTACGATGAATATCATCTTAGCGATAATCACAGGAATCATAACGTTGAGTTGTGATGATCCGAAGCTAACAGAAGAGGCACGAGAAAAGACTCAACATGTTCTTAGTAAATTAAGAAACCCTAAAAAAATTTTGAGTCTCTATGAGCATTCAAAAAAACCGACAACGCTGGTCAATCGAGGAGTCCAATATGGGAATAACTCTGGTTTAGTACGTAAGTACGGACTTTTTCCAGCAAAGCATGGAGAGATTGGATATGAGGTAGTAAAAAATCCTTACCACCAAGATAAGCTTCGGCTCTCCATAGAGGAGGTGGCAAAACCTCTTAATAATCTACTAAATTTTGTAGGTCGGCATTACACCCATGCACCCGTGCAGCTACCTCTACCAAGAGAGAAAGAAATGGAGCTTTCGGAAGGGCTTCAAACCTTAGAGATTAAATATGGTCCCGACACCGTTGCTGTATTAATTCATAAACTCATGAAAGATTATACTTTGGGAGTGGCCTTTATTCCCCGCTATGTCCAGCAACAGGGAGATATCCCAGAGAACAACAATACAAATGTTGTTAATTGGGCTAATAAACTCCAATATCTACATAAATTTATCCTTTCAGATAGGATTAAAAGTAAGCTTGTTGATATATATATCAAGAATGGCAAAAAGTTGTATTGGGCAAACTTTTATCAACCAGATTCTCTTGTTAGTTTTATACTAAACAGAGAGCCTATAGAGATTAGAACTTTCATGAGTCACCTAAACGACTCGACGCTTCTCTTTGGTATTGCATCTAAAATGTCTGATGCAAAAATTGTAGCCTATGATTTGGGCTACACAATACCAGAAAAAAGATTAGAGAAGATTCTTAATACTCTGACACTTAAAGAAAGTCGTTGGTTTATGCGAGCATCAAAAATAAATATTTTGAAAAAAATAATTTATGAAAGCCTTGACCAAAACCATGCTTCAGAAATGACGGGGTACGAGGTCATTACAAGCAGAGTCTTAAAAAAAAAGAAGAAGTTAAACCTTCTTAAAAAGATGAGCACGGAAAAACTTCTTCTAGAATTGCTAGACAGAGAATCCGTGAAGAGTTGCTTCGACGAAGAGATTCACCCAGAATTATTAACAATTATTGTTAATAATTCTGTAAAAAATGCCAGTGATAAAAAGTTGGCAAAAGAATTTTTTAATAAAATTTAATAAGAAAGCTTGTCTAAAATTAGACAAGCTTTTTCTTTTTCTTATTTATTTCAATTGGACTCATAATAATATTCTTACTTCATAAAATAAAAAAACAAAACCCTGATTAATTATCAGAAGTTTCTTTATTATCTAAATATTGTGTTAATTCAGACTTGAATGTTTTGATGGAATTTTCATCATAGGCGCTCATACTGTAGATTTCGCCTTGAGTTTTTGAGCTAAACTCCTCAACAAGAGTGTCCAAGGTTTCCTTATCAACCAAATCAGTCTTGGTAAGCAATATAATCTCTTTCTTGTCTTGCAGACCTTGCCCATAATCCTCAAGCTCCTTTCGAATAACGTCATAGTCCAGTATTGGGTCCTCAGAATCTAAACCAATCAGATGGATCAAGGTGTTTGTCCGTCTAATATGTCGCAGAAATTTATGACCTAAACCTTTTCCATCTGAAGCACCCTCGATAATCCCAGGAATATCAGCCAAAATATAACCATGCATGTCTCCAAGGTGAGGATCCAAGGTTGTAAAATGGTAGGCTCCAACTTTTGATTTCGCGTTTGTAAGTGCATTAAGAAGAGTTGATTTTCCAGCGCTTGGTAAGCCTATAAACCCAACATCAGCAAAGAGTCGCAGTTCAACAAAGAAGTCAGCTTCTTGGGATTGCTTACCTGGAGTCCACTCATAAGGCGTAGTATTCGTAGAAGACTTAAAATGTTCGTTTCCTAACCCTCCGCGTCCACCTTTTAAAAGGAGAACTCTATCTCCAACGGTACCTAGCTCAAACTCTTCTTTTGTCTCGAGGTTCGTCAAAACAGTTCCACGTGGAAAGCGCATACTGAGGTCTTCGCCATTTTTACCTTCTTGTCCTAGGTGTCTACCTGCCTCACCTTCTTCTGCGGCAAATTTCTTTTTGTGCGTGTAGTAGTCAAGATATGCCAGATCAGAAACTGATTCTGCATAGACATCTCCTCCATCCCCTCCATTTCCACCTCCTGGACCTGCGTTTGGCTTGAATTTTTCGTGTCGCCAAGAAACAACTCCGTTCCCACCCTTTCCTGCCTTGATATGTAATTTTAATTCATCAACAAATGCCATAATAATAACAGTCTATGGTTTTGTGATTATTTTGCAAGATGAGTTAGCCCAAAAAAAAACTATTCTATTATTCGTTAGAATAATAGAATAGTTTTTACAAGAGGTTATTAATCCCTTAAAGCGAGGCGAGCTAATTGATGAGCTCCCTCTTTGGATTCTGAAACAGCCATAAACAATGCATTGTGACAGAATACAGCATCAGAAACTCCGGTAATTTTTTGCAGAGCTTCTCCACGCTTTCCCGCCCAGTCTTTAGGAAGAGCTTTACGGTTTTCAAAAGAGCAGGCCTCTTTTCTCATTGCCAAAACTTTCCAATTGGTATTACTGCGGCAAACAATAAAAAGGACTTCCTTGTGTTTGTCTAGCACTTGAATAAGGGAACCAACCCCAACATGGTAAGGAATTTCAAGCACTGTCTTGTCCTGCGTTTCTTGATAAATTTCCTCTATTAATTTCATCATATCCAAGCGGTGCTGACACCTTTCCAGTTCCCTCACGAGAATTTTTTTAAAGAAATTAACTAAAAATATAAAAGATGTGTATTGTTTTTCCATCTGACCTGCTTCTTTCCAGGTATTTTGATAGGCGGTAACAATACCGTGAATACCATAATCATAGAGTCCACATTCAACAGGTTCGGTGATACTCATGCCGTTATCAATAGCGTCAATAGCTTGCACAATACGGCGGTCAATATCATTCATAATTTCAGAATTTGCAGAGAGCAAGGGTCCATATTTCTTCCACACGAGACCAAATGAAGCGTAGGGAATTCCATTATCACGAGACCCTGCACCACCTGACTGATGGTGATCGTAGCACTCTTGGGACTCATCATGGATACCACCAACATCAACAACAATATCTGCATTTTTAATCTTTTGTTCGTCACGGGTACGTACTATGGTATAAGGTGCATTCTCGCGTTCAAAATATAAGGACAAAGTAGCGCAGGCAAAAATGTCATCCGCATGGAATGATCCATTGTGGGTTACTATAATTTTTTTCTTTTTAAAAAATCTCATATATTCATTATATCCTATCGAAAATTTCTGGCAAAATAAATGAAAAATGACCGCTGGGTCATTTTTTTAATTTAGTTACGGATATGCCCCAACACCAGGTACGTTCCCAGAACAACTCCTTGTATTATAAATAAAAAAAGAAAAACTCATGAGCTTTTCTTTTTTTATCGCCCTGTTATTTTATCCAGAATCCAATTTGCTATCGTCATAATCGCCGCTCCAAAGACTGCTGCGGTGAAACTCGATACACTGAAGCCGGTAATGATTGAGGCCACAAACCAAAACAAGAGTACGTTTGTCAGAAAACCAAACAGCCCCAAGGTTAATACATTCAGAGGCAAGGTAATAACGCGCAATACGGGCTTAATCGCAAAATTAATAATAGCAAAGAGTATCGCAGCGATAATGGCTGCTCGCCCACCATCGAGCGTAATACCTGAGACCAAGGCGGGTAGTCCGTAGAACACCAGCAATGATAAACCTATAATTTGTAGGAGAAATTTCTTCATATGTTTTTTATTAGTTAAATAAACCGTCGACAACTTGTTTTACCAACGCTCCGTCGGCCCTACCTTTGAGCTCGCCCATAACAGCTCCAATAAATTTTCCTTTTTCGGCTGGATCGGAAATTCCCATTGACTCTTTCTTCTCAGTAACAATCTTGAGGATTTCTTCTTCTGACATTAACGTTGGTAGGAATACTTCTAATACCGCTAGTTCAGCCTTCTCATCTGCTGCCAGGTCTTCACGTCCACCTTCGATAAACTGCCCAATTGAATCCTTACGTCGCTTTGCTTCGCGAGTGATTACCTTTAATGCATCCTCGTCAGAAATTGGCGTATCAGGAGAGTTCCCACTGGCAACAACGTCGTTGGTAAATGCAGACATCAGTCCTCTCAAAGTCATCTTCTTTGTTTCTTCCTTGGCGCGCATTGCGTCTTTCATTTGTTCTTTAATTTGATCTTGTAGTGTCATATATTTAGTTTATAGCTATTAGGGCCAGTTTGCAAGGCTGAAGGACGAGAGCGTTCGCGCAACATACTCAGCACAAGAAATGACTTGTCAAAAGTCAAAATGAAATAAATAAAAGACCTCTTGAGTGTACCTTTGAAAGTGGATTTGTTATCTAAATTTTATATATTTGCTATAATCAATATATGAAACACACACTTATATTTCTCGACACTGAAACAACAGGAACCAGCCTCGAAGATCGATTAATCCAGGTCGGATACCGAACAACTGACGGAATGGATGTTAATGAATTATATTCAGTCGATCGCCCTATCGAAATTGAGGCAATGGCTATCCACCACATAACCGAAAAGATGATTATCGGAAAGCCTCTTTTTGCAGCAAGTCCTGGATTTGAGGACTTGAAAGAGCGATTCTCAAAAGATCATATTTTTATCGCCCACAACGCAAAATTTGATGTTGATATGATTGAACGTGAGGGCTTAAAGGTCGGACCTGTTATAGACACCTTGAAGGTCGCACGAAACCTGGATCCAAACAGCAAGATTGAATCCTACGCATTACAATACCTACGCTACCTTTTAGGGATTGACGTTGAGGCAAATGCCCATGATGCCTGGGGTGATATTCTTGTTCTTGAACAATTGTTCTACCGTCTGTTAAAAAAAATAATGGAGGCTAAAGAGTGTTCACAGGATATGGCTGTTGATGAAATGATTCGTATATCATCAGAACCAACATTGTTTCGTGTCTTTAATTTTGGAAAACATAAAGGTCTAAAAATAGAAGATGTAGCCAGAACTGACCCTGGATATTTGAAATGGCTGCTGGGACAAAAAGAATCCGAAGAAGTTGAAGATATCGATTGGATGTACACCCTGAAACACTACCTGCACCTCTAAACGCGTGAGTAAAAAATACAGAAAACACCTTTCTGTATTTTAATTTGGAAAGCATTCTACATAATGATAGAATATAGGCACGTAGACTAAAGTATCTGTGAATACCCAACTCCTACAGCACCTGTAATACATTATGAAAAACGAGCATATAATCGGAATAGATATTGGTACCTACGCCATTAAAATTATTATTACAGAAACAGATGGCAAGCAAGAATCTCATATTCTGCATGCTATTAAATCACCCTCATATGGATTTCGTAACGGGTACATCGTTGACCTTGAAAAGGCAGAAGAATCACTTGCCTTGGCTCTTGCCAAAGCAGAAAAAGAGTACAAACAAAAAATAACCCGCGCTCATTTCTCTATTGGCGGCGTTGGTTTGACCTCACAATACGTTCGCACTTCTTTGCAGATCACCAAAAAATCCAACGAAATTAATGAACGTAACACAGAAGAACTTCTTCAAAAAGCCGAGGACCTCTTCAGTGCAAAATATCCTAATAAAAAAACTCTCCACATTATACCGGTGAAATATAAGGTTGATGATCGTGATGTATTGGGAACACCTATTGGTATGTACGGAAATTTGATTGAGGTAAAGGTAATTTTTGTAACAGTGCTAGAACACCATTATGATGCGTATATTAATATTATCGAGAAAAATAATGTTCATATCACTGATATGATCGCCTCCCCTATTGCAGATTCTTTTTCAAGTACTTCCTACAAACAACGCAGTCAAGGATGTATCTTAATGAATATTGGAGGTGAAACAACCTCACTCAGCACCTTCGAGAACGGTATACTAACATCATTGGATATTCTAACAATTGGCTCTAACGACATCACCAACGATATTGCTCTTGGGTTACAAATTCCTCTTGAAATTGCAGAGGAAACAAAATGCAGTGAGAATCATGATTTTTCAAAGAAAAAAGTGGAGGAGATTATCTACGCACGTTTGACTGATATTTTTGAACTCACCCAAAGACATCTACAAAAGATTAAAAAAAATAGGCTGCTTCCTGCAGGGGTTATTCTCTCGGGAGGAGGTTCTCAAATTGAAAACATCAGTGAGTATGCAAAACGGCAGCTTATGCTTCCTGCACAGGAGGTACACCTGTCTCTTGTTTCAAGAAAAACGAAACGCAACTTGCGCATCCCTAATTCCTTCTCAACGGCCTATGGTTTATGCTCCCGAGATATCGAGCCAAAGAATTATTCAAAAAAGTTTTTTTCGCTCAAGAGCTGGAAAAAAAGAATCCGTTACATTATCCAAGAAATAATGCCATAAAGTGATTCCAAGAAACAATACCTTGCATCAGCAGATTTATTTGCTACAATTAACCTATATTTAAGAAATAATATAAATTACCATGCCAAAAATTAACCCAAAAATTGAAACATTCGCTCGCATCAAAGTTATTGGTGTAGGAGGATCTGGTTCTAACGCAATCAATCATATGATTGATTCAAAAATAACTGGAGTAGAGTTTATTGCAATAAATACTGATACTCAAGATTTACATCACTCCTCTGCGAATAAAAAAATTCATATTGGGAAGAATCTTACCAAGGGATTAGGATCAGGAATGAACCCAGAAATAGGGCAAATATCAGCAGAAGAAACCAAGGCTGAAATACAAGAAGCCATCAAAGGTGCCGATATGGTCTTTATTGCTGCAGGTATGGGAGGTGGAACAGGCACAGGAGCCTCACCAGTGGTAGCGCGTATTGCAAAAGAACAAGGCGTTCTTACTATCGGAGTGGTAACAAAACCTTTCTCTTTTGAAGGAGAGCAGCGGAAACGCATAGCGGAAAATGGAATTGAGGCACTCGAAAAAGAGGTAGACGCCTTGATCACCATTCCTAACGATAGACTTTTGGCTGTTGCGGGTGATGACATGAGCTTTAAAGATGCTTTTGCTATCTCTGATGATATTTTGAAGCAAGCCGTTGAAGGAATTTCTGAACTTATTACAACACCAGGAATTATCAACATTGATTATGCTGACATCCGAACAACACTCTTGGAGACTGGTTCAGCCTTTATGGGTATCGGTATTGCCAAAGGTGATAAACGAGCCAAAGAAGCTGCTGTCACCGCAATCAATTCTCCTCTTTTGGATATTGCGATTGACGGTGCAAAAGGCGTTCTCTTTGCGATATCAGGTGGTGATGACCTTACTATGAATGAAGTTAATGAAATTGCTTCAATTATAACCGATTCAATTGACAGTTCAGCTCGTGTTATTTTTGGAACTATCAGAGATAACAAACTAAAAAATGGAGAAATAAAGGTGACGGTAATTGCAACGGGTTTCGATGGAAGTGCACAAAAGAAACCACTATTCACCAACCCTTTAAAAAAAAATGATACTGAGCCAATCAACTATGAGAAACCAGTAAAAAACAGTCTTCGAAAAGAAATCGAAGAAATCGAAGAAATAGACGAAATTGAAGATGTTGAAAATGAGGACGATTGGTCTGCCGTTCCGGCATTCTTACGAAGAAAAAAATAACAAACCTAAATGATGTGTACCCCAAAAAGTAGACTGTTAAATAAAAACATGTCTACTTTTTAATTAGCTCAACATATATAATCAAAT
>Ga0222633_1001650_pt1 | contig 11064 bp, 6 predicted proteins | sample AntAcemetageno48_FD_179816 | JGI IMG/M metagenome (GOLD analysis project Ga0222633, IMG submission 179816) | Saline water microbial communities from Ace Lake, Antarctica - #48 | ecosystem: Environmental > Aquatic > Non-marine Saline and Alkaline > Saline | place: Antarctica: Ace Lake | collected... | reverse complement strand
CTAAACCCTGAACCCTGAACCATAAACCATAAACCATAAACCATAAACCATAAACCATAAACCATAAACCATAAAGCAGACTGTGGGCAAAGCCGAAGAACGTGCGTTGACTAGACTAGTTAGGTATCATTAAGAAGACGCGACCAAGTCGCGAACGGAAAAAACGGGCTCGCGTTTATGTCCGTCCAACTCCCCCGACGCGCTCTGCTTTCGCTATGTTTTCCTCCATCGACTCTCGAAGCCTGTCGTACACCTGCCTCGGGGTTAAATCGCGGATCATCACCAGTTTCGATTTCGTGCTCCACCCTCTTGTCAATGACATCTGGGACACCCGGAGAACCAACACTTTCGCGAAAAACTCAACTAATTCGTTCCCAGCCTCGTGCGCTTTTCCAGTCACACCCACCGTGACCTCGTCCGCGGAGATATCCATCACTGCGGTTAGCCTGGCGCGGTCCTCCACCTCCACAGCCACCTGCGTGATGCCCCGGGACGTTTGCTGGATGCATGGAGGCACAGGAGGTGCCCCAGGCTCATCATCCACGGACGCCTTGCCAGCTTTTTTGCTGCCGCCGCCTGATTTGAACGCAGAAAGCGCCCCATCGATTATGTACAGGTACCGCCCCTCCTCTTCGCTTTTGTAACACACCGGCAAATCACCGCACATGTACCGATATTGCCGCTCCACCTTACCTCCCTCGCGACGGAGCATCGTCGCCTTGCCGTCGGAAACAGCCTTGAGTCTCACCGTGTACTTCTCGGTGTCCAACACGCGCGCCGAATCGGTTTTTCGTTTGGGCAATTTCGCAAGCTCCGCATCCGTGATCAGGACGTGCTCGCCGGTGTACCGACAGTAGTACACCCCGATTTTCGCGTCGTTCGCATCGGGCGCATCCTCCGAGGAGAACGCCTGCGTCGCACGCTTCGGCATGGCGGCGGCGGCGAGGGGTGCGCGACCGAGTGTGCCCGAAATCGGTGTTTTTAAGAGCATTTTCGCCTTTTCGGTCGCGTAAACTATTTTCGTTCCTCTCCGACGTGGCAGGTGGCACTCCGCCGCGCACTCACGTCATGTCCGCCTCCGCCGGCGCCGTGTCGGCGGTTGAGGAGAAACCACGCGAGCCCGAGCCTCCGAAGCGCTTCGTACGGAACCAAGTGCGTCGCCATGCCCATAACGTCCCGTCGCCGCTCCTGTTTCGTTCGTCCCGAGAATGCCGCGCCGCCGACGACGTGCCCATTTCCGACCCTCGCCTGACCCGCGTATATAACCCACCTCCCCTCACAGGTCCCTGATACGATTCTCAACGACCCCGACCTGAACGCCGCGCTCACCGCGCTTCCCTCGAACTACAGCTTCGAAGTGCACAAGACGGTTTGGCGTTTGCGGCAGGCTAAAACCAAGTCCCTGGCGTTGCAGTTCCCCGAAGGATTGCTTTTGTTCGCCACGACGCTCGCGGATATTTTCCAAGCGCACTGCCCAACGATAGAAGACGTGGTGATATTGGGAGACGTGACGTACGGTGCGTGCTGCGTGGATGACTACACCGCGGCGAGCTTGGGGTGTGACTTTTTGGTGCACTACGGCCATTCGTGTTTAGTCCCCGTGGACGTTACGGGCGTGCCGTGCTTGTACGTGTTCGTGGACATCGCGTTCGACGTCGGGCACCTGGTTGAGTGCGTCGGGACGAATTTCGAAAAAGGAACCGAGCTGGTGCTCGCGGGAACGATTCAGTTCGCGAGTGCGATCCAGGATGTGCGGTCAAAACTTTTGCAAGAGTACCCCGCGTTACAAATTCCGCAGTGCAAACCGTTATCGCCCGGCGAAGTGCTGGGGTGCACCGCCCCGACGCTCGGCGCGGTGACCGGTTCGAAAAAGGTACCCGACGCCATCGTGTTCGTGGCGGACGGCCGGTTCCACCTGGAGGCTATTATGATCGCCAACCCCACCATTCCCGCGTTCCGGTACGACCCGTACCAGCGCATATTAACGAAGGAGGAGTACGCGCACGGCGATATGCGTGCGGTGCGGAGGAACATGGTGGAGCGCGCGCGGGGCGCGGCGCGCTGGGGAATCGTACTAGGCACACTGGGGCGACAGGGAAACCCGGCTATTTTGGAACACCTGGAAAAACGATTGAGGGAGTGCGGCAAGGAGTACGTGGTTTTTCTGATTTCGGAGATGAACCCGGCGAAAATGGCGCTGCTGAAAGACGCGGACGCGTTCGCGCAAATAGCGTGCCCCAGGCTGTCAATCGACTGGGGCGAGGATTTCCAAAAGCCCGTGCTGACGCCGTACGAAGCGGAAGTCGCGCTTGGAGGGGTGACGCCGTTTTGGGAGCTTCCCGGGGTTGAGGCGGGCGAGGAAAACACGCCGTACCCTATGGACTACTACTCGCGCGAAGGCGGGCCGTGGACCAGCGCGTACGTCAAAGCGCCGCTGGGGGGAGCGAAGGCGCGAAGGACGCGACGACCTCGACGGGAAATCGCGGTGGACGTCGAAACCGGTGCATAAATAGAGTAAATATTAGCACGCGATGATGCCGGCGCGGTGTGTCGACGGACGACGCCACGCGCACGTGTAGCGATAGGCGAGCAGAGATTAGCGCGCGAATGTAAAAAAAACATGTAATATATCCGAAGTCGACGTGCGAGAGGCTCGCGCGTCGCGCGCACATGTTCCGCTCCCCAATCGTCCGCAGACCATCTAAAAGCACCCACGCATACCACAAACGGACGCGGTTTAGTGTGGATGGGAGCGATTTCAAATGCAGCTGATGATGCGCAGATTCGGATGGCAGGTACGATTTTTTCGAAATTGAAAATCGAAAAATAACAACGAAAAAACGCCACGAGATCTCATCTTGGAGAACGCTCGGCAAACCAACAACGACGCGCGCGCATCGCACTGTCCGCGATGTCCGTCGACGCGCCGCATGACGTCGAAACACGCGCGCGCAAGATACGGCGGATCTTCGATGCTCATGCGGGCGACGGCATCCCGGGTCTTCCCTTCGATGTCGTTGTCACGCACGTCCTCCGAGAAGAAAGTCTGCCCGATCCCGCAGACCTCTCGCGAATTCGCGGGGTGAGTCGTGGGATGTGCGACGCTGTGGATGCGACGGGACGACGAATTGAGGAGCTCGGTGAATATCATGATGTTCACCGTGGATGTTTAACGACGCTTCGATGCCTGCAACGGCGAGGTCTTCTCAAGTATCAAGAAAGCCTGTGCCAGTCAGCGGCGAGGAGCGGACAACTAGAGGAATTGAAGGCTTTGCGCGCGGAGAATTACCCGTGGAACGCATGGGCTTGCGCGTTTGCGGCGAAGGGTGGACACCTGAGGGTGCTGCAATGGGCGCGGGAGAACGGCTGCCGTTGGGCCAAGATGACGTGCTTATGTGCGGCTGAGGGCGGCCATCTGAATTTGCTGAAGTGGGCGCACGAGAACGGATGCCCGTGGGATGCAAGGACGTGCGCTGTTGCGGTGAAATACGGCAAACTCGAGGTACTGCAGTGGGCGCACGGGAATGGCTGCCCATTGGATGCGAAAACTTGCTTAATGGCGGCGACCGGCGGACACGTTGCGGTAGTGCGAGCGCTGATCGAAATCGGGATTGACGTCAACAAGGCGGGGGGTGATGGCGCCAGGCCGCTGTACATCGCCGCTCAACAGGGCCACGAGGCGGTGGTGCGTGCGCTGATCGAGGCGGGCGCGGACGTCAACACGGCGACGGGTAACGGCATGACGCCGCTGTGCTTTGCCGCTCAAAAGGGCCACGCTGTTCTGATTCTCAGGGATGCCGGCGCGGAGTGACGACGGAAACGATGCGTCGCGCATGCGTGGCGAAACTGCTTCGTAAATAGCGCCTTCTTGATGATACCTAACTAGTCTAGCCAAACTACTCCACGCACTCCGCCGCACCGTCTGCGCCGTACACGCACACGCCATCCACGTACGTCGCCAGCACTTTGGGTAACGCGTCATTTTCCAGGAACTGTATTTCGAGCGAATCCAGCACCACGAAATCGGCGAGCCCACCTCGCCAAAGCGTTCCGAGAAGCCCAGACGTACAACTGGCGCGCGCGCTGCCCGCGGTGTACGCGCGCAGGGCTTGTTCCGGGGTGAGCTGTTGCGCCTGATCCCACGGCTCAGCATCCGAACCCCGTTCCTTGCGTTCCACAGCAGCGCGCAGCGCGACGAACGGGTTGACGTCCGCGATCGGCCAGTCGCTTCCAAACGCGAGCGGCACGTTTCGATCCAACAGCGATTTGAATGCGTACCCACCCTTCAAAGCGCGTTCTTGACCCAAGCGCTTTTCAGCGATGAACGCGTCTAGAAGCATGTGCGTCGGCTGAACCGATGCGATAATCCCGGTTTCCGCGAACAACTGTGCTGCTTCGTCATCAGGCAGGGGGAGGTGTTGCGCGTGTTCTATTCTGAACGCGTCATTCGGGTGAGAGTCGGAACGCGACCCGCGGGTGGCGAGGATCGCTTTTTCCGCCGCTCGCGCCGCCGCGAAAACCGCCGCGTCGCCGATAGCGTGCGTCGCGACTTGCAAACCAGCGCGTGATGCTTCCAATACCCTTTTCTCGTAAATGGTCATGTCGCACACAGGCTCGCCTTTGGTGCGAGGGTCATCGTCGTACACATCCGCGAACCACGCCGTCCGCGCCCCGAGGGATCCGTCGATGAACGCCTTGCACCCCGCCACGCGAAACCGCGTGACCCGGCCGGGGGAACCGCCCGCCCCGTCCGTCCTTTCCTCGAACCACCCGCGCTTTTTGTGATCCCGGGTTCGTTCCCAGTCCGCGAGGGGCGCGTACGCACTGACTCGTATGGGCAGTTTGCTTTCCAAATCCAGCGCTTCAAGGAGCTCAAAGTCGCCCCAAATCGTTCGCGCGGCGGTGCTGTTTGCCACGAAACTCCCGGCGAGCGCGTCGACGTCGCCGAAATCGCTCACCGCGGTGATTCCGTTTTGCAACAGAAACTGAAACGCGAGTTTGAACGCGGCGATGCGCGCGTGCGGGTCTGGTTTCGGAATCACGGAAGCTATGAGCGCGATGGCGTTTTCTTTCACCAAACCGTCCGGGGTGTTTGAATCGGGAAACCGTCCGATGACGCCGCCGGGTGGGTCGGTGGTTTGGGCGTCGATTTGCGCCAAAGCGAGCGCGTCCAAACTCGCCACGCCCGCGTGCGCGTCTGCGCGCAAAAGCCACACCGGGCGGTGTGGGTTTTTGGTCGTGGCGAGCGCCTCCGTGAGCCATTCTTTACTTGGTAATACCCCAGGTGGGTCCCACCGCGATTCGTCCCAACCGCCGCCAAGCACCCACGAAGTGTCGTCGCCAGCCGCGTCCAGCGCCGCCGCGAACTTGCGCGTTTGTCGTATGAAGTCGTCCTTCCCGACGCACCGACTCAGATCCAGCTGATTCAGCCGGAACCCCCCGGAAACGAGGTGCAAATGCGCGTCTTGAATTCCCGGGATGACAAACCTACCGTGCAACGAAACCTTTGGCGCGTCGCTTCCCGCCGCGGCGAGAACTGCTTTTTCGGTACCCACCGCCAGGATTCGCCCCGACGAAGTCACCGCCATGGCGTCCGCGAAAGGAATCAAACCATCGCCCGTCCATATCGTCGCGTTCAAAAACACGCGCGCGATGTGGAAACCGGCCGGGCCATCACCGGCCCCCAGGGAACCGCTCGTGTGGAAGGAACGCACGTGCGGGTCCGTGTCGCCGCGTTTACCGAATCCAAGAGGGCACGCGGTTTCCCCATCGGGAGCCTCGCCCGCGTGGGGGGTCTGGACGGTGGGGTAGAACAGCGCGAAGGAAGCGCTGAGCGCGGCGAGCGCGCCTAGAAGCTGTCTCCAGGTGAGCATAGAGCGCGTCGACAATACAACGCACCCGCCTTGTTGCGGCGCACAAGGCGCGTCGAGGTCTGGCGAGTTCGTCGTGGTTGAGGAAAAACTTACTTCGTCTTTTTCGTTTTCTAGGAAGTAGGAACAGCCGGCCCATCACTTTTTGAACCGCGTCGCCGTGTTGGTCGCCCGCAGGCGACCAACAAGTCGTCGTTTCCGCGCCTCCGTCCCGCAGGGCTCTCTAGGCACCCCAGGGTGCTTCATCGGTGCGGACTCGTACAGCCTGGTCCGCGTCCACGTCCTGACCCAGACCCGACTTGAACGATGGTTTTACGAGATTTGCCAAATGGCACTTCGGCGCAGCAATTTTGGCACTCCACGAAACGCGACCGCGTGGTGTTCGTGCAGGATATCCCGGCTGAGCTGGTGTGCCCTGTTTGCGACGACGTGTTCGATGACCCTTGCGCCGCGCCAACGTGCGGCCACCTTTTGTGCCGGAGTTGCATCGCGACCACGGCGGGCGAAACAGGCCGGTGTTTCACGTGTTCGCGAACCGCGCACCCCGACGATTTCGTGAAAGATTCGGGCACCGCGATTAAAGTAGGGGATACGCGGTGTTTCTGCCGGAACGCGGTCGGCGTCAGGACGCGTGAGGACGTTTCCAATCGCAAAAGCGAACGGGCCGGGACACCTGCTCACGCTACGAAAACAAAAGCCGAACAAAACCCCGAGGTTTTCGTGCGGCGTTCCGATTTCCACGAAACCGCGTGTTCGCGAACCGTGCCGCTGCGGGAGCTGGACGACCACGAACAGGAGTGCGAGTTTCAAACTCTTATGTGCGACTTGTGCGACGAAGAGGGTGACGTGGAGGTTGAGGTAAGGCTTTCGCCGGGAAAACCTGAAAACAACCCGGCGACCGAAAACGAAAACAACCCCGCGAACGAAAACGAAAACGAACTCGCCGAAGAAAACAGCAATCTGAAAGAAACACCCCCCGCGCGACTCCCAATTGATGGGTTAATTACTACCCCCGCGCGCTGCGGGTTCGCGTGTTTGCGTCGCGACATGCCTTTGCACCAGGCAACGTGCGGGCACCGGGAGGTGTCGTGTCCGTACGCCTCGAAAAGCGGTGGAACTCTTTGTCGCTGGGTAGGCGCGGCGCGACGCGCGCGGACCAAACACGCGGAGACGTGCGTCGCGGCGCCGACGCCGTGTCCCAACGGGTGCGGCCTTTTGATATCGGCGAGCGACTTGGCGACGCACACGCGAACGGTGTGCCAAATGCAGGACATCGCGTGCGCCTCTCCTGACGCGGAGGCGGGCAGTCAGTCCGGTTTTGATGGAAACCAAAAACCGTGGTGCGACGCTCGTTGCGCGACGGTTGTGAAACGCAAAGACTTGGGGAAACACAGACGCGAGGCGTGTGCGTTCGCGCGAGCGGCGCGTTGTCGATTGTGTCGCGATTTAGTGTCCCTTCGATCGGCGAGCGGACACGCATCTGAGCGGTGCGCGAGGGCACGCCGTTTGTGTCCGAACGAGTGCGGCGTGAGCCTTCCCCTCGGCGCCGACGCGCTGCGCGAACACGACGAAACGGTTTGCCAAAACGCGTTCGCGGAGTGTCCTTACAAAAGGTGCGAATTGGGCCTTTCACCAAATCCCGGACGACTGTGTGCTTATACAAGACTGACACTTTTCTTTTACTACAAAAGCCTGGGGTGCTTTTCGGTGAAACGCTTGACGCGCAGGACGCTGGAGGAGCATTTGCGGCACGCCACGGGTGCGCACGCCGAGCTGGTACGCGTGGGTTTGTTGAACGCGAAAACGCGGTCGGATTCGTTTCGTCGCGAGGTTGATTCGCACCGAAACACAATCACAGCCGACGCAGAAAAGACGCGCGCGGAAACCTCGGCGTATTTGGAGTCGCGCTTGGCGGGTGCCGTCGAGCATGCGGAAACCGCGCGCGCGGAGGACACGAAAAAGCGAACCGAGCTAAAAAACGGGGTCTCCGTTCTCGCCGCGGCGATCACGGATTTAAGCCAAACAACCTCGGGTCGCATGCTGGAGCTCTTCGACGACATAAGGGACCTGCGACGGGAGTTTGAGGCGTTTAAAAGCGTTAGCGAAACGCAAATCGCCACCCTGCGAATCGCCGTGGACGCGCACGCGGACAAAGCGGTTTCTTTGTTCGCGCAAGTCAGCGCACAGCGCGACGACGCGATCGGCGCGCACCACGCGCTGGTCACAAAAGCCCTGGAGGAGGAGAAACACGTGTGGCGCGCGGATATCGACACGCAGGCCAGGGCGTTACGGGAAGACCTGGAGGGGTATAAACTCGGCGTCAACGCGAAAATGCGAGACGCGTGGGACGCGCTGCGAGCGGCGGGACGAAGGTTTTGAGACGAAGTATCCATACTGAGTCCATTTTCGGCAACTTAGCTCGGTGTTCGAGAAAAAGTTTTATTTTAATGTACGTTTAGCTTGTAATACACTGTTTTCGGTGACCCGTTCACTCCATTACTACCCTATTACTACACGTTCGGCGGCAGCGCTACCTTCTGGGTGGTCAACAACAGCTCGCTGGAAATGGCGTTTGCGTTTCTCTTCTTCACCGCCGGCTCCGGGGCGTCGTATATTTTCTTTAAATCCGGCAGTTTCGCAAACGCCGGCCCGAATTTCTTCTTCGCGTAGTCGTTCCACTGCTTGACTTGTTTATCGGTTGGGTTTTTCGGTAACGGCGGCAGATCTTTTGAGTCGCCTATGAGCCACGCCGCTTTGACACGCTCGGGGTTGTTTTTGTACCGCACCACCACCCATATTCGGCCCTCGTTGTCCACCATCAGGCCGTTTTTAGTCGTCGCCGTGATTGAGCCGCTGAACTTGTTATACTTGTACATCACGTCCCCGCGCACCACGGCTTGGTTGTACTGCCCACTGCGTTTCATGCGCTCCGCGCTTTGCTTTTCGTACAGGTTCAGCATCAAAAACTCCCGGCCTCTGTCCACGTACCCCGGGTTCGACAAACTCAACGTCAGCGCAGCGGCGAGGATAACGATTGGGGAGGACAAACGATCGACCCACGTTAGTTTGCGCGGTGGCGGCGGTGGAGGTGGGCCGGGAAGGCGCACGGGCGTGGGAGGAAGACGCGTGGGGGGAGCACCCGTGCGTCTGTCCGCATCGCGTGGCGCGCGCTGGCGGTCGTACGACGCGGTGACGCGAACGGAACCTCGGAGGGAGTTGGGGCGACTCAAGGCCAGCGGCTGACGCGCGCGCGAAAGGGGCGCGACCTCGCGAGTCGAGGCATTCGCCCAAGGGCGGCGCGAAGTCGACGCCCCGACCAGGTTCGCACGCACCAACGACGCGTTCAACGAAGACATCGTGTCAACGTCCTGAACGTGTCTCTTCGACCGGAGTGGCGCGTGCGACGCGGAGTGATGGGGGAAGAGGGCGTCGACGCGAGACGTCGTCGGGAAAGAGATTCGCGACACATCCGCCGATCCGCGTCAGCCGAAATAAAAATTTCGTTGTCAACAATCAATCAGTCTTCAAAACGACATCCGTCGAGGAGTACGTCCCTCCCCACGCGGTGGGTGTCAGACCGGCGCGCGTCGCGGCGGCGGCGAGGACGGCGTGTCTCCCCTTGACGCGTCGGGGCCATGCTTCTCTCCGCGGCTCTGGCGCTCGCGTCTTCCTGGGGTTTGTTCGTGGGCGGGTGTAAGTTTTTAAAGCACCAGCTTTGCAAAGGCACGTTTCACGAGATCGACCCGGTGGTCAGCACGTTGTTCGCGGCGACCTTCGCGTTGTCCGCGGGTTTGTTAGTGCTGGTGCTTTACGAGATTTTGGGTTTGGTGGACGAAAGCTTCCTGCGCGCGCACTGGCGGTTCAACCTGAGGGCGGTGCTCGTGCTGCTGATCTTCGTCCTGCCGTACGTCCATCTCCATCGGTTCTTCACGTTAGCCGTGGGGTGGCGGGTGCGGCAAAAAAGAGCGGCGTGCGCCGCGCTCGCCACGCACGCGGTGTTGCTCACCGGGTTCCACAGGGTGGGGGGCGGGGGGGAGGACCTGGATGGGATGTTTTCGAAATTCGCAATCACGAGGGCGGTGTTTCGAGTAGGCGTGGTGGGGGTTTCCATGTTAGCCGCGTTGAGCGGGTTCGGCGCCGTGGCGGTTCCGTACGAAGTGTTGAGTTTTTTTTCGAAGCCGATCGGGGACCGGGAAAAAAACGCCCTCACCAAACGGCTTCTGCAGGCCACGGAAACCGCGGTGGGGCGGCGAAAACGCGAGGCGCTGATACGGAGCGAGATTAGGGATTTGTGTGGTGATGTTGGGGGGGGAGACGCAGCGGGGAGCGGAATGACAAACGCCAAAACGCGCGACGACTCTTCCAAGTCAATTTTGGGAAACCTGAAAAGCTGGCTCCCCGTTTCACCCGGGAAGCGTTTCGGAAACAAGTCGTGCGATAAAAGCCGAGTCGAGATGCTACAAATGAAACTCGCCGCGATCGAACAGGAGATCGTTGCTATGGAACACGTGTTGAGGTCGTTGTTCCAGGAAACCCTCGAAGCGCGGTTGGCGCGCGAGCGACGAACGGCGGCGGCGACGACCCGAGGGAGGCTCAACGATTTAGCGGGCGTCGCCATGGTGGTGACCTGCGCGTGGCGCGTCATTGGCGGGGTTTACCGTTTAACCTTCCACCGAGGTGACGTGATGGTGCGGGCGGGTACGGACCCGGTAACGAAAACCCTGGTCAAACTCCTCGCGATTCCCATCTCACCCGAAACCATGTCGCAGATCCTGTCCCTTTTGTTCGTGGCGCTGCTGGTGGGCGCCAGTTTAAGGAACTTTCTGCGAATCGTGTTTCGCGTGTTTACCAAAATCGGCGGCGGCGGCGGGGGAACCTCGACGATGCTAGTGCTGTTCGTCGCCGAAGTTCTCGGGCTTTACTTCCTTTCGTCGGTGCTTTTAATCAGAAACACGCTTCCGGATAAGTACCGGGGCTTCATCACCGAGGCGATGGGGGCGGAGGCAGGGGGCGAGGAAACCAAGACGGACGGCGCGCGCGAAAACGCCGATTTCACGTTTTACCAAAACCACCACGAGAGCGTTTTTCTAACAAGCGCGGTGTTGACGTGCGTGTTGCTGCGTTTGCACCACGTGACCAGTGGGGGTGACGGCGGTGATGGGTTTCACGTAGATTCCTTAGGGGGGGGGGGGCC
>Ga0222633_1001649_pt1 | contig 11073 bp, 8 predicted proteins | sample AntAcemetageno48_FD_179816 | JGI IMG/M metagenome (GOLD analysis project Ga0222633, IMG submission 179816) | Saline water microbial communities from Ace Lake, Antarctica - #48 | ecosystem: Environmental > Aquatic > Non-marine Saline and Alkaline > Saline | place: Antarctica: Ace Lake | collected... | reverse complement strand
CCCTTCGGCAATACAACCTGACCATGAGCCAGATAGCCGATGCCATTCGTCGCTCCTCACTGGATTTGCCCGGTGGATCAATCAAAACCCAGGGCGGCGAGATTCTGCTGCGCTCCAAAGGACAGGCCTATCGTGGTCGCGACTATGAGGACATCGTGATTGTCACGCGTCCGGATGGCACCAGCATTCAGCTCGGGGATATCGCTGTGGTAAACGATGCCTTCCAGGAAGGTTTCCTGCGCGCCAAATTTGACGGCGAACGTTCCGTGGCGGTGACGGTCTACCGTGTCGGAAAAGAAGACACCATTACGTCAGCTAACTCCGTCAAACAATACATTGAGAAAAAGCGCGCGCTGCTGCCCCAGGGAATCAGCCTCACCATCTGGATGGATGAATCAATAGCGCTCGATCGACGAATCGACGCGCTCACCAAGAACGCTTACGCAGGTTTGGCGCTTGTGCTACTCATTCTTACCTTGTTCCTCAGATTCAAGGTTGCTATTTGGGTTGCGGCCGGTATTCCAATCGCCGTCCTGGGCGCCATATGGATGTTCCCTTTTGCCGGCATCAACATCAGTTCCCTGACGGTGCTTGCATTTATTCTGGTACTGGGCATCGTGGTTGATGACGCTATTGTCGTCGGTGAACGTATTTACAGTCACGAAACGGTAGACAGAAATCATCGGGAAGCGGCTATCGCGGGGACGGCCGAAGTATTCACACCGGTGGTGTTTGGTGTGTTGACCACAATAGCCGCCTTCCTGCCAATTCTCCTGATTGCCGGACGCATGGGCGAATTCTTTTCAATCATGGGCTGGGTGGTGGTCGTTTGCCTGTTATTCAGCATGCTTGAATGTATGTTGATCCTGCCAGCTCACCTTGCCCATAGAAGAACGGAAGGATACTTCCTGGAAGGCACTCCGCTGGTAGAAGGCTGGATAAAATTCCAGGGCAAGTTCTCGGGCGCACTTGAGTCCTTCGCGACCGGTATCTACAAGCCTTCTCTTGAAAAAACGCTGGAGTGGCGCTGGGTTACCTGGGCTGTCGCAACAGCGGTCCTGGTCACTTCAATAGCACTGATCGCCAGCGGCCGGGTGATATTCCAGTTCTTCCCCGCCGTTGAAGGCGACAGAATCTACGCGACCCTGATCATGCCGGAAGGGATCAATGTTGAGTACACCGAAGAAGCTGCACGCCAGTTGGAACTCGCTGCTTTTGAAACCGCCAGGGAGGTCAATGCTGACCTGGGTTTCGATCAGGACAGTTCGGTTGTTCTCCATACCTTCCAGTCTATCGGGGTCAAAGCCGCTCGCAGCAGCGGCCCTCCCAATATGACAGCCGGTGGCAGCCATCTTGCCGAGGTGGTACTCGATCTGGTCCCATTTAAGGAAAGACCTGGCTGGAATACCAACAAAATCGCAGACAAATGGCGCGAGAAAACGGGTTCGGTAACAGACGCCGTTGAACTGCAGTTCACTACGACAACATTCAGCGGCGGCGATGCGCTGGCGCTTCAACTAAAAGGCAGGGACATAGAACAACTGAAGAGAGCTGCTGTGTACCTGCGCGCAGAACTGGCACGATATCCCGGGGTGATGGATCTCACCGATTCATTCCGGGCAGGTAAACAGGAGGTTAAACTGGACATCCTGCCGGAAGCCAAACCCCTTGGTTTAACCCTGAATGATCTGGCACGCCAGGTTCGCCAGGCCTTTTACGGTGAGGAAGCGCAGCGAATTCAGCGGGGTACCGACGATGTCAGGGTCATGGTTCGTTATCCAGAAAAAGAACGTCAATCCCTTGGCAACCTTGAGAACATGAGAATTCGCACCAGCGATAATATCGAGGTTCCCTTTTCTACTGTTGCCAACGTTATCTACGGTGACGGCTTCAGCTCGATCCGCAGGGAAGAGCAGCAACGCGTCATCGATGTCAGGGGGGATGTTAACCGCTCCATCGTGACGCCGGAAGAAATCATGGCTGCCGTTGAAAAAGCAGTCTGCGCCAAGGGTACAACCTTCGGCAGCCGCGAAAACCGATGTTACAACGCCGACTACCCGGGCGTAGCATTTAAAATCTCCGGTGAGCAGGAAGAACGTGCCAAGGCGCTCGGAAGCATGGTCGCCACCGTACCGCTCGCCCTGATGATTATTTTCGCGCTGCTGGCCATTCCACTGAAGAGCTACATGCAGCCCCTTGTCATCATGAGCGTCATTCCCTTTGGTGCGGTGGGCGCGATCGTTGGTCACTACATTATGGGATGGGACCTGATCTTCTTTTCACTACTGGGCATCATTGCGCTTTCCGGCGTCGTGGTGAACGCCTCGCTTATCCTTGTTGACTATATCAATCGGCAACGACGCGAAGGGGTTCCGCTGTTTGACGCCGTCTCGAAGGCGGGTGTGGTTCGATTCAGGCCAATCATCCTGACGTCCGTCACTACCTTCGTGGGTCTGTTTCCGCTGATGACAAACAATGACCCGGAAACGTTTATGTTCATTCCCATGGCCATCTCCCTGGCGTTTGGTGTGCTGTTCGCCACCGCAATTACCCTGTTCCTGGTGCCAAGTCTCTACCTGATGCTGGATGACTGGTTAAGGTTTTGGGGACTCGATGAGGACACCGATCCCGCATTGGTCGTCCACAACGATCCGAAAAGCAGTACTGCCATTAACTTGCAATAGAAGACATTTACCATAGAAAACGTCCGTTGGGTTGCTCCCGTTTGACTTATCGCGTCTTGCCGGAGCAGTTGGCTCGGTAACGCATCTCGCTGTATGCTTGATCAATCCACTTCGATGTGAGCATTGATATGAAATTTGGCATTTTCTACGAACACCAGCTACCACGACCCTGGACTGATAACAGCGAACATTTGTTGATGAAGCAGTCACTCGATCAGATCGCGCTCGCAGATCAGCTTGGATACGACTACGCATGGGAAGTTGAACACCATTTTCTGGAAGAATACTCCCACTCTTCTGCGCCGGAAGTTTTCCTTGCGGCAGCGAGCCAGAGAACGAAAAACATCAGGTTGGGACACGGCATTATCCAGCTCACGACCAACCATCCGGCCAGGGTAGCTGAGAAGGTTTCCACACTCGACCTTGTCTCTGACGGCCGCGTTGAACTCGGGCTGGGCGAAGGTTCCAGTGTCACGGAACTTCACCCCTTCAATCTGCGTTTCAGAGATAAAAGAGATGTCTGGGAGGATGCAGTTAAGTGTGTCCTGCCCATGTTCTATAACCATGCCTGGAAATACGACGGAGAGTTCTTCAAATTCCCACTGCGAGCGGTGGTTCCAAAACCCCTACAGAAGCCACACCCTCCTTTGTGGGTGGCCTGTTCACAATTGGACACTATCAAGTACGCTGCCCACCGCGGCATGGGCGCGCTATCGTTCAAGTTCGTTGATCTGAATTCAGCAAACGCGTGGGTGAATGCCTACTACAATACGTTCACCAAACATCAGGAAAAGCTGACTGACTACCAGAGCAATCCCAACATTGCTGTCGTCGGCGGGTTCATGTGTTGCGAAACCGACGAAGAAGCATGGGAGAAGGCCGATGGCTGGACCTTCTTTCAATTTGCTCTGCAGCTCTACAACAAGGAAGGTCCGTTCGAGCCAGGGACGGTGAATTTTTGGGACAAGTATCAGGAATGGAAACTGACGCCTGCAGGACAAAAACGTTCCGGCAGTGAGTTGATTGGCTCACCTGAAACTATTCGCGAGAAATTGCTCGAACTGGAAGCTGCAAATGTCGACCAGGTTATTCTGCTCAACCAGGCAGGCAAGAACACTCACAAGGATATCTGCGACAGCCTGGATTTGTTTGCCCGTGAAATCATGACCGAATTTCATGGCCGCGAAGATGAACACCAGCAATGGAAATCTGCCGTCCTCGCCGGAGAATTAGAACTGGAAGATATTGATACTGACCCGTTTAACTTCAAGACCCGTCAAACACCGAGCCAGAAGTCTACTAAAGCCGCAATGAATACCGATATGATCGCAGGAGCGGTTGGGCGACCAGACAGCTAGTTACTGCCGACAAATAGCGACAAACTGATTCTGACGGCTGTCTTTCAATCCAATGTTCACATATCGAGACCACAACTGCGCATCGTCCGGCACTGAATAAAATTCAGGATTCTCATGATACTCGGGGCACAATGCCTTAATGGCTTTCCTGAGTCTCTTGTTTAGAGAGGGTACCGTATAGGAGGGATTCAGCGCTTCATCCCAGTAATCGTTAATGTGGTCAGCGAAGGTGAAAGGTCTCTGCTGCACATAACCATTACCCTCCAGTGTAAGGATTGCTGTTTTACCCTCGGACACATTGTCTTCAAACAAGCTCTGGTAAAAACGCCAGCCTTCATAGTTTGCGACAAGATCAGCATTCGAAAACACACCGGTGGTTAACTCGCCAAAAATCCATCGTTCGGCGAACCAGCCCTTTCGCAACAGTCTTTGGCGTGGTTCACCACGCAACTCCCGCATGTAGTATTTATATCCCTGGGAAACAAAGTGGCCGAACTTGTCTGAACCAACCATGACACCATTGACTCGAAAAGATCGCCCGACACCAAAGATAAAGTTCACGCGGGTCGCCCAAAAGGGCATTCCCTTGTAGACGCTTTCACGCCGAGTCTGGTCGTATTTTTCAACTTCAGGCGATTTGGCAGCCCAGCGCTCTATTTTATCCGCCCAGTACAAACCGCCAATCTCAAAATAGATGGCCTTCGCCATTTTCCCTTTGCTGCGAGGAGCGTTCTTTCGTGCAAGGATATTCCGGATCGCCTGATTGACCTCTCGATCCAGCACATCGAGAGAGTCAGCAACGTCCTGTGTTCGGTTGGTGTACTGATCAGATTCGTAAGCGCTGGCACCGCTGCTTAAGACCAGTAACAAGGCAACAAAAACTATCATCGCGAGCTATTCTCATTGAACCCGCCAACGTTACTACCTTTAAGGTTGCGCTTCGAGCAACAGGTCACCTGAGCGGGTCGACAGCGACACCTGCCCTCTCCCGTCACCAACGGTAAATTGAAGGTTTTCATCACCCATGTATCTGGAGATAGCTGGCTGATCGGTTGAAAGTTTGTTTGTAATGGAGCCTGAACCCGTTTCAAGAGAAAATCTCGCGTTGATATCACCCTCAAGTCGCAACGCTATGTTGCCACTGATGCTGGCAAACTCAATTGAGCCTGAATCCAGCAGCCGGGTACGAACCGCAATGTCACCTGATATCGCGTGACCGCCAAGCGTAGTGACCGAACCGCTGACGACCTCGATATCCCCCGAGACCGTTTCAATCAGGACCTCTTCACCACCGTCTTTAGCGACAATGTCTCCACTAACCGTTGTGTAGTGCGCCACACCGGTGACTGAATTGCTTTCAATATCGCCACTGACGGTAACAACCTTCACGCGCCCCGTACTGTCATTCAGGATAAGGTCTCCGCTAATGGACTGCACGGTCACGCTGCTCGACCCGCCCACCATGGTAATGTCTCCACTAACCACGTTGACCTCAATCGATTTATCCAGGCCCCGCACATCCACCTCCGTTGATACGCCATCAAATTCCATTCGACTTGCCGATGGCAGATAAACGGTGAGGCTGGAACCTTCATCAGAACCGAACCATCCATTGATACCGTCGTCTATTTTTACCTCGATAATGGTTTCGTCGCCGTTCACGTCAAAGATAAACGCCTTAGCCTTGGTATCCAGCGTTCCAGTAACCTGGACAGCAGGCTTGTCCCAACCGACAAGTCTTACTTTCCCTCTCACAACATTAACAGCGACGTTACCTGTGGCTGAGACGTCCTTTGTTTCATCAACACGTTCAGCATCTGCAAACGCTGGCAGAGGCAGAATGATGCTCAGTACACATCCTATCAATACTGGTAAAAACTGTGCTCGACTATCCATAATTCGTCTCGTTTTTTGTTCCGGGGAACCTTTAACTTGCAGTGACCTTTAATTCACAGTGACCCTCAGTTCACAGAGATCTGGAAGGCCGCGTAAAGTCCTGGCGAAGCAGGGCCAACTCCTGTTCGTGTAGTTTGATCAGCAACTCCCTCAAACGGGTGTTTTCCGGGTTTGCCCGCACTTCAGCTTCAAGCTTCTCCCTGGCAGCAGCCATGATTTTCAGGTTACGGTACAACTCCGTTTTTGTTTCCCTATCCAGGGAATGGTTTACCCGAGTAAACTCATCTACCAGCGGGTTTCTTGCCTTGACGTACTCATCCTCAAGTTGATTAATGCCCGCCATCCGGCCTTCAACGGTATCCACCTGCTGTAACTGAAACAGATTAAGAAGCAGCGCACTAACAGCAACCAACAAACTGGCCGCCACTGCGTAGGGCATCCAGAACTGCTTCTCTCGTGCTGACTTCCGGGGGTTATCAAGAATCTTCCTCTGAACGCCAACCCACAGGTCACGATCAGGCTGGATTTCCAGATCAAGCTCCCGCACCTGTCTTGCCAATTCCAGGTCTGTCATCTTGTCGTCATTTTGATCAGTCATTTAACACTGTCGCCTTTCTATGCATCCAACATTCCTTTGACGCTTCAACAGCGGTAATGGTTTAAAACGATCATGAAAGTATTTTCCGGAGTAGCATCCTTGCCCGGTGCAACTGGGCTTTGCTGCTTCCGACAGCGACGCCAAGAAGCGCTGAAATTTCGTCGTGGGTGTAACCCTCTATGCTGAACAACACGAAGACTGCCCTGGCCCCGTCAGGCAGCATTGAGATAGCCGTCTCAAGACCCAGTTGCTCGTCATGTGATTCCCGATATTCCGGCACAAGGGCACCCGTCTCGTCTGAATCGAGGCTCTCAAGAAACTGTTGTTGCGATCGAAGTTGGCTGAGCGCCGCATTGGTGGCAATTCTGTAGAGCCAGCTGCCAAACGCACTGTCTCCGCGGAATTTATGCAGGTTCTTCCAGGCAAGGACAAACGCCTCCTGGCTAATGTCTTCGGCCGTGTCCCGATCTTTCAATAACCGAACGCACACGGCAAACACTCGACCAATGTGGCGTCGATACAACATTTCAAAAGCATGGTGGTCATTGTGCCGTGCACGCTCAACAAGCGCCCGGTCATCCGGCTCAGATACAGAATTGCTTGGTAATGACAAATCCAGCGCCCCAATACACCGATGATTTGGAGTTTAGACGCAAACTGTCAGCGAAGGGTTTAAATTTATCTCGCCATACCAAAGAATTCGTCGTTAGGTCGCATGCTGGTTAGGTTCGCCATTCGGTTACTGAGCGCAAAAAAGGCAGTGATCGCGCCAATATCCCAGACATCTTCCATGCTGAATCCCTGTGCCCTGACCTTTGAAATATCCTCGTCTGACACCTCTCCTGATGCAGTGGCAACGCTAAGTGCAAACTCGAGCATCGTCTCTTCCCTTGCCGTCAGGTCTGCCTTGCGATAGTTAACCGCTATCTGGTCTGAGATTAATGGGTTCTTTGCCCTGATTCGAAGAATGGCGCCATGGGCGACGACACAATACTGGCAATCATTGACCGCTGATGTGGCGACCACAATCATTTCACGTTCCGCTTTTGACAACCCGGAGTCTCCTTCCATCAACGTATCGTGATACGCCATAAAGGCACGAAGTTCCTCCGGACGATGCGCCAGAGTCAGAAACACATTCGGGACGAATCCTGTCTTCTCCTGTATTGCCTGAATTCGGTTTCGTAAGTCTTCGGGGATATTCTCCAGGTCAGGAACCGGGAATCTGCTGATTGGTTTTTCCATTTTAAATTGCCTTCAGGCGTGTTGAAACTGGTAACCATAATAACTTGCGATGGCCAGTCCTGCCGCCACACTGGTAAATGGGTCATGCTCTGTCACTTTCCCCGGGAATTGCGCTTCCAGCAACCGCTTCACGGCGGCTATCTGGGATGAACCACCGGTTCGAATCACAATATCAATGTCTGCCCTTCCCCTGCCTGAACGCTGCAGGACTTCTTCGATGACATCTTCAATACGCCTCAACATATCCGTCATAATCTGCTCGAACTGGTCCCGTGAAAAAGGAATTGCCAGGTCAAGTTCAGGCACATCGATGACGGTTTCTTCGACGCTCGACAGCGCTACCTTCGCATCCTTGATTGACTGGAACACCAGATAGCTGAGGTTGTGAGTGATTAGTTCAAGCAGACGCTCAAACTTTTCCTTGCCCTCACCGCCCTGGGCAATGCGGTCGATAACTTTTGACCGGTACTGGTTCTGGTTAAGAATATAGGTAACGGCCCAATTCAACAGCTTGTCTGCATATTCCTCAAAGGGAAATTCATTTTCAATCAAGCGGCCATCTTTAACCCTGGACCAGGTTTCACCTTTCCCAAAGTGCGGAAACAAAAGCTCCTTAAAAATCAGCTGATCAATATGATCGCCGCCCAGAGAAATGCCAGAGGTAGAAAGCACATCAAAACGCGTCCCAGAATACTCCACAACACTTAAATCAAGCGTGCCGCCACCAAAATCCACTGTCAGGACACAGCCACTATCCGGTGACTGCTCGTCGTGACAATAACTCAAGGTTGCAGCGACCGGTTCAGGGTAAAACGTCAAATTATCGATACCGGCATAACCACATGCCTCTGAAAGCCGATCAAACGCAAGATTATTTCGCAGATTTTCGTTGCCCTCGAATAACACCGGGTGGCCAAAGTGAAGATTGACTAACGGCTCGGCCAGGCTCTTCTCTATCGACTCGCGAATCCGCAACAGTATCGGTGTAATCAGCGCAACCAGCCTAAACGGATGGTCAAACACCAGGAGCCGCTTGATTGAACTATTACCTAACAAACGCTTCACGCCCCTGAACAACCTTCCAGGCATTCCCCGGTCAACCCAGGGTTGGCCGTAGACATTAGTCGTTGCAGTCTCGGCTTCAGAGTGAGGATCGTCCGAATTAGCTTCAGAGGTGACCATACTGGCTTTCGCGATCACTTCCGGCGTCAATTCGACAATCCGGTCACGATTCTCATCGATATACTGAGCAACGGCAGCTTCGCCCGTCAGGGTGACCAGTTTACGATCCAGATGCATCGCGGTGGGCATTATCGCGTCGGATTCTTCGAGTGGTACCATGCGCACCGTCTCGCCATCGTACGTAGCGGCCGCACTGTTAGAAGTACCGAAATCTAAACCTACACCGATCATATCTTATTGATTTTAAACACTTTTTTTATCACAGGAACTGAAGCAGCGGCCATTAAGGCATATTTTGAAGACGTTTCCTAGAGGACGCGGGCAATTACGGACATTCCCCTTGCGGGACTGTCGGCAGAAATTGTATTAGAGAGCCTCTGGGTTAATTTCCAGGGTGTTAAGCAACTGACCGGTACTTGCCAGAACTCTATAGCGAGCCAGCAACGCGACATATTCTCCTGACACTTTCGAAATCTGCGCCCTGAGCAATTCGTTCTGAACATCCAGCAAATCCAGAAGCGTTCGCTTACCTAGTGTCAACTGTTCGCGGTATACACTGAGGACTTCCTCCGTCGACTTCACGTGGGCATCCAGATATTCAAGCCTCACCAGAATATCCTGCAGTTCATTCCATATTAGCGTTACATCCTCTTCGACCGCACGCTGACTACTACGGACGCTTTCCCTGACTGCGAATTCACGCGCTTCAGCTTCGTTAAGCCTCGCACGATCAGCGCCACCACGATAAATGTTATAGGTCATTCTGACGACAGCAGTTTCATCATCATTAGCCCCTTCCGATCCATCGGTGTCATCATTACGGGTTGCGCCAACTTCCAGGTCAAATCGCGGGTAGAAACTTCCCTTCGCCTGTTTCTTTCCGGCGATTGATGCCTCGAGTTCCGCCTCTATCGCTTTGAGCCCCGGGTTGTTAGAGAGCGCAATTTCAAGCGCCTGCTCCAGTGTTCCTGGCAGGCCATTAACAACCTGAGGAACAGCGAGTGACTCGGGGTACTCACCGACCACGCGATAGAACTCTGCTATCCCGTTTTTTGCTTCTCTTTGTGACAACAGGACGTTGGATTTAGACTGTGCTCGCCTGCCTCGGGTTTGCACGACATCCACCTTGGTGCCTACACCGCTTTCGAATCGTTCAGTAATTTTCGCGAGAGTTTCTTCATGATACCTGAGGTTTTCCTCGGCGAGTTTAACCACAACATTTCTTCTAAGGGATTCCAGATAAACCTGGATCGCCCTCAGGCTGACATTCTCCTGGGTACCAACCAATCGCGCCAATGCAGAATCCACCAGTGCAGATTGTTGCTTAACCAGATTTCTGGTCGAGGAACCATCGTAGAGTAGTTGGGTTAAACGTAAACCCCTCTCTGCACGAGTCAGATACAGATCACCTTCACCCAGGGCCCGAGTTGTCGTGTTATTTGAATTTTCCCTGCCGCCTGCAATCACAAGATCCAGGGTTGGAAAATAGCCTCCCCGCGCCTGATTCTTCAGCTCTTTAGCCGCCATTACACTGTAGCTACTGGCGAGCACTTCCGGGTTTGTTCGAAGGGTTGCCCTTATCGCCTCGTCTAACGTTTGTGCTGAGACGCACGGAATAGCTATGCTGGGAACTATTACGCACGGTAGCAGAACCGAATGCATCAAAACCCGTTTCAACCAAAGAAACACTGTCACAACCCTCATGTATTCACTCGCTTTTAGCGCGATCATTCTAAACATCAACTGACAAAAGTCGAACTACTGAATTGTAATGCCCGCAGATTCATAGCTGCCGACAATCATAAATGCGGACCAAATATACGGATACCCCCATAGTGCAGAGTCGATCATCGCCAACTGCGTATCACGTAATGCTTCACGAGCTGGCGTACCTGCAAGAATCCTTTCATAGAAGTCTGTCATCAATGCCTGGGTCCCTGCGTCACTGACTTCCCACAGGGAACTGATCACCTCAGCGACGCCGGCTTCCTGGAACGATCTACGCAAGCCATAGACGCCCTCGCCCTCATGAATTTCACCAAGACCCGTTTCACAGGCAGAAAGCACGACCAGTTTCGTACCGGAGAGGTTAAGCCCCAGCACTTCAAGT
>Ga0222633_1001648_pt1 | contig 11080 bp, 13 predicted proteins | sample AntAcemetageno48_FD_179816 | JGI IMG/M metagenome (GOLD analysis project Ga0222633, IMG submission 179816) | Saline water microbial communities from Ace Lake, Antarctica - #48 | ecosystem: Environmental > Aquatic > Non-marine Saline and Alkaline > Saline | place: Antarctica: Ace Lake | collected... | reverse complement strand
AAGTTTGTCCTCTGGTACAACCAGGAACATCGTCACAGTGAGATCCAATACGTGACGCCTGATCAGCGACATCGCGGCGAAGACGGTAAGATCCTAGCGAAACGAAAGCAGGTGTATGAAGCTGCCAGGGCACGGAATCCACTTCGCTGGTCAGGCGACACGAGAAACTGGCAACCGGTCAAAAGCGTCACACTAAACCCTAACAATCACAGCGATGAGGAGGTGAAACAGGCAGCATAAAATTACACCAAGAGGCGACACTTAGCTTGAAACCCACCGCCAGGTTGAACGGCCCCTTCTTCACATAACGGGCCAGATAGGTCACAACGCCCCGACCATGCTGATAAGGCTTGCAGCAATGCACGACCCAATCTTTACGGGCAAGCTTTAAGGCAAGTCCGCGATGTTCGTTTGGCTGCATTGAGGGCGGCAGTGCTAGCGTGTCCAGGTTGCGGATTGCCGCGAGGAACTTGCCACGGAACAGTTTCATCATGATCTTGGCAGGCAACAGTATCTTCTTCTTTGGCGTCTGCCATTGACCTCGGCGATCAAGGCCACCGTGGGTAATCAGGCAATGGATATGGGGATGTAGACTAAGGTTACGGCCCCAGGTGTGAAGCGCCAATAAATATCCAGGTTGTGCACCGAGCCATTGCTTGTCTTGCGCGAGTTGTTTGAGGGTCTCAGCGACTGATCTAAAGAGGATGTCTTGCATGGCCCCTTTGTTGTATCGCCAGAGATCCAGTAACTCGTGTGGCAGAGTAAATATCCAGTGGTGGTGTGTCTCCTGCAGCAGGATCTCGCGGGTGGATTGTAACCACCGTTCGGTATCCATGCCTCGACATTGCGGGCATCCGCGCCGTTTACAACTGTCGTACCAGACGCCCATAAGATGACCGTTTTCACAGTACTCAGTGTGACTCCCCATCGCCAAAGTCCGGCAGGCCCGGTAGCACTTTAGGGTTTTGATGTGATGCAGTGGCAGCTTATTGCGATCTAAAAAGCCATCTAAATGTACATCTAAGAGTTGGGAGAAGGTCTGGGTTGCCATGCATGGCAGATTAGAGAATGAAAACGTCAGTGTGCTATAGGAGAGTTCTACTTATCGCGTAAGCGAGTGGATCAGATGACTGTCAGACATCTCCGGGCATCGCCCGGCAGGTCCAACGCCCAGCACAGCGGGCAAATTGAGCGCAGCGAAATTTGTTCCGATGCTGTTGCTTGTTAGAAGTCACTTGAGTGACGCTAGAAATAAAAGCTCTTGTAAAACAGTACGGATATCGCCCATCACTGAGTCGATATCTCGTCTTTGAGCAATAAATCTTCTGCTATGGGCCGATTTATCTCCGACATCCTTCAAGGCCCGAAGTGATTTCTTCGCATTTCGCCCAAGGTTCCATGAAGGCTCGGATACTGTGGCTGATATCAGATCACTTAGATAGACGAAATCACCCGAGCTGTTGTGGATTTTTGCTGCCAGCCCTTTCGATTCAAAACATTCGATGATCAGTGTCTCGACGAGACGCCGAATCATTACCGCGCAGCTGTCATACCAGCCATTTTCATAAGTACCATTTATTTGATGCGCCAATTTTTCTATGTATCCACGCGTTCCACTTACCAATGAAAGGTAGATTATTGGCTGCTCAATGCTATGCCCTGTGCTCTCCGGCGGAGGGTTTCTTTGCCGGAGTTCATCATTAAGTGCTTTAACTTTTGTGAGTGCTTCGGAAGTACCTATGGCTAGCATTAGCTTTTGAAGCCTTTAAGGTGCTTCGCCATTGACTCAAATATCTTGTCAATTTGTTCAGGTGAACTTTCTGGAGAAATATGCACCTGTACATCAATGTGTAATCTGGGATTGAATGATGAACCTGCTCCCCCACTAGCGTTCCTAGTGTCGTCATTTTGGGGGTTTACTCTGTCTAGTTTGCTGGCAGGTGGTTTTTTTTCTTTCGGTTTTTTGGTTGTCTTGGGCTTTGATGCGAAATTCTTTGGCGTTTCTTTTGCAGCTTCTGGTTTCTTCTGGAGCAGCATAAGATATGTGGCACCGTACCTATTTGCCGCAGGCTCACCAACCTTTGCATCTCGCATAAACCATGAAGTGAGCTCGGCTAGCTCTACTTCAGGAGTGTGAAATAGATCTCGAAGCTCTTGCGGGTATGTTGAATCAATTATTCTTTCGCAGACTTCTGGATACTTAGAATCGTCCCGCCAATCATAAGCCAGATCAGTGGGTTTTGAGTCTTCTCCGATAATCCCCATTAGTTTCAATGGCGACACTACATTTGATCTAGCTGAATCTTCAGCCATTCCCATCGCACTGGCGACATATGAAGCACCTAACTCAGCTGGAACCCTTTGTTTTAGCTTGTCTCGGAGGCCAAACCAGTTGGCTTGAGCAATTTTCGGATATCCTTTCTTTTTCTCATCTGCCATTTCAGGCTCCTAGTGTGGGTGTGACTTCTAACAACTTCTTCTATGGCACCGTGCCGTGTTTGCTTTTGCCGTATAACTTCCTGATTGTTTTTTGATCATTTTTTGAAAGCCCCGCCTATACTGACTTGTCATGCTAGCAATTACTTACTGCTAAAACAAAAGCGGCACGGTGCCGCGTTTGTCGGTGCCTCTTAACTCCTGCAGAAAAAATGGAGACGTTTTGTTTTATTCCACAAAATCAAATGCTTACACCCATTCTAGTGCGTTGAGGATGTGAAAGGTGTCACTTGTCCGTTGAAAAACGGGAGAAAAATAAACGGCAGAATGTTGAAGAGTGCTGAAGAGCGCAGAGATGCTCATTTGAGGGGAATATGGAGATGACTTTGCCTGAGTTTTAAGCGGGAATACTACTAGTCTAAAAAGCTCCAACTATCCGCACCATCAAATCGTCGAATGCGAACATCAACGATATCTTCTTTCGCCATCATTCTCGCGTTCACCGCCATCCGTGGATTAGCCACAGCATCAACCGGCAACCAATGCGTCGTGCACCCACAAGTCCGACAAAAATGTGTCGCTAGACTTTGATCCCCCCAGAGGTAGGACAAGGTTGCATCAGGCGCAGCCGTTAGCTCTATCGCAGCAGGCACTTCATGAAGCCATAACGCACCATGACGATGACAACTGGAACAATTACACGATGTCAGCCACTCGGGCTTGCCACTTGTAACAGTGAACTTCACCGCACCACAATGGCAGCTGCCTTTAAGTTCGCTCATTTGATGATTTTGGACTCCTCGTCGGCTTCTACACGGCTAAACTCTAACGCTTCTGCTACGCCGTAGATACGTTCAATTTCGGCATCGATCATGATGCTGTCACTAAAGTCTTCCCAATCACAGAGTTCTATGGCCGACGCGACAACCTCACCTGCTGCTTCACTTGCGTTCATGACCGCTCCTTAACTCAATTTGAATAACCGAACATACGGCACAAAAACCAAGCCTATGCCGAGCCGACGACACAGTCTTCTAATAGCGCTTTCCATCGATCTGTATCGATTTCCCAACAGACTGTGATGTTCGCCGGGCGGGCTCGATGGCCTGCCCACATGGAAACATTGGCCACATCATCCTGGGCGACGTTGAGCGCATCTACGACTGTCATGCCTCTGGTAAAAACGCCTTCACATTCAATTTCGACAAAGTGATTACTTTTGCGAGTGCAAATGGAGGGGTCCAGTGCAATTGCCATGGCAACCGGGTCAGGCAAACCAAGACCGGGGTCGCCTAACCATTCGGTGTTGGCGCGCAAGCCGGAGGCATTACAGTCAATCACAAAGTTAGACAGCGGTGTATCAATGTCTGTCTTGTAGCGTTCCATGTCTTCAACAGATAGATTGGCTGCTCCGCGGCTCAGCTCCCAGCCGACCATTTCGATCGGTAAGCCTGAGGCAAAACAAATGCGAGCAGCTTCTGGGTCGCACCAGATGTTGTATTCCGCCGTTGGAGTAATGTTGCCCACAGCGCAGGCTGCGCCACCCATTACGATGCATCGATTGACGAGCCCGACAATGTCCGGTGCCTCGCAGACCGCCAGAGCAATATTGGTCATGGGGCCAAGTGTCACCAGAGTAATACCGGGGTTAGCTCGTATGGTTTCGATAATCGCGGCTACGGCGTGGCCGGTTTCTGCTTTTTGGGTCGGCTCGGGGTAGAACATATTGCCCATGCCGTCTTCACCGTGAAAGAAGGTTGCGCTGTGTCGTTCTCGAAGCATGGGTTTGTGGCAGCCCTCATAGACCGGCACCGTCTTGCCACACATTTGCAGTGTGTATCTCGCGTTGATGCTAGCCTGGGGCACATCTACATTGCCCGCCACAATCGTGATGGCCACCACTTCGACATTTGGCGATTGCAGGGCCATGACCAGCGCCACCGCATCGTCAGAGGCAGTATCGGTATCAATTAACATTTTTTGCATGATATGGCTCGGGTCAGCTTTATAGGAGTCGAGTCTGCCAGTAGAACTCCAAGTTTGGTAGGGTGCGGGTATATTTGACGTCGACTTTAATGGTTATGTGGCAATCGAAACGAATTCAATCCCTGCTCAACATTGAGCACCCCATTGTTCATGCGCCCATGGCTGGTGCTTCAAGCGCCGAGATGGTGGCAGCGGTGAGCAATGCAGGCAGCCTTGGCAGTTTTGGTGCTTCACCTCTACCTGTAGATCAACTTCGCGATACGATCCATAAGATCCGCTCTCTAACGAGCAAACCCTTCAATATTAATTTGTTTGCTTCATCCACTGAGGACATCGATCACAGCCTGCCTATGGGGGCTGACTACAAAGCGCTCCTGACGGGATACCACAAAGAACTTGGTCTGGGAGAATTGCCAACACCCAGACCGATCTTTGGCCCAGCAGAGGCGCAACTGCAGGTATTAATAGACGAAAAGGTGCCGGTGATTAGTTTTCACTTTGGCATCCAAGCCCATCAAGTCGCCGCCATTCACGCTGCTGGTTTAAAGGTTCTGTGCAGCGCCACCACGGTCGAGGAGGCCTTGCAGCTTGATCAGCTTGGTGTCGACGCCATCATTGCCCAGGGTACAGAAGCCGGTGGTCACCGGGGCACGTTTATCGGGCCGTCGGAGCAGGGGCTGATTGGTACTCTTGCGCTTGTACCCCAGATTGTTGATCGCGTCTCGGTTCCTGTGATTGCAGCAGGGGGTATTATGGATGGTCGAGGTATTGTGGCCTGCGCCGCCTTAGGCGCCAGCGCAGTACAAATGGGCACGGCATTTCTCGGTTGTGCTGAGACTCCACTGGCAGATATCTGGCGACAAAAATTGTTCGCCGCTTCTGCCTCAGATACTCTGGTTACTCGAGCGATATCCGGCAAGCCTGCCAGAGGGCTGCGTAATCGGTATATCACTGAAGTAGAATCCTTGAAGGAAAACTTGCTGCCCTACCCTTTGCACTATTCGATGTCCGGGCCGCTACGCAGCGCCGCGATCAAAGCCAGCAATCCTGATTTTTTGGGTATGTGGTCTGGCCAGGGGGTTGGTTTATTTAGATCAATGCCCGCCGCCAAACTGATTGCTACGCTGCTTGAAGAAGTCGCCGAGGCGCGACGACATCTTGCGCCGGACTAGTTAACGAGGAGACCACATGGCCAAAGTTCCAGAAGAAAACACACCAAAAGCCTGGCTTTCGCGTGCGGCTACAAACCGAAGAAGGTGACGCCACAGGCATACCGGATTACGGTTCAAGCCCTGAAGCTTTTGCATTCAAGAAACCATTCCCGTCAACGGGTAGCGGTGCTTTATTAGACATGGTTTGTGGATTGCCGGGGTCAGGCATAACCAAACTTGCCAAGCAGCTCGCCGCCACCCTACCCGCTACTCGATTCAGCGAGCCCGACCTCGATCGTTTTGCGGACATGTTCGAGCCGCTGACCGAGGACGAGATCTGCCAATATTAGATGGCGTCTAGAACAACCGCGGGGATTTTGCGATCGGTGTTCTTCTGATATTCAATATAGGGCGGGTAAACGCCGGTCATGTGATTCCAGATGGTTTCGCGCTCATCGCCTTCAACCACACGAGCTTTGACCTTAAGGTGCCTGGTACCGACCTGAATCTCACATTCAGGGTTTGCTTCAAGATTTAGATACCAGATGGGATGAGTTGGCATGCCACCTTTCGACGCAATAATCACAAAACTGTCGCCATGCTCGCCATAGATCAGAGGCGCAGGTCGTGGCTCGCCAGACTTTCTACCGGTTGTTGTCAGCAATAGCGTCGGCAATATGCCTGGGCCGCCCAGCTCGCTTGAGTCCCAGTGATGGGCTTTTTCGGGGTCAGATTTATACAGTGCAACGTGGGCTGAGATCCAGGGGATTTCACTAAAGTTCGTCATCGGTCTGTGCTCCTAGTAATATGCGGCGAGCATAACAGACTGCCCTAGTTGTTAAAGTGACCCGACCACAAGACAGACCCATCAACCGACAGTTTCGCTGGGTAACCCTTGGCGGTGTCTGGCTATTGTATGCAGCCTTTGGGCTTGGCATTACGAGCCTTGCACCACTGATTGAGAATATTCGAGCTGACCTTGACATCAGCTACACAGCGATGGGTTTGATCCTTGGTATCTGGCAGTTCGTTTATATCGGCTCTGCAATCCCCTGCGGCATGTTGCTAGATAAGATCGGCTCTCGTTATGCTCTGCTGATTGGCGGTTTGTTCGTCGCGATTTCTTTGCTAGGCCGAGCCTTTGCCTATGACTTCTATAGCATGTTGGTTGCCGTGATGATTTTTGGCTTAGGCGGGCCGATTATTTCCGCCGGCGCGCCCAAGGTGATTATGGGACTGTTTACTGGCTCTAGCCGCGGCATGGCAATGGGTATCTATATGACCGGGCCGGCGATCGGTGGGATTATCTCTTTAACCCTAACCCATTCTTTTTTGCTGCCTAGTCTGGATAACAACTGGCGCAATATTATGCTCCTTTGGGCGGCTGTTAGTGGTGGCGTTGCTCTGGTGTGGTTTTTTATCTCGAGTCACAGAGATGCCTTTCACAGCGCACCGACGGGAGTCCAATCAAGCAGCTCGCAATTGCAGGTTTTTCGCTTGATCGCAAAAGAACCAACGGTCGCCATTGTGCTGGCCATGAGCATTGGTGTGTTTCTTGTCAGTCATGGACTGAGCAATTGGTTGCCAGAAATTCTCCACACCGGCGGCATGAGTTACACCCAGGCGGGATACTGGGCTGCGATTCCAACGGTCATCGGGATCATTGGATCTTTGCTGATACCTCGCCTAGCGACCCCGCAGCGACGCTTCAACATTTTGATTGGGCTTTGCCTTTGCGCTGCGGCATCAAGCTTTTTGCTGCAGTTTTCCCATGGACCGGCCCTATTTGCTGGCTTGTTTCTGCAAGGCCTGACGCGCGCTGCGCTCATGACCATTCTTATTCTGATCCTGGTTGAGCTGCCCTCGATTGGCGAACGCTACGCTGGTGTTGCCAGCGGCTTCTTCTTTTCTGCGGCGCAGGTTGGCGGCGTTCTTGGCCCCCTGACGATGGGTTTGTTCTTTGATCATTACAGCGGATTTACAGAAAGCCTCTATTTTCTCACGTTCGTCGCCCTGGTCACCGGCGCAGGCGCGGTTGGGCTAAAGCGCAGCGTCAAGCCTATCGCGAGAAATGGATAAAGCGCCGTCTCGAAAACCTCCGGGGCTTTTTTGCCGGGCATCTTGGGCTTCTTGTGCAATGCTTGAAAACCAGTCTGGTAGCTCAGGCTCAGAGCATTGTTTGGCCAATCGGTTGTAGTAACTTTCTTGTCGCTCGCCTAGGCGATGCAGATGGCGTTGTTTAACGCCTGCTGCTCTCAACGCGTCCTCTTCTGCTAGTGACGTCGCCGCCATTGTTGCAGCACTCGGTAGCGCCACTCGACCGTCGATTGCACGAGCAAACCATCTGGCTTGCATCGCATAGAGCGGAAACGGCACAACCAAAAACGGTAAACCTATAAATCCTAAGCCGGGCCATTGAGGCGCAATGATGTCTTGATACAATGGTGACACGTAGTTGTCGTTGACCTGCACAAGTGTTTGATCGAGAAAGGGAAAATGGTATTCATAGCCAGTGCAATAAAGAATGGCGTCTACAGTGATCGACTCGTTCGGCTCGTCAAAATGAATTTGGGATTCGCTAATAGAATTTGGCAGCGTCAGGCAGCGAACGGGTCCACGATCTACCGGTGAATCAAAACCGCACCACAACACCTCTTTTGCTTCAGTGACCACTTCCTGCATGATATCTGCGCCCGAGGCACTGGTACCAAGAATGGCAACTCGCTGGCCTCTAAAGGTCTCAGCTCGACGGTAATTATGACTGTGGATTTTGGGGCCGAGAAACCGCTCGGCGCCCGCAATATCGATGACCCGAGATTTTGAGAAGTGGCCGCTACAAACGGCGACGATATCAAAGCTTTCAGGCTGAAAGCCTAGGCCGCTGAGCCGCCAGGAATCAGCGCCACTTTCCGGAACAACTGACTCGACTTTGGCGGAGTAACGAATCATTGGCGTCAATTCAAAGTCGCGAGCGAAGTTCTGCAGATATTGCAGTACACAGCTGTGATGGGGAAAGCGAGGCCAGTCCTTCTGACCACCGCCACGTTCATCAAAGGGATAGTCCAGAAAGGCCATCAAATCAGATGGCAAATTGGTTCGCAGGTTGTCGTAAATAGAGGAATAAACAGGCTCTTTTGAATCCAAACCCAGCAGATCATCTTCTACTCTTGATTCATAAACCCAAATGCCCCCAGGCTGATCGCCCTGCTCAAAGACCGAGACTTCATGACCGGCGTCACGGAACTCCCTTGCGGTGATCAAGCCCGCCGCCCCCGCGCCGATTATCGCTACTTTCAAGCCTACCCCAAACGTTTTCTGAGACAGTGACTATACTTATTTCGAGTTACTTACCGAAGCCCATCAACCCAAACAAACTCGAAATGTTTATACTCCCAGTTTGAATCTTCAAGCTTAGGGAACCCGACATGGGAATAGCGCACATCAATGGCGCCAAGCTCTGGTACGACGTTTGCGGAGCTGGCAAACCACTCTTGCTCCATCACGGTTACACGGCTTCTCGAGTCAATTGGCAACCCATCGCCGACCGATTGCAAGATCGCTACCAGGTGATCATGATGGAATGCCGCGGAACAGGAGAAAGCGAACACACCGCCGACGGCTATAACCTGGCTCAGTATGCCAAGGATGTTGTTGGGATGCTGGATCACCTGGTTATCGACAAGGTCAGTTTTGCTGGTCACAGCATGGGCGGCGGCATTGGCTACACGCTGGGGCTTGCCCACGCTGAACGACTCGAAAACCTAATCCTGATGGCGCCCATACCCGCCAGAGGCAGTGCTAACTTGCCCGACGAGGCAATGATTCAAGAAAGACTCGCCGCTCGAAAACGTGGTGATCGAGCCTACTTTCTGAAGGATATGAAGGCGACTCGATTTCGCTCCGACGTGACAGACGAGTGGCTAGAAAGCCGAGTGGATCACCTGCTGGGAGTTTCGCAAGGACACCTGCTAGGTGGAATGGAAACCATGTTTGCTCTGGATGTCGAGGATCAGCTTTGCAACCTTCACACACCGACATTGATGATCGCAGGGGGCGTCGATGGCTTGCTTGAAGCTAACTTGAGAGACTATGCCTTATTGCCTGACGCCAGTTTACATGTGCTATCTAGAGCCGGTCATGAAGTTGCCATGCATGAACCGGATGCCGTCGCCGAGGCAATAGATCAATTTCTAATCCACGGTCCGATCACAGCGGCAAAGGTTCTGGCGGTGGCAGCTGCGGCGACAGCTCTCTCGACAAAAGCATGATTAGCTTCGGTATTCTGGGTGCTGCGGATATTGCGCCTCTCGCCCTTATCCATCCCTGTATGAATGAGCCTCGCGCCACGGTCAGTGTGATCGGCGCAAGATCACAAGACAACGCAACGGGCTTTGCGCGCTACCATAAAATCCCTAATGTGGCAGGCAACTATGCAGAAGTCATCAACCACGAATCCTGCAATGCCATCTACAACCCACTGCCGATTTCTCATCATGTGGAATGGTCCATCGCTGCCCTTCAAGCAGGAAAACACGTGCTCTGTGAAAAATCGTTGGCCAGCAATGCCGAGCAAGCCAGACGAATGGCAACGGCTGCGGCTGACAATGGCCTAATACTGATGGATGCCTTTCACTATCGATATCATCCTCTGTTTATTCATGCCAAAAAAATTTATGACAGCGGCGATCTGGGAGAGATCCAGTCTATTGACGCCGTCTTTAGCGTCTCTGGTATAACAAACCCTGACGATATTCGACTAAATTTCGCGACTGCCGGCGGCGTCACGATGGACATTGGATGCTACCCAATTTCTTGGGTTCGACACTTGAGCGAGGCAGAACCCGACGTTATTAGCGCCAACGCAATCGTTGGCCCACCGAATGTAGATTTGATGTTGGAGGCTTCTATGCAGCTGCCAGGCGATATCAAGGCATCCATACTCGGTGACATGAGGCCAAATGGTAGATTCCGAGCTGACATCGTGGTCACCGGGAGTCTCGGCACAATGACGGTTGTTAATCCATTGGCGCCGCAGATGGGCCATCGCCTAACGATAGAAATAGGCGGCGAACGGCAAGACCTTAGCTTTGATCGCAGGCCTAGTTATAGCTACCAATTGGATGCTTTTATTCAGGCAGTGAAAACTGACACGCCGCCGTTGACTGATGGCGAAGACGCGGTGAAACAAATGATGGTCATCGACCAATGTTACACGGCCGCCGGCCTTCCCAAGCGAGGAGCCGGCAATGCTGAGACGAATTAAAGGATATTTGAAATTCGAGAGCGGCGATTCCGCCCCTGCGGAAAGTCGTTTGTTAGAAGAGCAAGGCTACTGCCTGATAAAAAACGTCTTAACGAGCGAAGAAATTCGCCTGCTTGCAGACGAGATCTCAGACGTTTACGACAGCTTGCCAAGAGACAATCGAGCGGGAGATCTTCGTTCAATGGGCGATGACGATTGTTTTCGTTACGAAATGCTCAATCGAGGTCAACAATGTCAAAGCGTG
>Ga0222633_1001647_pt1 | contig 11097 bp, 9 predicted proteins | sample AntAcemetageno48_FD_179816 | JGI IMG/M metagenome (GOLD analysis project Ga0222633, IMG submission 179816) | Saline water microbial communities from Ace Lake, Antarctica - #48 | ecosystem: Environmental > Aquatic > Non-marine Saline and Alkaline > Saline | place: Antarctica: Ace Lake | collected... | reverse complement strand
ACTCCAGCGCGACGTCGTCGTTGGGCAGGTACACGTCGACCGAGAAGTAGCCGTCGTCCGTGAGGCGCTCCACCTCGTTACGAATGCCGAGGTCGCCGAGGATTGACGCGATCTCTTTGACCGCACTCGAAACCGTCACGTCGTCCCGAGCCGAATGCATCCATGCCTCGCGCGCCTGGTGCATGATCCACGGCGGGAAGGTCACCTCACCCCGCGTAACTCCGCCGACCAGCTCGGTGTGTATCAGGTGCGCGTGAAACAGCATTAAAATTTCGACACGATTCAACGAACGCTCTTCGAACCCACAGGCTGCCTGCCACAGAGAGGGATAGCACGCGGGAAGCGGAACAGCTCGCGTGGCGGCCAGCGAGAGGACACTCCAAAGCGTGTTCGACACATTCTGGGCGGTCATGTCCGGACCCACCCGCACCACCGCAGCCTCCAGCGCCGCCCGCGCCTCAGCCCCCGGCATCAGCCCGAGTGTCGCGAAACCCCACGCAGCGTTTGCCGCGTTCTGGGGATTCATGTCCGGACCCACCCGCATCACCGCCGCCTCCAGCGCCGCCCGCGCCTCAGCCCCCGGCTCCCACCCGAGCGTCGCAAAACCCCACGCAACGTTCGCCGCGGCTTGGGGATCCATGTCCGGACCCACCCGCACCACCGCAGCCTCCAACGCCGCCCGTGCCTCAGCCCCGGCATCAGCCCGAGTGTCGCGAACGCCCAGATTGCGTTTGCCACCTCCTGAGGCACCATGTGCGAAGCCACGAGCACCACCCGCCCTTCCAGCGCCGCCAGCGTGTCCTGGACATCCGCGTCGTCGGCGGCGAGCTTCCTTGCCGCGCTCATCTTCCCCACGGCGTGCGTGATGTTTGCCACGGCTTGCGCCTGGAGCCGGCCGTCGGCGCACATGTCGCGCGCTACCACCGTCAACCCGCGAAACCTGTCGTCCGCCGCGATGTTGCGCGGAAACGACCTGGAGCTGCAGAGCTTGCCGAGCTTGCTGAACGCGGTGGCCACGTTCACGTCATCGAGGTTACCGAGCTCTTCCGCCACCAGGCAAAGCACACCCTCTGGGGACCCCTCCTGAGTGATGAGGCGGTTCAGCGCAATGGCGGCAGCTCGCCCCCCGCCACCCCCCGCGCCCCGACCCCCGCCCCTTGCGCCGCCGCCTCCCCTCGCATCACGCGACCCGCTGCCAGCCGCCCGCCCGCCCTCGCCGCCCCCCCGGCGTCGGCTTCACTGCGCGAGCGGCGCGGGCGGCCGCGAGTTTGTCGTCGTACGAAGAGCCATCGCGGGCATCGCCGGAGCCCAGGGCGCGGGTCGCGGCGGCGGCGCGGCGCGCGTCAACGCCGCCGCCGAGCCTGGCGACCCCGCGGACGGAGCAGGCTAGCCCACCCGCCGACGCGCCGCGCCCCCCGACCGCGGCGCCCCCCGCGCATCCGCCCCGCGCGGAGAGCCTCGCGGCGCCACCGGGGGATGGGCGCGGCCTCGGCCCCCGCGGCCCGCCCTCGCAGCGCGCTGCCGCGAACAACATCTCCCGACGCGAGCGAGGGGGGCGCGCGCCGTGCAACCTGCGCACCCGCCAGTCGCTGGGGGTGGCACGAGGCCGCAGTTTCTTCAGAAGTATGACACCTCTGGTTTCTTCCTCGGGCACGCAGTCGGGACTTCCGTCGTTGCAACGCGGTTCTCGGAAGCCACGACACACAACGACGCGCACACAACGCGCACACAAAAGCATCCTCCAACGCGATGTCCGGCAAGAAAGCTCGCGCGCGAAAGAAAAAGAGGGAGCGCCGCGATGCTAACGCGGCCAACGCGGCCAACGCGGGCGAAGCCATCCCGGGCCTTCCCGACCACCTCGTCGTCGAGCACATCCTCAGATCTGAGCATTTCGACGACCCCGCAGATCTCGCACGGCTGCCAGCGGTGAGCCGTTTGATGCGCGACGCGGTGGCGTCGACGGGCTTCAGTTTGAAGAGCTTGACGAAAAATGTGCCGTGCAGCTCGGATGTGTAAGCGCGCTGCAGCGCCTGCAACGGGGAGGTCGCCTGTCGCGTCAAGAATACCTTTGTCTGGCAGCGGCGAGGGGTGGACATCTCGAGGAGTTGCAGGAGTGGCTGACGGCTGGCCGAGGGACAGGTTTACGTGCGCGTGGGCGGCGAAGGGCTGTCATCTCGTGGTTCTGAGGTGGTTGCGCGCCAACGGCTGCCCGTGGGACCGCCAGACGTGCTTGGAGGCGGCACAGGGCGGGCATCTCGAGGTGCTGCAGTGGGCGCACGCGAACGGCTGTGAGTGTAGCGAGCGGACGTGCGCGTACGCGGCTCATTGCGGGCATCTCGAGATGCTGCAGTGGGCGCGCACGAACGACTGCCCGTGGGACGAGTGGACGTGCGAGTATGCGGCGAAGGGCGGGCACCTCGAGGTGCTGCAGTGGGCGCACGCGAACGGCTGCCCTTGGGACGAGAGGACGTGCTCAGTTGCAGTTCAGAGGGGACACCTCGAGGTGCTTAACTGGGCAATGACGAATGGGGCACCGCTTCCCATTTGAATTCGTCAATAATTACGAGTGACGATTCTTGAAACAACCAAACCTCTACTTTTCCTTTCGCGCTGGCGACGTCGGCGGCGACGTCATCCCCGCCGGCGCCGTGGCTATTTGGTACGCGCTCCCCACGTGCGTTACCCTTCGCCGTCCGTGGCCCTTGTTCCCGAAAACGTAATCAAGCACGTTGAGGTACTTGCTTTTGAACACGTCTCTTTCGTTGGCGTAGCACCGCATGATCGCCGCTGACGCTACCGCGAACGTCAGCACGTCCACGCGAACTTTGTTTTGCACAACCGAAGGTACCGCCCCCCAGCTCACCAGGCACACGCCCATAGACTCCACCGCCCTCGACGCGCAGTACACGCTCAGCTCCTGCCGCCGGCTCGGCTTTTCAATCAGTGTCGCCGCACCCGCGAGAGGCACGCCGAGCAGAACTGTCCACCGATTCGCGGTGCCTACGCACGACTGCACGAAATCGGGCCCCGCCCACGCCAGCGCGCAGTACGCGGACAGAAACGCGGCACTTCGCGCGGTACCCACTGCGGCTTTTGTTAAAATCTTCGCCCCGAATTTCGGGTCGAGCAATTTAGTTCGGTGCACCAACCCAGTGGTGACTAAATACAAAGGCGCGTATATCGCCAACGACCGCGGCATCGCGTTGAGTAAAAACGAAATGAAGTGATTTAACGAGCTTTGCCCGGGGTGTATGATCGCCCGCCAAAAGTACGGCCGGCTCGCCATCAGCGCCCGGTCGTCCATTTCGCGTACCGTCAAAAGCAACCGCGGGTTTTTCAAAGCCACGGCTGCTTGTTCCAGCACCGCCCGCATGTCGGGCGCGTTTCGAGTAAGCACCAAGTCCCCTAAAGCTCGGTAGTGCGCCACACTTTTGCCTCCGTGCCTATCGAGGAACTTCGCGTACGCCCTGACCAGAGCCGCCGGTTTCATCACGAAGCACGAAAGAATCACGGCCGCGGCGGCGGACATCAGGTGTACGTCCGCGTGTTTCGACGCGAACGGAGTCAACACAAGGTGTGCGGTGGGACTCAAGGTTCCGTGCTCACGGCGTTTCAGCATCGACCGCGTTAAAAGCACGGACGCCCTTAGCGCGAGGTACGTGGCTAAACCGTGATGGCCGTTGGTGGTGTTTTTTGTCATTTTTTGAGTGGTACCTGAAGCACCGAACGACGCACCATTCGTCGATCCACCATTCTTCGGCCTTGCGTCCGCGAGCAACAGCGCCGGCGCCGCGATCGCCCCCGCAACAGCGGCCCTCCACGTTTTGCTCCGCGTGTTACCGCAAACAACCGCCAAACCCTCGTCCACGAGGACGTACACCCCCGCGAACGTGCCGAGGAAGGACGCGAACGCGGCGGTGTCTTTGGCGGCATCGAAAGAAGCGACCAAAAGTGTGCCCTTGCGTCGAGGCCGACGAGCACCCGCGCGCGCGAGCAGGCCGAACAGGTTGAGGCCGCCCTTCAGCGCGGCACCAATGCAGCCAGCGCGGATCGTCGCGGTCCGCAAACGCCGGGACGCACGCTGCACGTCCTCCCTGCATTCATCCCGAGTAGTAGGCACACCCGCGTTGGAATTATTTGCACTCAGACCATCCAACACTCGCTCCCACGTGGAACCGCTGCAGCTCGTCCAAGACAGGTCATCCTCGGCGTCGGTCGCGGGTGTCGAGTGGTGCGACGAGTGGTGCGACATCAGGGATGCGCACCGTAAAAACACCCGCGCCAGGGACAGTGCCTGGCGTGATGAGACGAAGGACTCAGATGCCGCAATGGAAAAACAGTTATGGATATTTGGAGCAGATTTTGTCAGAAGTACACTTTGTGTGTACATCTGGTGTCTAAGAGTCTATGACCGACTGAGTGAGACAAGGTCTAGAGACCTCTAGACATGAGTGCACCTGTCGCTGCGTATTAAAAAAGTAGTAAGTCGTCGTCTCACCTCGTCTCCGCGCGCCTCTGCTTACGCGTTCTGTGTATCCACCATCTTGCCCCGGTACTCCGCCAAGTTCTCGTGCGTCAGTTTCACCAGGTCGCGTCTTCGCAACGGCTGCCGCGTGAACGGACACGTGTCCTTCCCGTCCTCCGCCCGCAACACCCTGCACCAGGTTTCGTACCCGGCGACGTGCCCGTACGGCGAGATGGCGGGTTCCTGGATCTGCATCTTCGTGAGCGGGTCCACGAAGTTGGGCAACACGGGCGTCTCGTCTTCGTCATCCCCTGACTCGCCGTCGCCATCGCCATCCGCGTACTTCTTCGTGGACCCCGCGTTGCGGCCGCTTCGGCGCGTGCTGTCAAACTTTACGCTGCATCGAAACGCGCGGTCGTCGCGGTCGTCATCCTTGGCTTTCTTGGCTTTCTTCGGCTTGGGCTTGGGCAGCGGTTTCGGGGCTTTGATTTTCTTGGGCTTGGGGACGTACACCTTCTTGGGCTTCGCCGCGAGCACCTCGGTATCCCCCGTTTCCTTGTTCACCCGTTCGAACCCCTTGTTCTTGAAGTTGAACCGCATCTGCCCGCTCTCGTCCACCATGTAGTTGCTATCCACAACGTCGCCGTTTTTAATCAGCGTGCGGTAGTAGTTGCTGCACTGGTACCCAACCCGCCCCGGGATGTTTTTGGAAAACGAACCCCACTGGTACATCGGGTACCCCGCGGCGCCGCTTCGCACGGACTCCAGGGTTTCCATGAACAGCGTGTGCTGCGCCGACGTCCACTTCCCCTCCGCCTGCGGCTCCCCAGGTTCATTGAACCGGTAGTAGTACTGGTTTTCGTTTTTAAGCCGGTTGCTCCACGCCTTTTTCCGCGCGTCGCTCCACCCGTCCATCAGGTCGTCGATGAGTCGCTGCGCGGCGCCGGCGCCGGCCAACGCATTGGCGCCGGCGGTGTTACCCTCGGCAGCGGTACCATCAGCCGCAGCGCCCGCAGCGTCACCGCCGGCCCCCTCGGAGCCACAGCCTTCTTCAGCGCCACCTTCGGCAACCCCGCCGTTCGCCGCATCCTCCTCGGCTTTCTTCTGCGCCGCGGCTTGCGCCGCCTGCGCCGCGGCGAGGTTCGCGAGCGCGTCGTCCAGCTTCAGGCGGCCCCCCACTTTGTGGCTTTTTTTGTGCCGCACGAACCGCACCCCGAACTGCACTTCCTGCAGGGGCTCATCAATCTCGAGCGGCTCGTCTTCGTACTCAGACTCTTCCCAGTCGCTTTCGGGGTCGCTTCTTTCGTCGTCGTCGTCGTCCGCGTAGTCGTCCCTGCGTCGGGCGAGCCTTTTTCGCTTTTTCGCCAGCGTGAGCTCAACCTTGGCGCGCGCCTTGACGCCGAGGTGCGCGCTCCGCTGTTCCGTCTGCACCATCCTCTTGATGCTCTTCCTGAACTGCTCGTGGTCTTCGTCTTCGTTGGATAGCCGGTCACTGGCCTCGAACTCGTTCCCGCCGCACACCTTCAACGTCATCTCCGCCTCGGCGTTCGTCAACCCCTCGTTCGCCATGACGAGCTCGTCAATCTTTTGCTTCAACGTCTTCTCCTCGAACGCCTTGAAACGCGCCTGCAACGCCCGCAGCTTTTCCTCGATGATCGCCTTCTGCGCCTCGGTGAGCTCGTTGTCGTCGTCGTCGCACGCGCCCGCCAAAAGCGGGTTAACGGCCGCGATGTTCGAGGGCGCGACGTTCTCGTCGGTGGGCGCCAAAGGCGCCTGCGGCAATGCGACTTCAGCCATCGGACGTTGCGGGTCCGGGGGGGTGGAGTGGGTAGGGCTCGCGAACGGTGGCGAGGTGCTCAACGTAGTCGAACGAAGGGCTCGACGGCGGATGCGACGAGGTGGGGGGGTCCGCGCGTGCGTCTCCTTCCCCGCGTGTGTGTCGCAATGGAAGCCACGACGAGCGAGTCGTGGCTTTCAAAAATTCAAAAAAAGTGGTTTGTTAAATATTCCCCATTTACCACATTCCGCTGACTGATTGCCCATACGAGACTGACTTTCTTTTTTCATCTCTCCAAGATTTCGAATCCAAAACTCGTCAGCCGACGCCGACGCGTCGTTACTTTTGGCATGAGTTCTCTTCGCGAGCCTTCCAACGGGCCCCACAGGTTACCGCACGCGTGTCCACTCGCGTCGCGCGCGATATCGCCCGCGAACGTCGTTTTTTCGCGCCCTCCGCGCTTTTCACGGCCGTCGCGAGACTTTCCATCGGGGACGGGAACGAGACGCTCCTTCGCAAAGGGGTGCCAACAACTGAATCTCGAGCCCCTATTCTGAGGGATTTGAAGCGGCCTCGCCAACGCGTCATCCCCAGACTCCCCGACCTGTTGTTTCCCCATGTCCATCCCATCCTTCGCCCCGTCGCTGCAGGCGGATGAGCCGTGCGACCCGTTCATGGCGGGCTTGATGTTCTTCCACCCCCCTGTTCCGGACAGAGACGTGGCGACCGTGCACGAGTACATCAAGGCCACGCAACGGGCGGGCGCGGTGGTGTCCCCAGTGCACGGCGCGGGCGTGACGCACGCGATTTTGTCCAAGACCGGCCCTCCCGGGTGCGCCGACCACGACGTTTCCTGTGCCGCAACACGCATGGGCAGTAGGGTGGTGACATGGTTCTGGATCGAGCAGTGCTTGAAATCAAACGCGCTGGTGTCCGTGGACGACAGCGCTTTGTTCAAGCCCCCCCCGTCCCTTGATGGGCTGCCCGAGTTCCGCGACGTAAAGGTGTGCGTGACCGGGTACACCGGTGACAGGCGGAACGAGCTCATCACCATCGTGGGTTTGTTGGGCGGCGAGTACATGCGCAGCCTGGACCGAAGAAGCACGCACTTGGTTTGTTACGACTTCCAAGGCGCGAAGTGGGCCAAGGCGAATGAAACCAAAATACAAAAAGTCGTCTCGCACCGGTGGCTGGAGGAGTGCTTGACGAAGTACGCCAAGGTACGTCTTACCGTGTTTCACCAAATCCCGCCGACTGTTTGCTTGTACAAGACTGACACTTTTTTTTGCAATCATAAGCTCGGGGAGCTCCCGTTTAGCACTCGAAGCGGCAAGGACGAAGACGCCGCCGCGTTAGCGGCGCTTGAGGACCCGGAGATCCCGGATTCGGACGACGAAACAACAGAAACAGAAACCAACGTCATCGAAGACTCGCTTGTCACGGAGCCGGCGGAACCAGTTGGCAACGCAACCGGTAAGCGAAGAGACACGTCGCTTTGCGTCACCGAGCTCACCGATGGCGCGCGGGAAGCCGCGAATGCGAAATCTTCAAAAACCCCGCCCGCCACCGTGCTTCGGGATATCTCCTCGACGCAGACACAGCCGCTTGATGACCCGCCGGGTACCGGTGGCATGGAGCCGCCCGCGCCGCACGGACCTACTCAGGACGCGGTGACCGAAAAACAGTCACCCGTTCACGGGAGCGACCTTTTATCCCCGGATTGGTCAGCGCTTGAACTGCGACAAAGCCAGCATGTCGAGCGCAGCAAAAGAAACGAAACCCTGGACCCGAGGTTGGCGGAGGTTTTGCGACGCGGCGAGAAACCGTCGAGGGAACAGCAGGTGCGTATTGCGCGTTTCACCAAATCATAGACGACTGTTTTCCCATACAAGACTGACACTAGTTTTACAACCGCAGTGTTTCGCGGGACGAATCGGGTCCCCGAACGCGGTGGAGTTGGCGTTCGGCGGGCGCTTTGCTGACCGCGCGCCGCAGCGGTTCCACCGGTTCAACGACCACGACGCGCCGTTGGCGCACGACGACTTCGACGTTTTTCTAGCGCACGTCGCGTGCGGTACGTGGGACCCCGATTTCGGGACTGAAACGGTTTCCGAAGCGCTCCCGCGCGGGACGCCGCGATGGGCGCGCCGGGTGCTATCGGAAGAAACGCACTTCGAGGTGCTTCCCACTATGCCGCCTGCAGTACCCCCCGGAATCGTGTTACACGAAACCACGACGAAAGGGACGTTCCTGGCGACGTGTGCTTCCCCGAGGGTCACCAAGGAACAGGTCGATGTCTGGATCGAAGCGCACCGCGACGCGCGCGTAAAGAGCGCGCGCGGCCCCCTGGGCGTCGCCGTCCTGGCGCGCTTGAAACTGGAGTCGGCGAAGGAGGTTGGGCAACACGGACATTTCGCCGGGCCCGATGCGCTGTTGGTGACGTTCCTGGAGATCTACTGCCCGTTCGGGCACGAGATGGGATGGGAATCGCTGAGGGCGCTTTTGAGGGACGACCGCGACGGGAAGTTGCGGCTGCGAGACGTGACCGACGTCGTGACGCTTCCCGCGCGCGCGCCCGGGAACCTGGAGGGCGTGATTCTGAAGGAAGTGAAGCGACATTTGCGTGAGGTCCTAGTGGGGTTCCACGAGCTTCTCGCGGGGCCCACGGAGCCGGACTTGACGCAGCAAATGACGCAAGGAGTGGGTTTGAACGTCGTGGCGCCGCCGTCCACGAAAGCGTGGTCGGCGGAACAGCACGCGCGCATGTCCATCCAGGCGTGCGCGCCCGGGTCGCAAGCCGCCGTAGCCGCTGCAAGCGCGGGGTGGCTCGGGGACGAGGAGGACGAGGACGAGGAAGACGCACCGTCGCCTGATACGAACCAGAAGAAGCCCCGCGTTGAGGCGGACGCGGACGTGCGCGGTGCCCTTGTGGGTAAATTTTCAGCGGTCGAGGCTGAGTTCATACACGAGTCGAAGTCGAGCGAGGATGAGAACGAAACGCACACGGTTGTGCAGCCCGCGCGAAAAAACGGTTGGGGCGCGAAGAAAAACGTGCTGCTGACGCAGGATACCAGCGGAGACGAATCGCCGTCCCGCGTTCCCTCTGCTGCGAAGAACAAAACACGAGACGAGAAAGTTCCCTCTGCGAAGAAAAAGAAATCTCCCGCGAGGGCGGCGACTACCGAGAAAACGCCCGTCGCGGCGCGGCCGACGCGCACGCCACGGAGCGTCACGCGGTCCACAGCCACTGAGACGCCCGCCGCAAAGGCCACCGCCCCGGCGTCGAGCAAGCGGACGCGATCGGTGACGAAGGAGAAAGAGACTCCCGCGGTTGCCCAGACTAAACCGCCTGTGAAGAATTCTGCACCGAAATCCAAACCCGCGCCGCCGAGTGCGAAGAAGGTTACAAAACCCAAAACCCAAACCGAGTTTTTAGAGTCCAAATCCGCGAAACCGAGGGTCGCGCTGAGCGGGTTCGGGAGCGCGGATTTGACCAAGTACGGCGCGGCGGTTTCGAGGCTCGGCGGTGTGGTATGCGCGGGCCACGGCTGGGACACGAGGGCGACGCACGTCGTGTTTGGTCCGAGAGGAAGCCGGAGCCTTAAGTTCCTCGCGGGCGCGGCGGCTGGGACGCCGCTGCTCGACGCGTCTTGGGTTGACGCGTCCAAGTCGCGCGGGCGCGGCAAGCTGTTAGGCAAGGAGACGTACAAAAACCACCTGTGGCAAGGGGGCTGGAGAGGCACAGACGCGGGGTTGGTGACACGCAACGCGTCGGCGTTCTGGCAAGGCTGGGTTGGGGAACAAGAAAAATACGAAAATGACACACACAACATACAGGTTTTCAAAGACCTAAGCGTCGGCGTGGCGCCGTTTCCGTCGGCGAACAAAGCGGAGCGGGACGCGCTCGTCGTGGTGTTGCGCGCGGGCGGCGCGGTTGTTTCGTTAATCGGCGCCAAGGGTTTGGTCAGTCCGGGCACGCCCGTGCTGGATGTCGTGATCGTGGATACGGGGTCGTCCGTGACGGGAGGAAGGTCTATTGACCTTTCGGGAACAGCGGGCGCGACAGCTGGCGGGGGGGGGGGGCGTGTCTTTAAACAAATCCCAAACTGCGTCGCGTGCGTGTCGCCCGAGTTTTTCAAGAGCTGGCTCTCGCGGCCGGGCGCCGACTTGTCGCCGCACGTTTTGCGCGGCGCAGTGACGGGCGCGCTCGCGGAGGCGCTTAAGCGCACGGGAAGCGGCGGTGCTGATGATGTCATTGCGGACGAAACGGACGAGGACACCGATGCGGAAGAGGAACAGGCGCCGAGGCCGGCGAAGCGCGCGAAGAGTGTGGCTAAATCGGTTCAGAAAACAACCCCGAAATCTGGAAAAAAATCCATTTTGAAGCCAAAGCCCGCTAAAACGCCGGCGCGCGCGACCGCGAAAGACGCGACCGCGAGCGCGGCGACTGGCTCGGGGAGCAAGCGCCGAGGATCGCCCGCGCAGGACAGGCCGGTGCAAATCATGGGCAAGAGGCGGCGAGTGCTTGGGGCGAGTAACTAACCGGTATTTGAATTTTTGTATTAGAATGAAAGCGAGCTGTTTGTTTACGAGCGGAGGAGCGTTTATACTTGAAGCACGAGTTGACACGTTGTTTGGCGCAACAGAGTTTACAGTGTTACAAAAAACAAGCTATACTAGAAAAGAACTGGGTCTTGGTACAACAAATCCTCTAAAGGGGTGCGTGACGCACACCGATTAGTAGAAGCCGAAGCCGGAAGCCGCGTTGGTGAGGACGTTGGCGTGGACGGGGTCCGCGACGTGCGCCTGCCAGTTGGCAATGGGCCCTTCCTGGGTGGCGAGGCCTTGCGAGATG
>Ga0222633_1001646_pt1 | contig 11106 bp, 9 predicted proteins | sample AntAcemetageno48_FD_179816 | JGI IMG/M metagenome (GOLD analysis project Ga0222633, IMG submission 179816) | Saline water microbial communities from Ace Lake, Antarctica - #48 | ecosystem: Environmental > Aquatic > Non-marine Saline and Alkaline > Saline | place: Antarctica: Ace Lake | collected... | reverse complement strand
TGAGTTGGGTGTGACCTTTGATCCTGGTGATGCGTCAGATCTTAATTTTCAACCCCTGTTTAAAGATCGATTTATTGCCATTTTACCGGCTAAGCATAGGTTACTAATGAAAGAAAAATTACGATGGCCCGACGTACTTGTCTATCCGCACATTAGCTTGCAACGGCCAGCTGGAGCCAGGGCGCTAATTGACAAAGCTTTGGCTAAAAAAGGTCTGGTACTGACACCTGCGTTTGAATCGCATCAATTGGTGAGTATTGGGCGCATGGTAATGGCGGGCTTGGGGCTCAGCGTGGTGCCAAGCACCAGTCAAGCGCAGATGGAAGAGATGGGGCTACAATGTCGCGCGATTTCCTCTCCGGTAATAATCCATCAGTTGGGTGTCATTACCCGAAGGCAACAGTCGCTTTCGGTGGCCGCGCAGAAAATGGAGTCTCTTATTCAGGTAGCCAGCAGTTAACCCTAGTGACAGCGATAAGGACGCTTAATCACAGCAGATCTTCTAGCGATTCAAGGACTTTGTCACCGAATTCTGTTGTGCTAAGTAATGTAGTCTCTGAACCTACCGCTGAAAGATCGCCCGTTGAAAATCCCGCATGAAAGACACTTTGCATCGCTTGCCAAACCGCTTTTGCTTCCTCGGTCATGCCGAAACTCATATCGAGCATCAACGCCACGCAGCCGATCATCGAATAGGGGTTGGCAAGATTTTTACCAGCAATATCTGGGGCGGAACCATGTGATGGTTCGTAGTACGCTTTATCCGGCCCTATACAGGCAGAGGGCATTAGTCCAAGCGAGCCTAAAATGCCACCAGCCTGATCGCTAAGTATGTCGCCAAACATGTTTTCCATAACCATCACGTCAAATTGGCAAGGATTCAAGCAAAGGTGCGTGGCTGCTGCGTCTACCAGCATATGTATAACCGTGACTCCCGGGTAGTCTACGGCGACTTCTTCTAAAACTTCATTCCATAGTACGGAGGAGATCAGCACGTTACTCTTGTGAATGTTATGCAATACTTTTTTCCGTTTCATTGCTTCTTTGAAGGCTACCACCAGAATTTGACGAATTTGTTGCTCGTCGTAATCTAAGCTCTCTTTTACATAGCGCAATCCCTCGGGGGTCTTGCCGCGCTCTTTGCCGCCAAAATATAATCCGCCTATCAGTTCCCGCACCAGCATAATGTCGACGCCCTCGCCAACAATTTCGGGCTTGAGAGGAGAAAAATGAGCCATTCCCTTGGGTAAAGATATTGGCCGAAAATTAGCGTAGGTATTCAATCGACGGCGCAGTGGCAATAGCGCGCCGCGTTCTGGACGCTCCTCTACCGGAATTTTTTCAGACTCTTCATGACTCAGCCCTATAGGGCCCTTTAAGATGGCATCGGCTTGGTCGCAGGCCTTTTTTGTCACGTCAGGAAATGCCTTACCCGTAGAAAAATAAGCAGCGGCACCAAACTCAGCTTCTTGGCAGGCGAACACAATGTCACGCTTTTGCTCAATCAGCTTTAATACGCGCAGTGCCTGTCGGGTAATTTCGGGGCCGATTCCATCGCCTGGCAGCACTGCTATTTTGTAAGTTGGAGCCATGATTTATTCCTTGAAATTACTAAAGGTGCGTATTGTAAGAAGCGCGTTGAGCTATAGCAAATTTGTATGATTAAAGTACAACATCCAAACGCTCAAAAGTTACCTAACCTTATAAATTGGCACTATGAACCATGGGTGCATAGTGGCCGCACTGGCCTTAAATTGCACCACGTAAGTCATATTGTGAGTGTCGTTTTTAATATAGTCACTATAGCCAGGGCATTTGCGATGGTATTGTTGAAAATAAGGCCTATACTTTTAATCGGATATTTTATAATCCATCAAAATTGCAATATAATAAAATCATATATCAATATAACTGTGATGAGCGCTTTTTTTATCAGGCTAGGCTTATCTTTGGGTAGAATGAAATCATCTACTCTAAATGGTCAAGTAACGAGAGGTCTTCGGTGAGTAGGTATTTTCAGGATCGTGCGACAGGTCAAAACAAAAAATTACGCACAAGGGGTGTGTTGTTTGATAGCGCGCTAGCTGTGTTTTACCGAGAGGGTATAACTAATACGCGACTCGAAGACATTACGCGACATGCCGGCATGGTCAATGCAACCTTTTACAATCATTTCAAAGACAAAGATGAGTTGATCCTTGAGCTCGCTAGATCTATTGTTTTAGAACTTATGGAACCTTTCGATGAAGCCATGGTTGGGATCAAAGATGCGCCAATACGTATCGTTGTTTTGATGCATGTAATAATGAAGGCTATTTATGAGAATAAGTCATGGGGTGCGTTTTTGGGGCAATCATTTTACTTGGTGCCGCTGAAACGGCATTTTGGCGCAAGTGACCGCTTTAAGATGGAAGTTGATATTGGTATCGAGCAGGGCTCTTTCTCCAGTATACCGGATCGATTTCAATTGGATCAGGTGAGCTCGGTGTTGCTTTCAGGTATGCGGCGGTTGGGCAAGGATGATGTGAATATTATCGACCGAACTTCGGAGAATATACTGAGATTGCTAGGTATGACTCCGGCTGATGCGCGTCTAGCAGTGGGTAATGCGCAAGCTTTTTTAGAGTTAAAATGATTTCCAGATGGGGTTTTCCAGCCCCATCTGAGTTTATGTTACCCAATATAACTAAGGTATGCATTTTCGGTAATGCTTAATAACGGCTTAGCAATAAATCGCGTTGCCATAGCAATTCTTTTGGCATGTGGTCCCATAGTTTAAGGAACAATTCTTCATGGCCCAGTGCCTGGGCTTTTAAGGCCTCACCATCGACTTTCATTAATTCATTCCAGTCATCTTGAGTGAAATCTAACCCTTCCCAATCTAAATCGCTATAACTAGGCATCCAACCCAGTGGTGTTTCCTTGGCTTGTGCTAAACCGTTAACAGGTTCAACAATCCATTTTAGCACTCGCGCATTTTCTCCAAAACCAGGCCACATAAACTTACCCTGTGCATTTTTCCGAAACCAGTTAACATGGAATATACGGGGCGGTTCATTAATAACTCTCCCCATCTTTAGCCAGTGACGAAAATAAGCACCTGGCAGCACTGCCATTTTGTAACTTGGAGCCCTGATGTATTCATAAAAATCACTGGAGGTGCATATTGTAAAAAGCGCATTGCACCATGATCAAAGCACAGCATCCAAATGCTCGAAAGTGACCTAACCTTTTAAATTGGCACTATTCATTTGTAAATGATGGCCATGCCGACTTGAATCGCACCAAATAAGTTACATATTGTAAGTATCATTCTAAATTATAGCCCTAGCCCTAGCCTATGTGGGGAGCATTATTACTGACAAGAGCTAACAATGATACTACATAACATTACAATATTATTGTATGATATTTGAAATATTAGCAATCTACTTATTAATATTTTTAATCAACCTTCGGCCCCTGTCTAAGTGGCGATCAGCGTTGTTATGGATGATAGCAAGAGGTATTCGGTGAGTAGGTATTTTCAAGATCGTGCTATAGGGCAAAACAAAAAACTACGCACAAGGGGAGTGTTGTTTGATAGTGCGCTAGTCATGTTTTGCCAAGAGGGTATAAGTAATACGCGACTCGACGACATTACGCAATGTGCTGGCATGGCCAATGCAACCTTTTACAACCATTTTAAAGACAAAGATGAGTTGGTCCAGGCACTCGCTATGGCTATGGCTGTAGAACTGTTAGGGCCTTTAAAGGGCCTATCAGTTGAGATTACAGATACGCCAACTCTTGTTGCCGTTGGAAACAGGATGGTGATGAGCGCTGCTCTTGAGCAAAAGTCATGGGGTACCTTTCTGGCGCAGTCATTTTACTTGGTTCCACCGAGCTATGTTGACGTAAAGATCCTTATGAAAGAGATTTTTGACATGGGTGTAGAGCAGGGCTTTTTTACCGTCATCCTTGATGAGTTTCAGATGGATCAGGTGTACTCGGTGATGCTTTCAGGTCTGCGGACATTGGACCACCATGATGATGAGAGCCTTATCGATCGAACTTCGGAGAATATGCTGAGGGTGCTAGGCATGAGCCCTGTTAGTGCAAGTCTAGCAGTGGCTAAGGGGCGAGCTTTTATTCGTTAAAATGAGTTCCAAGCTGGTTTCTCTGCTCCATCTGAGTCTATGCTTCTTAATATAGAAAGAGATAGGCTACGTTGAGATGGAGAACAATAAGAGGTGTTCGATGAGTAGGTATTTTCAGGATCGTGCGATCGGTCAAAACAAAAAATTACGCACAAGGGGCGTGTTGTTTGATAGTGCGCTAGTTATTTTTTGCAAACAGGGTATAAGTAATACGCGACTCGAAGACATTACGCAATATGCTGGCATCGCCAATGCAACCTTTTACAATCATTTTAAAGACAAAGATGAGTTTGTTCATGCACTGGCTATATCAATTGTTTTAGAGCTTCTGAAGCCTCTCGAGGGCGCCCTGGTTGAGATCAAAGATGCCGCAATACGTATTGTAGTTTTAACTAATGTTATTATGAACACTGCTCTCAAGCAAGAATTATGGGGTACCTTCTTGGCGCAATCATTTTATATAGTGCCCCTTAGAATACTAGTTCCAGCAGGTCTGAGTCGGCATCTTGACGCAAGCACCCGTTTGAAAGCAATTATTGATAGTGGTGTAGAGCAGGGCTCTTTCTCCATTATCTCTGATCGGTTTCAGATGGAGCAGGTGAGTTGGGTATTGCTTTCAGGTCTGCGGCGGTTAGGCAAGGGTGATGTGAACATTATCGACCGAACTTCGGAGAACATGCTGCGCCTGTTGGGCGTGAGCTCGGTTAATGCGCGTCTAGCAGTGAGTAAGGCGCAAGCTTTTTTAGAGTTAAAATGAGTTCCAGAGGGGTTTTCCAGCCCCATCTGAGTTTATGTTACCCAATATAACTAAGGTATGCATTTTCGGTAATGTTTAATAACGGCTTAGCAATAAATCGCGTTGCCATAGCAATTCTTTTGGCATGTGGTCCCATAGTTTAAGAAACAATTCTTCATGGCCCAGTGCCTGGGCTTTTAAGGCCTCACCATCGACTTTCATTAATTCATTCCAGTCGTCTTGAGTGAAATCTAACCCTTCCCAATCTAAATCGCTATAACTAGGCATCCAACCCAGCGGTGTTTCCTTGGCTTGTGCTAAACCGTTAACACGCTCAACAATCCACTTTAGCACTCGCGCATTTTCTCCAAAACCAGGCCACATAAACTTACCCTGTGCATTTTTCCGAAACCAGTTAACATGGAATATACGGGGCGGTTCGTTAATGACTCTACCCATCTTTAGCCAGTGACGAAAATAATCACCCATGTGGTAACCACAGAAGGGCAGCATGGCGAAGGGATCTTGACGCATACTACCGATTTCACCCTCGGCGGCTGCAGTTTGCTCAGAGCCTACTGTGGCTCCCATATACACACCATGTTGCCAGTTGAAGCTCTGATATACCAGTGGGATGGTGGTCATACGGCGGCCGCCGAATATCATTGCGCCGACTTCTACACCTTCTGGATTTTCCCAATCAGGATCAATAACGGGGCAATTTCTAGCAGGAGCAGTAAATCTTGCATTAGGGTGAGAAGAGGGCGTCTCGCTGTCGGGCTTCCAGTCATTGCCCTTCCAGTCAATTAAATGCGCTGGCGCTTCAGGTGTCATACCTTCCCACCAAATATCACCTTCGTCTGTCAGAGCAACGTTGGTAAAGATAGTGTCGCGGGCACAGGACTCCATTGCCATGGGGTTAGTGTCCATGCTAGTTCCCGGTGCAACACCGAAGAATCCAGCTTCGGGGTTAATGGCCCGCAATTTACCGTTAGCGTCCGGTTTAATCCACGCAATATCGTCACCGATACATGAAATTTCCCAGCCTTGCTTTTGTAATTCTGGTGGTGGAATCAACATCGCAAAGTTGGTTTTACCGCAGGCGCTTGGAAAGGCCGCAGTAACATAGGTTTTCTTGCCGGAGGGGTCTTTTACGCCCAGCACCAACATATGCTCAGCTAACCAACCTTCGTCACGGGCAATGGTGCTAGCAATACGCAAAGCAAAGCATTTTTTACCCAGCAGAGCATTACCGCCATAACCTGAGCCAAAACTAAGAATAGTCTTCTCTTCAGGGAAATGAGCAATATAGGTGTTTTCTGGATTACAGGGCCAGCTAACATCATCTTCTTTTGATAGTATAGGCTGTCCAACGGTATGCACGCAGCGTACATAGTCAGTACTGTCATCCAGCACATCCAGCACCTTCGGAGATACCCTTGCCATAATGCGCATGTTGACTACAGCATAAGCTGAGTCTGTAACTTGAATGCCAATTTTGCCGATGGGAGAGCCGATGGGCCCCATGCTAAACGGAATTATATACATGGTACGTCCACGCATTGCGCCTTCCGATAGGCCATTCATCTTCAGTTTCATTTCCTCAGGCGCCATCCAGTTATTGGTCGGCCCGGCATCGTCTTCGGCAACAGAACATATATAAGTGCGACTTTCAACGCGAGCAACATCGCGTGGGTCAGAGCGGAAAAGATGACTATTGGGGCGCAAATCTTCATTGAGTTTCACACAGTCACCGCGGTTAACCATCATATCCATCATGGCTGCAGCTTCCTCTTCACATCCATCAACCCAATGCACGCGATCAGGTTGCAGTAAAGCCTCCATGCGCTCAACCCAGCGCAGAATGTCTTTGTTAGATGTAAGCGGTGTACTACGCAAAGGATAATCGCAAAGAGGAGCGATTGTGTTGAATTCTTTCCCTGTATTCATGTTTATATCACCTATTGCAAATTTGTCATTACTCAAAATGTTGAAGTGGCCAGTTACATTCAATCATCTACGCTCACTACATTAGGAAGCTTTTGCGGTAGACATTCAAACACATGAAAGCACATTAGTGCAAAGACAGCCGTTTGAGTCAGGGTCCTGGTACATCGTCAAAGAGTAGAATCTACTAATACCCAGCACCTAGCTATGTTTGTCCTAAATGGTTTGAATATCAAGAGATACTCAATATTCATGCCCTAGAACACCTAATTCCGATTATAACCTTCACCTATCCAGAGTAAGAGCCGCCAACCTGGGTCAAGTTGAAGTCGTCTAATCTAGCCAGATTATCAAGTAATGATCGGCGGAGCCAGGCATAAATCAATCAGTCTATATTATCGATGGTAGTCTTGAATCTCGCCGCCGCAGTAATAAAATCGCGCTCACTAGCTTGTCCTGCTATGCGCTCTTGCACCTGTTGATCCAGCGGCAGCCCCCAGCTTTTGATCATGCAAGCAAGAATCACATACATGCCATGGATGGCGATAATATCCATAACCCGCTCAGTACTGAAATACAGTGCCAGTTCGATTTGTGTCTGTTCAGTGAGGCAGTGGCGCGCGATAAGGTCATCTACTGCTCGCAGTAACACAGCATCAGCTGCCTGCCATTCTTGGGCTGTCGAGTAGCATAGTACCTGATTGATCTCATCGATGGTTAGGTCACTTGCTAGGGCTCGATCGACGTGCGAAGCCCACTCATACCAGGCCTGCATGTGAACTGCGACCCGCAGAATGACCAGTTCGGCTGCACGCTTACCCAGAGTGCCACCCTGTACGACGTGATTTCTAAAATCCCACCAGGCTTTTAACAGCGAAGGGTTGTTAGCCATCAATTGATGGACATTAATCGGCGTTGCTACAGTGTCTTCGACGATCTGATCTAACCTCTTATCCCAGTGTTGGAGAGTGAGGGGGAAGATCCTAGGTGGTTTTTCTGGCATGACTGATTATCCGTTGTTGTTAGCTTATTTTCGAGGGATTGTAGCTTGGCGATGAACCCCTAGTCATATTCTGACACATCCTTTATGATAAAAAAAAGATCAAGGAACATCTATATGATTTCAATGCCTGGATTACTTCAACGTAGTGCCCGTCTCAACCCTGAGGCAGTCGCAACTCGTTATAACGGACGTTCACGTCTCTGGCCACAAATTTTGGATCGTGTAGCCAGGTTTGCCGGGGCCTTAGATCGACTTCAGTTAGGTGAGGCTGAGCGGGTCGCTATTCTAAGTCTGAATAGCGACAACTATTTTGAAGCCCTATTTGCTGTGCCTTGGGCTGGCTACTGTATGGTGCCTCTCAATACTCGCTGGGCCGTGGCCGAGAACAATTACGCTTTAACTGATTCGGGCACCCGAGTATTGTTATTTGATGATGCCTTTACTGCACAGGCCAGGCAATTAAAGGATGAGGTCCCATCCCTAGAGCATGTTATTTATATGGGTGATAGTGAAACGCCCGCTTGGGCTGAGTCTTACGAAGACCTTATTTCTGATAATCAGGCTATTTCACCCTCGATTCGCAATGGAGGCGACATGGCTGGTATTTTTTATACCGGCGGGACTACAGGATTCCCTAAAGGGGTAATGCAGTCCCATCAAGCCATTTGGGCTAGCGCTATTGGCGGTTTCGGCGGCATGGAAATCGCGTCTCATAGTTCATATCTGCATGCGGCGCCAATGTTTCATATGGCTGATTTTGCTTGCTCAATGATGACCGTTCTGGCGGGGGCAAGCCATGTTTTTGTGGCAGGTTTTGAGCCGGCTTTGGTGCTCAATATTATTGCAGCGAATCTTATATGGCGCGTCTCCCATGCCGGCCGCGGTACTGACTCAGGCGATGGATTTATGGCCCACCGTGGGCTTCATTCAAGCCTATGGCCAGACTGAATTAGCACCTCTAGTGACCATGTTGTCGACTGCGGATCACCTCCGTGGTGGTGAGATTTTAAAGTCAGCAGGTAAACCAACATCGGTCAGTGAAATAAAGTTGCTCAATGATGAGGGTAACGAGGTGGCGCTGGGTAAGCAGGGAGAGGTGGTGGTGCGAGGCCCCCACGCTATGATTGGTTATTGGAATAAACCGGAAGAGACCGCCAGCGCGTTGCAAGACGGGTGGGTTTTTACAGGAGATGCCGGTATATTTGACAAGGAAGGTTATCTGTATATCGTCGACCGGGTCAAAGATATGGTGGTGACAGGCGGTGAAAATGTGTTTACCACTGAAGTTGAAAATGCCCTGATTAGTCATTCATCGGTGCAAGACGTGGCGGTCATAGGTGTGCCAGACGATGAGTGGGGCGAGGCGGTTCACGGGATCGTAATTTTGGTTGCTGGAGCTAAAGCGACTGAGCAAGAATTAATCGAACATTGCCGCAGTGCTATAGCAGGTTACAAGTGCCCTAAAACGGTAGAGTTTCGCGATGAGCCGATGCCGCTGTCCGGTGCAGGTAAGGTGTTGAAAACTGAATTGCGCAAACCACACTGGGAAGGACGCGAGCGACAGGTTAATTAGGATAATTAATTTAACGAGCCGCTAGTTTTTGAGCTATTCGAATTCAGGTCTTCAGCTGCTAATGATAGTTCTTTGCGTATGACCATATGACCAAAATCTTGGTTTAACCAACGCACCAACGAAATACATAATAGAAACATGATAGGGATTAGCGGCACTGAACTAAGGACGGTTATTGAAAGCACTGTATTCAAGGCGCCGGACTGTAGTATGCCGGCAGTTATTAGCGCAAGAAGCACTGCCCATGCCACGCGGCTCCAGCGTTTTGGCTCTGAATCCGACGGTAGGTTTTTCGCGCAGATACTGGAAATAACATAGGCTGAAGAGTCTATTGTGGTTGCAGAGAATATTACAGACAACACGATAAATATAACTAAGGCAAATTTACCAAATGGCAGGCTTTGAATGACTAGAGCGTTAACATAGGACATGCCCTGTGTACTTAAGATTTCTGAAACATTGAGAGCTCCAGTGGACTCAAGATAGAGAGAGTACCCACCCATTACAGCCAAAACTAACCAGGTGCCTAGGCAACCCCAACAAATAACCCCCAAGACCAACTGGCGTATTGTGCGGCCCCGAGAAATACGTCCAAAAAATAAGGCAATCATGCCGGTATACGCTAGCCACCAAGCCCAATAAAATCCCGTCCAGTCCTCTGGAAAGCTACCGTTATCAATAGGGTCTGTCCATGTGGCGGTACTGATGAAATTGTTAAACATCAAGCCGATGCTGTTAACGGTTAGGTCCAGGATAAAAATTCCAGGACCGGCAACCAATATAAAAATAACCGCAATAGCAACTAAAACCATATTAACGTCAGCTAGGACTTTTATCCCTGATTTCAGACCTTTATAGACGCTAGCGCCGAATAATAGCGTCCACAGCACAAGTACAGTCATCTTTATAAGCATGCTATCTTCAATGCCAAACAAAGTGGATAGCATGGCTGACAAAAGAGGTACAACTAATCCTAATGACGTAGCCACGGCTCCGACAATTCCGAGCACGATGAAAATATCAATACCCGTTTTGATCTGATTGCGCCCTCTAGTCGGCAGTGCTCCATCACATGCGCTACTAATGCGTAATACCGGGTAACGTTTCACATAAAGCATGTAAGCGATGGGTACAGCCGGCACTGCGTAAATAGACCAAGGAACTAAACCCCAGTGCAGTAGGGGGTACATATGTGCCCATTCGAAAGATTTGGATGAGCCTACTTCAATTCCCATCGGGGGAGTTTGAAGATAATAGATAGGTTCAGCGAAACCCCAAGCTAAAACAGCAGCACCAATAGCCGCAGTAAACATCATCGCTACCCAATGGGTATCTGAATATTCCGGTGGCTCATCGGGGGGCCCTAATTTCACCTGAGCAAATCGGCCGAAGGCCAACCACATACAAAATCCAAAGGCACCTAAACCAACAGAGAGATAGAGCCATAAAAAATTACTCATAATGATTTTTCGACCTTCAGCAAGAAATTGCGAGGCACTTTCGGGAAAAATCATTAACGGAATCGCACAAGCTAGGACAATCACTAGAGAGGGAATAAAGACAGCCCAATCAACTTCGGGCTCTGTAGTTTTAATGCTAAGGTGATCGCTCATAGGATATTATTTATTTGTAATTATTGTTTATCAAGGGTATCACAAAGCTACCAAAAACGCATAAGGCTGCCCTGTGATCATTATAAATAGCTGCG
>Ga0222633_1001645_pt1 | contig 11107 bp, 8 predicted proteins | sample AntAcemetageno48_FD_179816 | JGI IMG/M metagenome (GOLD analysis project Ga0222633, IMG submission 179816) | Saline water microbial communities from Ace Lake, Antarctica - #48 | ecosystem: Environmental > Aquatic > Non-marine Saline and Alkaline > Saline | place: Antarctica: Ace Lake | collected... | reverse complement strand
AGTCAAAATTTTCGAAGGCATTTTAAAATCGATGGTGGGGATCGTCGTTATATCCTTCTTCCTCGTCGTAGTCCGGCTTACCATGACGGGAGCGCTCAACTGGGGTGAAATCCTCATCGGCTTCATTCCCCAAATCTCCGACATTCGGGAGCCTGCTCCTGCGATCGCTACTGCCATCGAGGCAACCGGAGAAAGTGCTTCCATCTGGAGAGACGGTGTCGCTGCCATGCAGAAAGACAAAGTCATCGCTGCCTTTGGAACCGCAGTCGGGATCAACATGACCTTCCTGCTTCCCTACTCAATGCTTCGCAAAGGATGGGGCAAGCACCATCGTGGTCTCGCTGTTTTCGATCTCGGAACCGGCCTTGTCATTCCATTTGTGCTCGCAACAGCCTGCATCGTCATCGCCGCTGCGAGCCAGTTTCATGGAAAGACAGCGGACATTCTCAATGAGGACGGCACCGTCATCGAAGGGAAAGAAGCAGGCTTTGCCGGAGTTGCGGACAAGTTCATCGCCAAGCGCTATGCGACGGATCTGGATGGCCTCGAAGGCGATGCCCTCACCGCGAAAGTGACCGAACTTCGAGACGCGCTTCCGATAGCGGACAAGCGGATCTCCGCGATGCTCGTTGACCGGAAAGACAGCGACCTGGCCAAATCCCTCTCCGCCCTTGCCGGGCCTGGAGTTGGAAAAGTCATTTTCGGAGTCGGCGTTCTCGGAATGGCGCTCTCGACCATCATCATTCTCATGCTGATCAACGGCTTCTGTCTCTGCGAAGCGATGGGACGCCCCGGCGACAAGAAGCTCCACTTTCTAGGCAGCCTCATTCCCGGGTTTATAGGAATTTGTTTCCCCCTGATCTGGACTTCAGACTCTCGGGCGGCGCTGGCGGTTCCGACTTCCGTGATTGGAAGTTCCCTTCTCCCGATCGCCTACTTCATTTTCCTACTCATGATGAACTCGAAGAAGCTTCTCGGCGATGCGATGCCAAGAGGTGGAAAGCGCGTCGTCTGGAACGTGCTCATGCTGATCGCGACTGGACTGGCCACATTTGGATCGATCTGGGCGATTAAAGATAAGAGCCTCAACGGGTTCCCTTTGGGTAAAGTCGGCATCAGCGTCCTCGTTGTCCTCTTCGTCATCGGAATCTTCGGATTTATCTCCAAGAACAAGAAATCGGCGTGAAGACCGTAGCTTGAAACCGACAACGGCCTGTTCGACACTGCCCTCATGAAATTCGGAATTATCGGAGGCGGCATGATCGCCAACTTCCACGCCCAGGCCATCCGCGCGATGGACGGCGGGGAGCTCCACTCTTTTTACGCCCGCCGCCAGGAATCCGTCGACGAACTCGTCGCAGAATACGGAGGCAAAGGCTACACCGACCTCGACGCATTCCTCGACGATCCTGAGCTGGACATCGTCACCATCGCCACTCCCAGCGGCGCACACCTGGAACCGACTCTCGCCGCTGCCAAAGCCGGGAAGCACGTCATTTGCGAAAAGCCGCTCGAAGTCACTCCCGAGCGCATCGACATGATGATCACCGCCTGCGACGACGCAGGAGTGACTCTGGCAGGCATCTTCAACCGCCGCTTTCATCCGGCCATGGATGCCTTCAAAAAAGCAGTCGACGCCGACCGCTTCGGCACCCTGACCATGTGCGACGCCTATGTAAAATGGTATCGCGATCAGGCCTACTACGACTCCGGCGCCTGGCGCGGAACGTGGAAGCTCGACGGCGGCGGCGCCCTCATGAACCAGGGCATCCACACCATCGATCAACTCATCTACCTCGTCGGCGATGTCGAAAGTGTCTGCGCCACAACCGCCTGCCTCGCACACGAAGACATCGAAGTCGAAGATACCGCTGTTGCCATTCTCGAATTCAAAAATGGAGCCCGCGGTGTCATCCAGGGTTCCACGGCCTGCTGGTCGACCGACGGGCATTCCGCCGAAGTCCAGGTCAGCGGCGATAAAGGCTCCATCTTTCTCGCCGACGAAAAATTCAAGGTTTGGGACTTCGCAGAAGGCGAGGAAATCGACGAAGAAATTCACGCCAACCTGATGCACACGAGCCAGTCCAAAGGCATCGGCGCGAACGATCCCAAAGCGATCGACTTCACCGGACACCAGAAAAATTTCGAAGACGTCGCCACCGCGATCCGCGAAGGCCGCCCTCCGCGTGTCGACGGTCGCGAAGCACGCCGGGCAGTCGCTTTGATCACTGCCATCTACGAGAGCGCCAAAAACGACGGTGCCAAAGTCCGTCTCTGATCCGGCTTCATGTCTGAATTGCTCCTAGCCACCGAAGGCGGGCAAATCGTCGCGTTCGATCCCGCGAACGATGCGCACGAGTGCGTCTTCATGAGCTCTGATGACGAAGCCATGATGGGGATCGAAGCCGTTGGCGAATACCTCTTCGTCGCCAGCCTCAGCCGAATTTACAAGCTGCGCCTCGACGACTTCAGCCTGGTCGCGAAAACCGAACTCTACGATCCAACGCCTGACTTTCACCAGATGTGCTTCCACAATGGGCACCTCTACGCGACCGCAACAAAGGCCAATCAAATCTGGATTTTCGACGAAACCCTCGAGCGGACCCACATCCACCAAATCGTCCCGCCCAATCCAAAACGCCGGGTGAAATACAAAAAAAATTACAACCATCTCAACAATATCGTCCGACACGACGACCGCTTTTACATCGATCTGAACTGGCTGACGAAAGTCCAGTTCGCGGAAAGCGGCGTCCTTGTCACCGATAGCGACCTCAACGAAATCGAGCGCTTCGAATTCGGATGGGAAACACACGACTTTCAGTTTCTCGATGGGAAGATGATCGCCATTTGCGCGACATCAGACAAAGGGAAACGCGTCAAACACGTCTGGAAGTCCGGCCTGATGGTCGATCACGAGCTCGCATTCGAACATGATGCAGACGAATCCTTCTGTAAAGGACTCTGCTACGACGACAGTCAGATCTACCTCTGTGGCGGCCGCAAGATGGAGCGCAGCCAGCGGAAAAACTCCAGCTCCATCATCTACATTCTCAACCGCGACGATTACTCGCTTGCCCGAACCTTCGAAAGCAGCGACATCAAAGCGATCAAGGGCGCCATCGTTCGTCCCGTCAGCGCATGAAAAAAGTCCTCGTCACCGGCTCCGCCGGATTCATCGGTCACCGCGTCGTCCGGCTCCTCCGCGAGCAGGACGTCGAAGTCGTAGGTGTCGACAATCTCAACGACGCCTACGACCGGCGCATTAAACAACACCGGCAAAAACAACTCGGCGACGACACTGGCTACGCTTTTTACGAAGCCGATATCGAGAACCTTGAAGCGCTTGAGCCGATCTTCAAAAAGCACGCCTTCGACGCCGTTTTTAATCTGGCTGCCCGTGCCGGGGTCCGCTACAGCATCGAAAATCCGCACATTTACCTCCAGTCAAACGCCCAGGGCGCGCTCAATATTCTCGAACTCATGCGCGAGTCCGAATGCCGCAAACTCGTCCTCGCATCCACCTCCTCGCTCTACGCCGGCCAGCCCATGCCCTTTCACGAGGACCTGCCCGTCGAGCAGCCACTGTCGCCCTACGCGGCATCGAAAAAAGCCGCCGAAATTCTGAGCTACACCTACCATCACCTCTACGATTTCGACGTCACAATCCTGCGCTACTTCACTGTCTACGGCCCCGCTGGTCGCCCCGACATGGCTCCCTTCCGCTTCATCAAGTGGATCCACGAAGGGACGCCCATCACCGTCTTCGGCGATGGCACTCAGACCCGAGACTTCACCTACGTCGACGATATCGCCCGCGGCACATTGCTCGCCGCGAAACCACTCGGCCACACCGTCATTAATCTGGGCGGCGGCAAACGGCCCATCGCTCTACTCGACTTCATCCGTATGATCGAAGACCGGCTCGGGAAAAAAGCAGAGATCACCTGGCAGGAAATGTCCGCCTCCGAAATGGTCGACACCGCCGCCGACATCCGAAAGGCGAAAAAAGTGCTCGATTGGGAACCAAAGGTCGATTTGGGAGAAGGGTTAGACCGGACTGTGGAGTGGTATCTGGAGAATGAGGAGTGGGCGAAGGGTGTGGAGTTGTAACGGTATGACTCAAAAGGGTTAGGTCACTCATTCAACCCTGTTTACTCGGACAATCCAGAAGCTTTACCTTCCGCAAATGCCGCAAAAGTAGCGGCTATTTGTTCAGCGAGAAGTTTCTCGAAATCCGACTTTGCTACCGGCTCTACAATTCCGTCTGCAAATCCCACCATATTGATCTCTGGCTGACCGGGTGATGCGAATAGCATCCATCTAAGACCAGAGTCCTCCGAGAGACTGTCGGCTTCCGGAAAATAGAGTAACGACCTATACTGATCCTTGCCGACCCGCGCACCCCAAAAGTCCTCGCGATCAGTTTGAGAAATATCTATGTAATGAGGATACAAATCGCTCAAGGCTTCGGGGAATTCCCCGTGATCGGCCTTGTATTTACCGAGCGCCCACAAAATTGATCTGAAGCGACTCCTATCCTTGGTCCTCAGCATTGACGCGGAGTAGTAGGTCGCATATTCCTCTTTTGTCAGCCACGACATCTGGTGGACTATCCCGGTCGTCAGGATGGACGAGAAAAAGAGCAATCCACCCGCAAGCACCCACGCGCCCGTCCATCTTTTTTGCCACTTCCCCAGGAATCCCCGGGCAACAAAATGAAATCCAATCGTCGCTAAAGCCAAAGCCATGACCCCGCTGGCAATCATCGGGAGATTCCAGCGAATCTCCGGGATCACCCTACCGAGATAGAATAACCACCCGGCGACGAGGTGATAAGCTGTCTCCAGAACGACGACGAGCGCTCCCGAAATCCCCAAAAAGAGAAATGCGAGAACCGAATAGCCAGCGACGCATCCCCATCTTCCCCGGCGAGAAGATGACTCCTCAGTGCTTTTAGCCTCACTCATCCCTACGTGTCTGAGATTTTTTCCGGGTCGCGATGAACTCCATCACCGTCCGCCACTCCAACAATTCGATCCGTCCGTCGCCGAAGAGGGCGAGGCGCTCATTGTCGTCGCTTTGCGGTTCGTAGGCGACGATGCTTTCGTTCGCTTCGGAGCTCCCGTCGAGAACTTGCCCGCCGATGTATTCGAAGGGCAAGCCCGCTCCGTCTCCGGCGATCCATGATTGCACGGGCAGAGCAGGATCGAATCTCCGTTCGGGAATCTCACCGCCGTTTTCTGCAGCGTGGGCTTGCAATCGATGTCCGAGATTCGCCAGGGCATCCCGCCGAATTTTCAATGACACTTCCCGGTCGGCGGATGTCAACTTGTAGGCCACTCCGGTTTTCTTCCATGCTCCAGGAGTCATCAGTTCACGTGCACCTGAGATCATGGTGAGGATGACGTAGAGAAACAATCCCGACACGACAAGAAGCGCGAGCGACCGACCGAATCCTATTTTCGGCATCCAGGTGAAATCCTTGGAAAGATAGTTCCAAGCGAGTTTCAAGAGCAGGGCGCAGAATAGATATCCGACGAGGAAAAACGAAATCACATCGAGCCTAGCCGTAGCAAGGTCGGTCACCGAGAAAGACGTCATACCTCCGAGGTAGACATGAATATGGGCATCGCTCATTAAAAGGCCTCGATAGTCTCAACTCGCCGGAACTTTGGCAAGTTCCGCTACGGGAAATCCGTATCGAGGCTCGTGTCGATCCAGATTGCCGGACTGTGACCCACCGAGGGGTAGGTTTGCGCGGCCTCGCGCGATCCATTGTTCTTGGTTTGCGAACCAAGGCCGGTCCAACGCGCCACTCGCAAAGGAACATCAACAGCGCCATCAATACTCACTCCCCCGCCAACCTTGCCAGTGTTTCCACGCCGCCGTATTTCACAGCACCCGGCACAAAATTTTCATCCCACACGTCGTCGAGGTTCGCCCACTGAAAATCGCCGACCTCTGCGGTAACTTCATTGATCGCAGTTCCACCAGCCACTTTCGCAGCGAGGGCCCAGTGACCGGTGCCGGGTTCTCCGGCGAGGGTAACGGTTTTCGCATCCCACTTGGGGTGGGTGCGGATCATAGCAACAGCATCGAGGATGTCGTGAACGCGATTGACAAACACGGGGTGATTGTAGCCGTAGAAGTAGACAGGCGAACGCTGCCAGCTGTCTTCGGCCAGCTTCTTGTCGCCGGAATAGGTGATCGCTTCGTTGGATTCGGGACCGGTGAAATCGATTCCCATCACGGCGACGCCTTCGGCCAGGGCTTCGCGGACGTACGCTATCGGCGTAAGTGGATCGCCCTCGTACATTCCGCTGGTCCCTTTCGGAGACAGCCAGATGGTGACGTCGCCATTCCAGTTTTCGGGATAGTAAAAACGTGAAGGAATGTCTTCTCCCAACTCACGAAGGATGGGTCCACTCATGGTGAGAAAGCCATCGCCCTGTTCTTTTTCCACCAACTCAAAACTGCCTTGGTCAGAGTCACCGTCGACTCGCGCGAGGATTATCTCCCACGCTTTGCGGGCGGCTTCGTCTGTCATGGTGGCATCCGAGGCTACCGCCCACTCCACGTTCACGTCGCGCTCGTGTTCGTCGCCCTCGACGTGACCTTCCGGCTTTTTGCCGAGGTTGCCCCATACGCTGAGTTCTTTTTCACCGAGATAGTCGTAGTCGCGTTCGAGCACGGGCGTGTCGAGCCCGAGACCAAAGTGACGGTTCACGAAATCATACATGTGAGTGCGCGAGACATGGTTGTAGTTGTGCTTGAAGTGAATGTCGAAGTGCGCCTCGTAGTTGCCGGGTGACTTGAGACTTTGATAGAGTTCGACGAGATCGGGATGGCCTTTGGTTTCCAATTCGACGGTCCAATCGTCGGCCGCCGTGAGCCCGAGCGGCTTGGGAGCAATGGCGGCGGCGATATCGATATTGCCCTGACCGATGCGGAGATAGTGCGAATTTTCACAAGTGCAGCCTCCCTGCATCGCGGTAGAAGCCATCACAGCGGGAAACGCAGCATCGATCCGATCATCGATCGCGGCGAGCATCATCGCCTGCGTCGCGCCGCCGCTGGCGCCCGTGACGAGAAGCCGGTCGGGATCGACATTTTTCAAACTTGTTAAAAAATCGAGCGCTCTAACACTGTTCCAGGTCTGCAGTCCAAAATTAGTCTGAAGTCGGAGAGTAGCTTGCGGACTGACAAAACCCCACTCGCCCGCTTTGGCGGAATTCATCATGTCTCTCGGGCCACGGCGGTGCTCAACAAGCTGTTTGGAATCGGCGGTACCGAGCATGTCGTAGGCGAAGACGATGCAGCCCATCCGTGCGAGCTGGACGCAACGGGCAATGATGGAATTTCTCGCTGCCGAGACAAATCGCTCGCCACCGTTGGCGATTTTCTGAAGAGCAGCTCGATGCCCGGGCTGACCGCCCGCGTCGTAGAATCGGCCCTCTTTCCAATGACCGTGGGCGCAGAGAACCCCGGGACGCCGACCGTCTTTCAGGCCTATCTTTTCCGATTCACCGATGGGCGAAAAGAGAGTCCCGGTGACGTAGTGGCCGGGAAACGACTCGAAATAGACAGGCTCGATCTTGAACCCGTCGTAATCGGTCGAGCCGAAGACGTGGGCATTGAGCGGAGTTTTCTCGGGAAAAGGAAGTAATCCTGCCGCGAGCTGAACGCGGTCCCGGATCTCTTTTTTGCGATCTTCCCATCCACCCGGCAGATCGACACTGCGGAAGGGATGGTAGTCATGAAGAGTGACGGGATAGCCGTCGTCTGCGGACACTCCCGCAGCCACGATCCCTAACAAGCACACAGAGAGTATTTTTTTCATGTTCAGAAACTGTTACCAAAGGCTTGGTGGCTCGGCACCGGTATCGGGATTCTTCTTAAGAGGGTTTGCCTCGACTTCCTTGCGCCACTCGTTCAGTTCAGCGCTGAGTTCCTCAAAGGTCTCGGACTCGAGTTGCTCAAGATTATTGTGCTCCTCTTTGTCGGTGCTCAAATTGTAGAGTTCGTAATAGCCGTCCTCAAGATCCTGGATCAGTTTGAAGTCGCCTTTCCGTACAGCGCTGGCCGGGAAGCCTCCCTGATTAGCATAGTGCGGGTAGTGAAAGAAAATCGGCCCACGATCGAACTTGGCGAAGGGATTTCTCAATAACGGAACCAGACTGACTCCATCAACGTGCTGTTCGCCCTTGAGCGGAAGGCCTGCCATTTCCAGCATGGTCGGGTAAAAGTCTGTGCTGACTGCGGGAACGGTGCATCGTGTTCCGGCAGCTGTGACACCCGGCCAGCGAATGACAACAGGCTCGCGGATGCCGCCCTCATACATCCAGCCCTTGCCGCCGCGCAGGGGCAAATTCGAGGTGGGGTGCCCCTCGGAAGTGGAGAGGCCGCCGTTGTCCGACATGAAAACGACGGCAGTGTTGTCGCGGAGATTCAGCCCATCCAGCTGCGCCAGGACCCGACCGACAGCCGTGTCCATGCTCTCGACCATGGCAGCGTAGACAGCGTGATCTTGTCGGATACGAACCTTCCGTTCTTCTTTCACATCGGGCAGCACCTGCCGTTCGCGACCGACATCGAAGCTGCCCTCTTCTTTTTCGATCCCGAGTTTTTGCGCCTTCTTCTCATACTTGGCGATAAGATTTTTCGGTGCCTGCAGCGGTGTGTGCACACTGTAGAATGAGAGGTAGAGCAAAAACGGTTCGTCGCTCTTGGCTTGCTGCTTGAGGAACTTCTCAGACTCTTCCGCCATTCGCGAAGTCAGAAATTCCCCCTCGGGACCGGGCGGAAGGTTCTCGACATTCTTGTAAGGCGAAAAATAACTGCGTGGATGCCCGTTGTCTCCCCCGCCTTTGTTGATGTCGAAGCCTTGATCCTGCGGCAGGTGCCCTTTCCCGCCGAGATGCCACTTACCGGCAAAGAAGGTCTTGTAGCCCTGCTCTTTCAATGCCTCAGCGATCGTGACCTCCTCGATCGGCATCACAGTCTCGAAATCGGCTGGCTGGAACTTCCCCGCGCGACGTCCCGAGAAGAAATTCGTTGTGTCCATCCGAGCCGGATATTTCCCCGTCATGATGCTGGCCCGCGTCGGCGAGCAGACCTGGCAAGCTGCGTAGAAATCGGTAAAGACCATCCCGCTCTCGGCGAGGCTGTCGAGATTGGGCGTCTCGTAGAAAGTCTTGGGATTGTTAAATCCAACATCCATGTAGCCAAGATCGTCGGCGAGGATAAAGACAAAGTTCAGCTTGTCATCGGCGGCGCGAGTGAATCCGATGGACGCGAGAAAGACCAGAAAAGTGAAAAATATACGCTTCATGTAAAGGAGTGCTAGAATCTCACGTTCGTTCCACGACTCCAAGCAAAACCGTCATGCATCACTTCAATGCGCCGAATCGACGTGAGTCGTATTGAATTACCTACCGAAAACCGCTACCCTGACCTTATGTCTCGGAAAGTCAGTCTCAGCCGAATGATCGGAAAAGCGGGCGATGCAGCCTACGACCTCAGAACACTTCACTTCTCAGGCTTCCGCTCGACCGAAGGCTGGAGGCCCGACATCAACGCTTATCACTACGAAGACCGGTTCGAAGTTTGGGTCGATTTGGCAGGGGTCGAGAAGTCGGCTATCAGCGTCGACGTCCTTCCCGACCGGCTCCGCATTTCGGGAGAAAGAAAGCCGCCTCTCCCCTGTCGTGATGGCGACAAACAGTGTCGGCGCGTGTTGACCATGGAGATCGAAAGCGGTCGCTTTGCGCGCGAGATCATGCTGCCCAACGAGGTCGACCAAAGCCGTGTCACCGCCAGCCAGGAGAACGGCATTCTCTGCATCATCCTGCCATTCGGCGACCTCTGATCCGTCTAACTGACGTATCGAGACTCCTACCCTTTTTTTATCCGTATGGAAGACTTTGAACAAATGCTTAACGACTCGTCCGGTGAGATCATCGAGATTTCCACGAGCCGCCCCGACGCTGAACTGCCCGAGTGGCGCAGCGACGTGCCCGATATCATTCCTGTGATGCCTCTACGTGGAGTTGTACTTTTTCCCGGCACCGTGGCACCGCTGACCGTCGAGAGAAAAGCAAGCCTCCAGCTACTGGAAGAGCTTCTCCCGACCGGGCGACTGCTCGGTCTCGTCACCCAACGCGACGCAGATCTCGACGTGCCCGGGCCCGAGGATGTCTACCCCGTCGGCGTGCTTGGCAACGTGCTGCGTATGGTGCGTCAAGATGACGACCGAACCCTCGTTCTGATCCAGATTGTTGAGCGCGTCCGCTTCACAAAATACGTCGAGAAGAAGCCTTATCTAAGGGCACAGTTCAAGATTCTCGAAAATAAATTTCCTAAAGTCGGCGACCGCTGGGAGGCCTCGCTTCGCAATCTACGCGAGTCGGCCGAGAAATTCATCGCCGTTAATCCGAATATCCCCGACGAAGCGAATCAAGCTCTCGCCTCGATCGACTCCTCTTCCATTCTGACGGATTTTCTCGCAACAAACCTCAGCCTCGATCTGGCGCAAAAGCAGGCGCTCCTCGAAGAAACTAACGTCTCTAAACGCGCAAATAGCGTGCAGCAGACGCTCAACAGTCAGCTTCACATCGCCGAACTGCAGAAGAAGCTGCGCAACGAAGTGGAAGACGAATTTTCCGACGCGCAACGCCGTGCCTACCTCCGCGAACAGCTACGCGCCATCCAGCGCGAACTGGGAGAAGGCGACGGTACCGAAGAGCAGTCCGAAGAACTCCGCGACCGCCTCGACGCCGCAGGCCTTCCCGATGTCGCGATGAAACAGACCGATCGCGAGCTGAAGCGTCTCGAGATCATCCCGCCAGCCAGCCCCGAGCACTCTGTCATCACCAGTTATCTTGAGACGATGGCTGACCTGCCGTGGTCGAAGATGAGCGAGGATCACAACGATCTCGAACTCGCGCAGAAGACACTCGACCGCGATCACTACGGTCTGGAGCAAGTGAAGCGCCGCCTCATCGAATACCTCGCCGTGCGCAAACTCAACCCCAACGGCCGTGGCCCCATTCTATGTTTGCTAGGCCCTCCCGGCGTTGGCAAGACCAGTCTCGGTCGCTCCATT
>Ga0222633_1001643_pt1 | contig 11109 bp, 7 predicted proteins | sample AntAcemetageno48_FD_179816 | JGI IMG/M metagenome (GOLD analysis project Ga0222633, IMG submission 179816) | Saline water microbial communities from Ace Lake, Antarctica - #48 | ecosystem: Environmental > Aquatic > Non-marine Saline and Alkaline > Saline | place: Antarctica: Ace Lake | collected... | reverse complement strand
CATAGTAGGTCACGATTGCCCGGTTCCGTTGCAATGGCTTACTGACCATCGAGACGATCTTGCCCGCACTTGGAAAATCCCGGATCAGAAACTCTACCGCAGCACCCGGAGTCTTCGTCTCAGCGATAATCTCAAACGAAACTTCGTGGGCTTTCAGTGCTTCAACTCTTCCCGTGACCGGGGTAGGAACACCAATTTCATCTTCCGTCTGCGCGCGAGGAGCGTCCGATTTTCTACCAAAAAGGCCACCATCACGCTTGAAAATTTGCGCCTCGGCAGCAGTCGACAAGCAGAACATAACAGCAAGTGCTGCCAAGCTCTGACGTCTAATTTCCCGGCCGGAATGACTTCCTCTTTCCATTACTCCCACGATTCGATCTTGGTAAATATCTTGAACCGCACGACTTTACACCGAAACGGCTCAATAATCGAGTGAGAAGCCACGCAGTCTTCGGCGCAGCAAATCGAGCGCCAAACGCGTTATGCGTCGCTTAAAACTGACCCGGTCCGACGGATGAAAGTAACGCTTGGCAAAAGTTTCGTCGCCCCTGCTCGCAATTGCGATGTGGACAGTTCCAACGGGCTTTTCCTCTGATCCTCCTGTCGGACCTGCAATTCCACTAACAGCGATCGAGTGATCAGCCCCGCTGATCCTGAGGCAACCCTCTGCCATCGCCCGGGCAACCTCGTTGCTGACAGCGCCGTGCTCCTGCAGCATCTCCGGCGAAACGCCAAGAATCTTCGTCTTCGCCTCATTCGCGTAGGTCACGTAGCTACTTCCCAGAATCGCGCTCGATCCCGACTCATCCGTCAGTGTGCTGGCAATGAACCCGCCGGTGCAGCTTTCGGCAGTTGAAACTGTCTCGCCCTTCTCCACAAGCAGATCCATGACAACTTTCGCGATCGAATCCTCTGTCTCGGTCACGATCATGTCGCCGAACTCCGATCTGACAATCTCCACGGCCTTTTCCACCGAGCTTTGTGCTCCAATCAAGCGCACATCGACCTCACCGAGACGTGCACAATAGCCGAGTTCAATATCCTGAATTTCCGCAAGGCGGGGCTCTATCACTGATGCCAGCGCAGATTCGCCGACACCGTAGACCCGAAGATTGTGCCAGACGGAAGCGGTTACATCTCCCCGCAACTTAGCCAATTTCGGATACACGAGATTTTCAAACATCGGCTTCAACTCGCGCGGTGGGCCGGGCATGATGAAAAGATGGGGGGAGCCACGCTCCGCATCTGCTGACAGATAGAGACCGGGCGCTGTGCCGAAAGGATTTGCCAAAACCTCCGCCCCCTCCGGAACCATGGCCTGGCGATCATTCGAGCGACTTGCCTTCAGTCCCCGACTCCGAAACATTTCGCGAATCTCATTCCTGATTGAACTATCGAGATGCAATTCACGACCGAGCATTACCGCGATCATTTCGCGAGTGATGTCATCGCTGGTCGGGCCAAGCCCGCCTGTGATCAGAATCGCATCGCATCGGGGAAAGGCCTCTTCTAACACTGCACGAATCTCTTCGCCGTCCGGGATCGTTGTCTGCCGCTGAATCCGTAGGCCAAGCTTGAACAATTCTTCACCAAAATAGCCCGCATGGGTATTGACGACCTTCCCGAGGAGCAGTTCCGTCCCCGTATTGACCACCTCGATTCGCATGGCGGCGTCAACTTTCCTTCGTCGATGGATCGCTGAGGAAATCCAGCTCTACCCGGGGGGCATCGGACCAGAGATCCTCGAGAGAATAGATGTCGCGTTTCTCCTGGTGGAAAATGTGCACCACTACATCCACGTAATCGATGATCATCCATTGGCTCGATGCCTCCCCTTCTGAAGCCCGCGGTTTCTCGCCGATAGCTTCCGCTGTCTTCTCACGGATCTCCCGTGCGACAGCCTTCATGTGCGGCATCGAAGTCGCCGTGCAGATGACGAAATAATTCGCCAACGACGAGATTCCCTGCAGATCGAGGACGACGACGTCTTCAGCTTGGATTTCGTGGGCCTGTTCAGCACAGGTTTTTGCGATGGTAATAGAGTCAGGCACGGCTTCGGTGGATGAAATGCCTAAGTTGGCGGGAAAATCCGAAACCGCAATCGCCAATTCGGAGCGCTACCCGCAAGTCAACGGCATCAGGTGACTGCCATTACCCTGTTGAGTCGGGGGATTTCAGTCCGAAGGGACGCCGGATTATAGCCCCTTCACCTGTAAATTGCGGACCCAGAACGGCAACCCGTGGTCTTGAATGGACAGGTATCCTTCGGCATCAAGTTCTTTCCCTTCGGGCTTCTCTTTCGACAGATCAAAATCCTGAACCGTCTCACCGTTCAGGACAACGGTGAGATGATTCCCTTTCATGGTCACTGTCATGCGGTTCCACTCATTGTTCGGCTTGCTCATGTTTTTGGAGGCGCCTTTTGTTTTGATAATCCCGCCAAGATCGTGGTGCCCCATCTCATCGTCGGCCACTCCAGTAGAATCCATGATCTGAACCTCGTACCCGCTTTCGACAGGATCAGCACTGTCTGAAACACGGAAGTAAAACCCGGAGTTTCCGCCCTCGGCGTGCTTGTATTCAAAATCGAAAACAAAATCGCCGTATTTCTCGGCCGTGGTCAGATAATGATTGTAGCGCTTCCAACCCTCCTCCCCTTTGCGAGGTTCAAGGTAGATGCTGCCGTCTTCCTGGATTTTCCAGTTGCCCTCGGTTATAAGTCCAGACAACTTTCCGTCCACGATCAGGGGGGTGAATCCGGCATCATTGTTCTCAGGATGACCAGCATGGATCGTATTAACTAAAAAAAGGACGAGTGACAGAGTCAGAAAAGTTTGTTTCATTCGTCAAAGACTACGGATCAACGGATTCTCCCGCAAGTCCGCAAACACTTTTCCACAAACGCCGAAACCAATTCATGAAACTTGCCTGCCTGAGCCTGACCACTGCTATCGCAACCTTCGGACTGACACTCCCTTTGATCGCACAAGACGACGCCAATGTCGAAGCAGCCCGCGACGGGATTCAAGGCCTGAAAGCCCCGCCATTTGGCTCGACAGAGTGGATTCAGCTTCCCGCTGATAAAGAGAGCATCGAGATCACAGATTTTGCAGGCAAATATGTCGTCATACTTTTTTTCCAAAGCACCTGTGAGGCTTCAATGAAGCGGGCATTCCCGACGATGAAAAAGCTGGTCAAAAAATTCGGCGGCGAAACCGGCATCCAGTTTCTCGCCGTTCAAACGCCCTTTGAAGATTTCACCGACAACACGCTTTCCAAACTTGAGTCCACGGCGACATCATTCGACCTCAATATTCCCTTCGGTCATCTCGCCAAGACAAAAGGCTTCTACAGCCTGAACGATGCTTACGACACTGCCGGAACACCATGGTGGGTCATCGTAGACAAGGAAGGCACGGTCGAATACAACGGACATTTCCTGAATCCGGAGGAGACGGAAAAAAATCTTGAGAACTTGCTGGCGGGTAAACCGATCGAGTGATCGGGACCTAATACATCACAGTCATTCCGAAGTGGAACTTTCCGGGACCCGGGTTGGCGTAGTCGACACCATGGTCTTCGACCACCCATCCATAAGCTGCCCTCGCGAATCCGAGATCGCCGATACGGCAGTTAAGTCCCAAACCGACGCTCTGTAGCGAAGGTCCGGCCTCCACGAACGTTGAGTCCGTATATTGAAGAGCGGCGGCGTCGTAAAACAAAAATGCATTCCACTCGTCGTCGACTCCGTCGATCAGAGAAAACGGAGGCGTAATGAGCTCGGTATTGAAAATAGCTCCCGAGTCAGCGCGAGCGATGCTCTCGTCGAACCCGCGCACGGTGACATATCCACCGGCCAGTAATTGCTCGGTCGAAACAAGCCGGTCCGGGGTCGCCTGAGCGCGAATGTCAATGCTCAAACTCCAGTCTTGCGGCAGGCTAATCAGCTTTTCTATGTCAAAATAGCTGTAAAAGTAATTGGCCGTGGCACCCGGACGGGCAACTGTGAAACTGGCGTCGTCGTTGTTCCCATACATGTTCCCGGGCGACACGATCATACCGGTGCTGAATCGGGTGAAACCAAACCGGTCGGGAAACTCGGCGGCATATTCGAACCTGAACTGACCGATGGCGTAGTCATTGGCGAAGACATTCGTACCTCCGAAAATGAGATCAGTGTCGGTGGACTTATAATCAAACGCAGCGGTAAAAGCATGTGCCCAGTTGCGGTTCCATTCCGGACGCTTAAGAGGGATTCGGTATTCACCCGTCAGCTGAGAACTTTCCCCCGTCACTCCAAATGGCAACAATGTCCGCGCCTCGCTCGTCACATAGGACCCAATGATGCCTAGCGAGTGCCGCCAAGGCAAAAATTTCTGATAAAAAACGGTGTGTGCACTGAGCGAATCAAAATCGACATCTGCGGTGTATTGATAACCCAGCGCCTGCTCAGTTTGCCACGGATTACCGAGATTCACCCCAAACGAAATCTCATTCTGTCCGGTGAAATTGACACCCGTGTTTGCGAACGAAGCGTAGGCGGTGAGCTGCTTTTCTTCTGTCACATTGATCAGAATATCACTGGTCCCATCTTCCGTACCAGGCTCGTAGATGACATTGACCTGGCGGATCGGGTTCTCGTTTAACCAATCGAGATCAGCCTGCACGACACGGCGGTTGACTCGATCACCGGAATCGATTCTCAAGTTACTGACAATGTAGTCGGGTCGGGAGTGGACGGCCCCTTCCTGCCGCTTCTCACCAAGAACAGCTTCGCGGACTACAATCTGAACCTTCCCCTGAGTAATGTTCTGCTCGGGAAAATACACATCGACGAGCGGATAGTCGCTTTCCCGCCAAGTGGTAACGATGTCTTTTCCGAGTCGATTGAGAAGTGCCATCGACAGCGGCTCACCAATGTAGGGTAGAAGTAACTCGGCCAACCCTTCCGGTGCCGGCAGGGTCGGATCAATTTCGATCACCTCTTGAACCTCTGGAGACATCGTAGCCATACCCTGATCAGAAATCAGTCGCAGTCCGGCGATAGAGACGCCAAGTGGCGTGTCGTCGCCCAGCGCTTCCTCCTCTTCACGGACGGTAGCCGTTCCGCTAAGAGCCTCATTGGCCAAAACCTCGGCACGCTGTCGCTCGGCACGCTCAATTGGCCGGTTTTGGGCATAGGAAATCGAAGCTATCCAACTGATCGCGATAGCTAGAGCGCCTGCGGCATACCGCAGTCGTTTCGGTTTATTTTTCAAGATCAACTAAAAGCAGCCTCTCCCATCGCAGGAAATCTATTAGCCGTCAAGCGCGGCGGCGAGTTCATTGAAAGATGCATTGTTCAAAATCTCCGTCAACATCGCGATCGTAGCCGCCCCCGGTTGCACAGGTAACGTCAAGATAGATACGACTCCATCTTCTGAGGTAATCGGCATCGCAATCGCCATTTCGAGAGCGCTGTATAGTTCGCCGGCTGCTTCTGGATCCAGCAACTGAGTCAACAGTCTGGCGATGACAGCTTCTGGCGGGCCGGATAGATTGATGGCATAGGGGCCGTCCGAATAAATCAGCAATGCGGGTCCATCATATCCAATCGCCGCCGACAGTTCGGCGAACACGTCGATGCCGGAATTCCTCTTGAGCCCGGCAATAACGATGACAGGAGGCTGGCTGAACGTCCCGTCGAGAGACGCGGGAGCAAACATGATGGCATCACCATCGAGCAGCACAACTGCAGCCTGTCCGGCAACAACCGCAGAAAATGCTCCCGCTACTCCCGGGAAAAGACTGTTCTGAAGTGCTTCCACTCCGCCAACAGGACCTGGAGTATCACTAAAGCTCGTCTGATCACCCGTCATAGGTGGATCCTGGTTTGCACCGCTCCCAACCTGATCCGTCAGTAGAATACCAGGGTCGGGCGTCGCCGGTGTAATCACAATCGGCCCGCCTCCGGGATTCCCGCCGCCACCGGGCGGGTTGCCCCCGGGTAAAGGATTCTCAAAATTAAAATGAGTGATCGGCTGTCCGCCGGAAAACACAATTGGATTGGAGTCCAGTAAGCGACCACCGGGCAGAACAAGAGTGTCATTTCCTCCGGCAGCATCGAGCACTTGTGCGAAACTGAACGGGCCAGTCACAACCGTATCGTCTCCGCCGCCCAGTGTCAGCTGCAACACTTCAATGCCGCCGAACTGGTAGGTAGGATTCCGCGAAACCAGCCCTTCAGAGATCTTGTAAGTGTGGCTGCCAGTCAAATTGTTGTCATCGATCCAGAGTAAATCGCTGCCATTGCCACCTGCGACGCTTGTAACGACTCCCTGATTGAGAAATTTGAACCTATCATTTCCACCCAAACCGTCCAAAATTTCGAAAGATTCAAACTGCCCCCCATTGATCTCGCCTGCATTGTTCGAAGTGATCCGGAAAGTATCCGCCTGCGCAGTCCCCTGTAAGGTATCCTCTCCAGCAGATCCGATGACTCGCTCGAAACTTTCAGCCTGAGAAAGGCCCGGAAAGCCACCTGCGCCGTATGCCACAGTGATCCCAGTGGTAAAATTCTCGTAGCTGAGCGTATCGGTTCCGCCACCGCCGCTGAACAACCCGGCAACCTCTCCCCCTCCGGGAAGAACATAAACCGTATCATTTCCGCCTCCACTTGAAAGATTTCCGATAAAGGTTTCACCGGCAGAGAGATCAATCGTGAATGTGTCTGCGGAGCCCCCCCCTGAGATCGTGTCGAAACCGAAAAAGTAGACACCGTCGATCAGGGCAGCCCCCATCGCGCCGTAGATAGGCACCTCAACGTTAAGTGTCGCCCCATCTATAGGATACTCGCTTCCGGAACCAAACGGGACATAACCTTCAATGAGAACATCTTCGCCAGCAGCCGAAGTCCTGAGCATGGCACTACTGCCCACTCCACGCCCTTCGTAAATATCGGTGAAACGGTAATTGGTGAGATCGAGCGACCCATAAACATCCAGATTTCCGCCAAACTCACCGCCATCAATATGAATATCGGGAGCCGAAAGGGAGCTGCCCTCTTCGAACGCAAAGAGACTCTCTTCATACCCGTAGTAGATTCCCGTTACCGTTTCCACGCCTCCCGGAAAAGCACTAGAGGGAAACCCTGAGCCTGTAAGAGAAATTTGCGTTCCCGCATTGATCGTACCCTGGATCGAGATATACAGCCCCGCCTTGATATCAATGGTCCCGGTGGAATCAATGTTTCCGAGAGCAATATCTGAGAAATTATTGTCCATGGTGATGTCCCCCACAGGTCCTTCCGTCATCAAGTGAGATACTTCACCGGAAAGATCGAAATCTCCGGGGGCATTACCGGCGCCTTTCAGGGTCAATTCATCGGCAAAAACCCCCTCAGCATTCACATCTCCGCCGAGAGTAGTGAAAAACACTTTCTGGGTTCCATCTCCAAACACTCCTGAGTATTGTGCATCCGCTCCGATCTGAATCGCATCGCCTACCCCGGACCCTTTCCCTGCAATGGCAATTGTAGCTCCACTGTAACCATAAAAATTTGCGGCGCTACTCGCAGTGACTCCGACAGCATCGCCCGAATTTACCGTATTTCCATCACCGGCATTCCCCTCTATTTCGATGCCTCCAAGAAAGGTTTGAACTACTGCCCCGCTCATGACAATTCCGTCAGAATTCGAGCCGCCCTGCCCCTTGATCTTAAGAATCCCCTGATTTGTACTGATGGTGGAATAGGCTAGATCCACTCCCGGGCTCATCCCGGTCCCGCCGCCACCCCTTCCATCGATCGTGACATTACCTAGACCGGTCGTGGCAACGGTTGAGTCGCCGACATAGATACCCGCGCCCATATCGCCGTTACCGGTGATTCCAATATCTCCGTTCACCGAAGACAAATTGGCATACCGAATAAACACCCCGTCACCAACCGGAACAAGAGGCATCGAAGAATAGCTACCTGTATTTTCCATAACGATATTACCATCGACAGTCTGGATACTCGCATTGCCGGGCACCTCCACATTGTAGCCATCGATAGCGATCTCATTCCCGGCTGTGATACTGACGCCCCCTCCCATGCTGTTCGAGATCACCGTGTCGCTTTCCATTCTGAAATTGCGAACAGCCTCAAAGGAGAGGTTTGCGTCCGAGGACCAGGAAATGTAGGAACCAATCGAGACGGTGATATCACCTTCTCCTCCGGTGGCAAACGCGTCAGTCTTGATGAGCAAATTCTGGCCGCTCGCACCTCCATCGAGAAAGTCTGCGATATCCTGATCATAAAGAGTGTTATCCTGAGCAGGCGAACCGGTTATCCCCGACGACTCTTCATAGAAAGGCAAAATGAGAATATCATTGGGATCCAACAGGAACGTTCCTCCCGAGCCTGATGCTGCAGTAACATCGACCGAGTTCAACAGGCTCGCGATTCGCACGTTCTCTTTGCCTGACAGTTCCACGAATCCACCGTCTCCACCTGTTGTTCCGCCTCTCGCCGAAGCCATCCCCTGGAAATTCAAATCGCCGGAGGCGAAAACGATCACTTCACCACCATCTCCAGCATTCCCGGCACTGGCATCAATCTCTGCACCGTTTCCAACGGAAACAGAAGTCGCATTGGAGAATCTGACATCCTGTCCTTCACGACCACCACCAATATAGATGCGACCACCTCCTGCGCCGCCGTCAGCCAGGATCAAAGCGTTGTCGAACACCTCGATGTTGTCGCCGAGTAGAACAACACTTCCGCCCACTCCGTCATCACCGGAGGCATCAACTCTTCCACCGATCTCCGCGGCCCCGCCCCGGCCCGCATCAACTACCACATTTCCTCCACGCTTCGCAGTAGGTCGCTTTGCTGTGAGCGTTCCCGTTGACCGGATCTTTCCTCCACCAGCACGAAGAAATAGCTGGCCGCCTTCACTGGAAACACCCGTGGCTGCTACCCGGCCCTCGTTCCTTACCGCCATGCCGTAGACATTTCCGCCGTAGGACTTCAGTTCAGCAATGTTCGCTTCGATATCGCCTCGATTGACGACTCCATCCGCCTTTTTACCTCCGGAGGCACCGCGAACGAAAACACGTTCCTCACCCGAATCTTTCAGCAAAATGTCGTTGCCTGCAGCAAGACCGACAGTCCCGCGAGGCGCCCGGATGAAGCCAGAGTTATCCACCGTTGCTGCCATTAAAAAGACATCGCCATGCGCAGCTGAGATCGTTCCCAAATTGACAATCGCCGCCTGCGAGGAGCCACGGAATCGCAAATCTCCCCCTGCAAGGAATTCGGCATCTGAAATATCCAAGGTTGAGCCAACAAATCCGCCGGCATCAATGATACCCGTCGGCCCGACAGCGATGCCATTCGGGTTGAGCAGAAACACATTACCATTGGCGCGCAGAGCACCGTCAATCCGCGAGATATCCCCTCCCCGCACCCGGTTCAAAACGGCTGATGCCGAACCAGGCTGACGAAATCGAGTCGACTCACCTCCGCGTATGGAAAAATTATCCCAGTCGATAATTGCCCGGTCACTACCTTGAAGAACGCGTAGATGATTTCCCGAGCGCTCAAACCGAACGTTACCGTGGCGGACAGATTGTCCGGATGGATTAGCAGTCGCAACGCTAACGGAAAGGGCGGCGCCCAACAGGGCGAGTCCTAACAGGGCGGTGCTCAACAGGGCGGCGCTCAACAGGATTTCCTTCATGACCCAACCCTCTTGGGTGCGGCATTTTTCGGGCGTAGTCATGGCAGAGGCGTAATGAATTGCCTGAGATGATTATTGATTCCCGTCAGCCTTTGCTGCAGGAATAATTTCGACGCGGCCCTCTTTCACCTGGGCGTAGCCTTTTCCGTCTTCGACCACTACGGCATAAAATGTTCCCCTCGCTGCAGCAACTCCGCTGGGAGTGCGAATCTTGAAATCCAGTTCACTCGAGGCATTCGGTTTTAACAAAGCACCAACGCCACCGTCCTTCACATCGATCAACACATCTTTGGGAGAAGCGTTTTCATCCACCGTCTCGATGACGACCTCCGAATCCGCTGCAACACGGATAGCGGATCGTGGGGTGATGACAACGACTACACGGGAATCGGCGCCTGTCTTGATCGTGCTGCCGACCGCTATTGTGTCTCCGACTTTAACAGCAGCCGCCTCGCCGCCTTTCGGTGTAACTTTCACATCACCAACAGCGATGGTCACCTTTCCGCTTTCCGGCGCGGCTTGAGCTTGGATTGCAAACGCGAAAATTGCGGTGCAGAAAATGCTGTAAGTCCAGCGTTGAATTTGTTTCATGAAGTTAGTGGTTGATTGCTTGTAGTATTTACTATCAGGATCGTCGATAAAACTCAATACCTTTGCGGCGTTCTCAACAAGACGAATCAATGAGTTTCTTTATTCTCAAATACGGTCATTTTTTTAATTTTGACTGATCATGGCTTCTATAAAAAAAGGCAAGCAAAGTCTCGTAGCATGGTTCACACCAGTGATCGTCCTCGCCACGATGGGTTTGCTCTCTCAAACACAGTTTGTCCGCCATTGGGAAGATCTGACAATGGACCGCCGCTTTCGTGACCGTGCTGATACGGATCCACGCCCCGATCCCCGGATCGCGCTGATCGGAATTGGGGACCAGTCCCTCAAGGGAATCGGCAAGTGGGAAGAATGGACGCGCGACGTCCACGGCGATTTCACTGCCGATCTTACTTACAGGATCCCGAAGGTCCTCGCGTTCGACTTTTTCTTCCCTGACGTCAGCACCAATCCAGAACACGATCTTAGTTTCGCTGATGCGCTTGCCTACTATGAAGCCGTTGGTAGCGCAGCCATTACCGGAATGGTGATCGATGCGAAGTCACCCAAAGGAGAAGTCGGAATAGTCCAGTCCCTTTTGGGAAAGACCCAACCGTTAAAGAACGTCACAGGGAACCGTTCGAAAATACTGGGCGGAGGACAGGCCAATATTCCTATTCCAGTTATCGCGGATAGTTCATGGACGGGTGTCGTGAACTGCCCCCCTTCCACCTTCGACGGAATGCGACGCTGGTTACCGCTGATCGGCGAACTCGGTGACAACATCTACCCATCGCTGGTTCTCCAAATACTAATG
>Ga0222633_1001640_pt1 | contig 11118 bp, 8 predicted proteins | sample AntAcemetageno48_FD_179816 | JGI IMG/M metagenome (GOLD analysis project Ga0222633, IMG submission 179816) | Saline water microbial communities from Ace Lake, Antarctica - #48 | ecosystem: Environmental > Aquatic > Non-marine Saline and Alkaline > Saline | place: Antarctica: Ace Lake | collected... | reverse complement strand
GATCTGCTCCTCTGCTTCAGGTTCGTACCCGAGCGATGCCTTGGCATGGAATTCATCGGTCGGGTTCGCCGTGATGACGCCGACCACGCCCGCAGGGCTGTTCTTGCCAAAGAAGAGGGCCTGTGGACCCTTCAGGAACTGTACTGATTCAACGTCGAAGAACGCGGTGCGAGCGATGAAGCCCCTGGCGATCTGCACGCCGTCGATATTGGTCGCGACGCTGGCATCGATGCCGGAGTCACCGGCGTTTGAGCCGAGTCCCCGGATCACAAAGCTGCCGCCGGCGCCGTTGGTACCGCCTGAAATCTGCACGTTGTTCGCCATGTCAGCGATTTCGGACAGGTTGTCGGCGTCGTAGCGCTCAATCTTTTCGGTCATGATCGCCTGGATGGCGATCGGTACATCCTGGAGAGATTCCTCCCGTTTCCGGGCGGTTACGATGATTTCCTCAATGACACTCGCTGCGTATACCGGCGTCACATCCATCGTGGTGATTAATACGAGCAGCAGGTACCCCAACAGCACCCTTGTGTGAAGTTGCATGGCCATCCCCTCTATTGATTATTATCAGCTGGTTGATATTCACACAGACTGGAACGTGTTACAAATGACTAAACAGAAAGATATTGGCACAATGTATGCCATTATAAGGGTAATAATCCGGTTATTGGTCACTTAGGGCAGTCCATCCTTTAAGGATACTAACGCGTTACATGTTGTAAACCCGCTTATGGAACGGTAGACAAGCACCACGGTGATCATGGGACCGAAACACCCTGACCAGCATGAACACGACGCTAACCTCGGACAGCCGAAGCTCAATGGATAGCGGCAGGGGCCGGGGAAGGCACTGAAGGCCTGGCCCGCCAGTGCCATGAGGGTTGGCGTATTTCAAATAAGTCAGCTGATCTGACGGTGTAACATGCAGCAGCTATCGGTAAGATACTTTCTGATTCAACACGATCAGGCTAGTTTCATTGAGCGATAATCTTCCCGCTGACCAGCGAATCCGGCGCCACAGGATTCTTGAAAAGACCCGTGAACTGCTCGCCAGGGACGGCTACGATGGCATCAACATGCGTGATCTGGCGGTGTCGGCTGAGGTAGCAACCACCACGCTTTACAACCTCTACCAGAACAAGGACAACCTGATACTGGCGGCATTGCAGGAAGTCACGGACAACCTGTTTCTTCAGATCGAGAGTGCAAAGCTGAGCGGTATTGACCGGTACATCTCGGCGCGGGAAAAGGTCGCGGACCAGATTGCATCATCACCCAATTACACGCTGGCGATGACCCGGATGCTGTTCAATGCCGAGCCGGCCGACCCGATCGTTAAGGTTGTTCTCGGTCAGGGGATAACAGCGCAGAAGCAGCGCCTTAGTGAACTTGTTGGCACAGGTGATTTGCCCGCTGACGTCGACCTCGGGTTCCTGGCGCGCTCCATCTCCTCCAGCAGCTGGTCGACGATACTGCTCTGGTCCAAGGGATTTGTTGCGTTACATGATTTCCCGGATGAATATGTGCGTGTTGGTCTCAGCATCCTCAAGTCGACAATTGTTCCGGGCAGCCATGGCATGGAGATGATAGAGAAGCGACTCCGGTCGGGGTGACGTCTGCCGCCCCTGTTGAACGAAACCCATTGCTGATTCCGGACACAGGTCCAACACGTTCAGCTGCTGCTTTCCAGTAGTGCTCTGCGCTCCGATAGTTCGAGCTGGATCTCGGAGATTCGGGTTCTGTCGAGACGATAGCCAAGATAAAAAAGCAGGAGCGCCAGACCGATAATCGACGTGATTGGGCCTGCAATCATCCCGAGCCAAAACAGAATATCAGCGGGTACTTCCCCCGGTGCTGCGCCCCTTGGGAAAGCAATCAGGTCAAGGCCGATACCGCCCATGATGGTTGCGCATGCGCCGCCAGCTTTAAATGCAAACGATCTTGCGGAAAAAATGATGCCTTCCTGCCGTTCCCCCGTCAGCAGTTCCTGCTCATCAGCGATGTCCGCAAACATCGAATTGAGTGTGATCATCACGGCAGGGCCAGCCAGCGCGCTTGTAAAGATGAAACCAAGCAGCATCGCCAGCAATTCGACGCTGCCATTTTGCGGCAACCAGTCGGTAAACAAGCGGATGCAGATCATGGCGTTGTTGCAGGTGATGATAATGATCGACAGGCCAATCAATGTTCGTCGTTTGTCGAACTGCTGGGTAAGCACCGGGGCGAGAAGTACTGAGAAGGGTAGTGCTAACAGCATCGTTGGTCCAATCCAGCGCATATTCTCCGTTTCCATTCCCCAGAAATGAACATACATGTAAACCATGAAGGTGCCTTCGATTCCGAGCATGATGACGGCGCAGAACAATCCCCCGACGAGCATTCGATAGGAATGATTTCCGAAGGCTGTTTTGACTTCCCGCAGGAGTCGCCTGGGATGAAGTCGTTCAACAGTGTTGAACCTGGCGACGGGCAAAAACTGGATTTCACTTGCGGTGCCTGCCACGCAAAGTCCAATTGAGATGGCAATACCAATGGCAGCGGTGACTGCTAATGTCAGGTAGCCCTCGTGGTTCAGCAAGCCATGTGTGTATTCGGCGGTTGTCGGGAAAACGAACGTCAGCATGAGGAAGCCAAATCCGGCCGTTCCCACGGTGCCAAAAAACTGGCTGAATCCGAATATTCGCGTTCGGTCCAGGTAGTCCTGTGCCATCTCGGCGCCGAGTGCGAGGTGTGGTATGTGATAAAGGGTGAGAAACAACCTGGCAGAAACAGCAAACACCACCAACCAGCCAAAGTAGAACAATTCGGACATTCCGGATGGTGGGTTAAACAGGGCGATAATGCACAAGCCCAGCGGCAGTGCGGCACCGGCCATCATCGGGAGGCGTCTGCCCCAGCGAGTATTAAGTCGATCAGAAATGGATCCGGCCAGTGGATCGGTAATCGCATCACAGAAGAGGGCGATACCCAGCGCAATGCCGGTGAGGGTGCCAGAGACCTGAAGTATCTGGTTGAAATAGAACAAGAGAAAGGTTGAGAAGACGCCAAGGGTGATTCCCTCTGCGAGTTGTCCAACGCCGAAGCCAAGTTTTGCTGAGAAAGGTAATACGCGAGCCATGTTCACCCTCAAACTTTTCTTTTCAGTATCGAGGCAGAATCCGGATTGTGCAACATAAAGACGCAGTCATTACTTCCCGGTTTGGTTGGATCGCTAATGCCAGCTCGAAATAACCTGCTGTTTACCCGTTAACGCGCTCTGGCGTACTCGATGACGCACCGCCGTTAATTCGCTGGCATTTCTGTGATAATCAGTAACAGACCGTCATCGTTGCAGATGCACCTTCAACTTAAGGAATCCACGACTTATGAACTTTGAACTCTCCCAGGAAGAAGCCCGGGCGATTGGATGTCTGCTCGAAAAAGCGGTTACCACGCCTGACCAATATCCACTGACGTTGAATGCGTTGATGAGTGCGTGCAACCAGAAGACGAGTCGTGATCCGGTCATGAGCCTGGAGTTGGGTCAGGTGCAACGCACCGCACGACAACTGGGTGAAAAGTACCTTATCCGAATTCAGGACGGCAGTAAGGTGGAGAAGTATTCACAGCGGCTGTGCAATACGCCCATGGCTAAATGGCAATTCGATAGTGCTGAATATGCCATCTTAACTCTATTACTGCTACGTGGACCTCAGACCCCTGGAGAGCTTCGTTCCCGAGCTGGTCGCCTGCACACTTTTGCTGATAACCAGGCGGTGGTGGATACCCTGGAGGTGTTAATGCATCTCGAATCGGGGGGAGTGGTCGCTCGTTTGCCCAGAAAGGCAGGGCGACAGGACCACGAATACATGCACCTGTTCTGTGGCGAAATCGAATCTGTTGCCATCGAGCCCGGAGTGCTGTTGGTGAATAAACCCATTCGAGAGGACAAGCTTGCGACACTGGAGGCGCGTGTCAGTCGGCTTGAATCTGCGTTGGTTACCCTCGCTGACAAGCTGGGTGAAACAGTGATGCTTGATGACTTGAGCTCTGCAGAGGCCGATTCTAATGAGCAGGTAGAGGGCTGACAAAAGCTGGCGATAAAAAAGTGGTCATCATCGAAACGGTGACCGGAAATCACTTCAATCAATCGCGCCGTGAGGCCTTTTTTGCAGCGGGTTCCGGGTGGCGCGTATGATGCTGACAAGCAGGTGTATGATTTTGTCTGATACAGGGGAGCAAAGATGGGAATGGAACCAGAATCAGGATTGGAAGGTGCCAGTTTTACTGTCGCGACGGATGATACCGCAAGCGCCATCACGGAGGAGATGATTCTTCGGTTCGAGGAGGATGGTGTACTGATGTTGCGTGGTGCGCTGGATGCCGAGTGGCTCATGCTGATTGAAATGGGGCTGGCCCGTGTGATGGCAGATTCGGGCATGACCAAGCACAAGTTTTTTGAGGGTACGCGGGGAGAGTTTCAGGAAACGGTCCGCAACTTTGATTACTCGTTTGAAATCAGACGCTTACTGTATGACTCCCCGATTGCAGCGACACTGGGAAAGTTCATGAGGTCGGAGAAAGTGTGGTACTACTCCGACGAATTCTTTCTTAAATCTGCAGGTGGCTGCGAACGGACACCCTGGCATCAGGACACACCCTATTTCCCGGTTGCTGGCAATCAGCTCGCTTCCGCCTGGATCTCGCTGGATCGAATACCACGGGCAGAATGCCTGGAGTTCTTGCGGGGCAGTCATGTTGAAACCATGTACGACGGATTCAATCCACAGAAACCGGAAGATCCCATGAGTGGTTACTATGGTGAGGGACTGCCTATCCTGCCGGATATCCAGTCAACGCGGGATCAGTTCCCCATCATTGCCTGGGACGTGGAGCCGGGCGATATCATCATTTCCAGTCCAAGCGTAATTCACGGTGGAGGACCCACACTCGCGGAAGGTAAACGAAGGGCGCTGGCGGTTCGCGCATTTGGGGAAGACATCGTTTACGCAAAGCGACCGCCCTCACGGCCCACGGTGCCCCTGACACCCGGTCTTGGTGCGCACCTCAAACCCGGGGACCCACTTCGAAGCCCCTGGTATCCGCAGCTGCTGCCGCCACCTCCATCAGAAGCCTACGGATAGGCCGTTATTCGTTGAGTGTTAATGAAGAAACATAATCATCGTACCGTGAGATGCATTCTCAAGCAGGAAGGTCTCTATTTCCTTGTGATGCATCAGACACGTGTGTTTTCCGGGAGAAAAAGGTGGGGGTTTCCTGGAGGAAGGATAGAGCGGGGCGAAGAACTAAGGACAGCGTTGACCCGTGAGTTGCGAGAAGAACTCTATATCTCGATAGATGATTTTTCCGAGGTGGGTGACTATCGCTACAAAGGCTACCATCACAGGATTTACGGCTCTGAGTATTCAGCGCCCATCATCAAATTTGATCGCAGCGAAATTCATAAGGTCGGATGGCATTCTCTGGAAGAGATCAGAGAATTCTCTGATGACGGTTTGTTGCATACGGGCTTTGAGCTTGAGGCTATTCGCGATTTCGAAAAGCTGAGGGTGAGACCTTAGGGGTAAGGTCCGGTGCCATCAAAATAATCATCCTCATCACGAGAGTGAGCCTTTCAGGTTTAGCGAAAAAGAAAAAACGCCGACCGCTTCACCCGGGGATGCCAACTCATCGAGTAAACTGTCGACTGAGGTCATTGTCCAAAATCATAACCGTACAACCTGTGCATTGCCGACGTGCATAAAGCGCCCCGGGGTGCAGGTTAACAACAAAATCTGACATTCTTTGCTGGCAGCTGCTATGGCAGCGCCCATCGACTCGAGCCTGCCTGGGTCTGAAAAACCAAGTGCATCATCGATGATAAGCGGCACGCCCCCCTCCCTGGCGACCACGCGTGCGGCGGCCAGACGAGTCAGAATGCCAAGCTGCTCTTTTGTGCCTACACTCAGATCCTCAAAGGGAATGGTGTTACCGGCTAACGTACGTGAGATTAGCTGCCATTGGTCGTCGAGATCGACTTCAAAGCCGGGACCAAAGACGATTCTACCCAGGCTTTCTAAACCATCTTTAAGTGGTTTAACGTAAGCTTTGCGTGCGCTGTCTCTGTGTCTGTTGATTGTCTCCCAGAGTCTTTTCGCTGCCGCTGCACGACGGCAGGTCGTCTGATACTGTTCCTCGAGTGCCTGTAGCTTGTATTCGGCATTTTCCAGGGCTTCGAACCGACCATCAGCTTGTGCCTGGGTTAACCGGTCTTTCAAGATAGCGCACCGTTGTGCTTCCTGTTCCAGGTCCTTTTCTGCTCTTTGATGAGCATTTTGAGCATTTTCCAGAAGGTTTTTTGCGGCTTCTGGTGAGGCTGTCTCAAGCTGTTTTTGAATCATCGCGAGTTCGGTTTCACATGTTGTCTTTTGGGCCAGTCGATTTGCCACCTTTTCATTCAAATCAACATCCGTTTCGATAGACCTCGCCTCAGCTAGCTGCTCATTCAAATGGTTGATCACGGTATCCATGCCGATAACGTCCTGTTCCGACACCTGAAAGTCTGCCCGACTCGCCTCCAGGTTTTCCCCCAGCTCTTCAAGGCTGGACTGCAGCGCCGCGACAGTTTCTTCCCTTTCCTTGAGATCCTGCCTGGCTCGACTGGAAATTTCCTTGGCATCGCTCGCGCTCTCTGGCATCGCCAGTTGTTCGGACCGGTCCTCGAGGTAGCGCGTAGTCCTGTGTTGCAGCACTTCCTGCTGCGTTTGTTGTTGCGCCTGAGATTCACCCTCCAGAAGATCTTCAATTTTCTGCAAACAGCGCGCTATTTCCTGTTGCGCTGACAGCCTCTTATCCTCTGAGGCAACGGCGTTTGCCAGACTGCTCACACCAAAGTTCTCCAATAGTTGATTGAAGCGTGCCTGCCGGTCGCTTAGCTCATTTTCAAGTTCACTGGATGACTGTGAGGGTGATAGCTTAATCCCGGCGACCCCCGGAATATGAATGTTAAGTTCTGTTGCCGTGTTGCGAGCCTCGCGCTGCCCCTGGGCAAGCACCACTTCCTGATCGTCAATTTGAAGTTTCAGGTCTTGTTCTGCTGTGATCTCTACCGACAGGGCGGAAGCATCGCGCTTCGCGAGTGCAATATGCAGCTCACGCTCCGCGGTGCGAAGTTCGGCGAGTTTTGTTGCATCAATCCTGATTCCCGATAGGGTACCTCTCGCTTCGGCGAGTTCCTTTTCAAGTGCTTCAATCTGAGCCAGCTGCTTTTTGAGGCTTCGCAGTTTCTTCGCATCGTCCAGATGTGCCTCATCGGCCTGGGCCTGGTCTGCTGCCCTTCGGGCTGTTTCGTAGTGCGCCCGGGCTTGTTTCAGCTGTTGGGTCGCGACTTCATGTTTCTTCTTCAGTGCCTGTAGTTGATTATCAGCTGGCGCGAGTTTTGCGCGGAGTGCCAGTAGTTTTGCTTCGTTTTCGGTAATGCGGGACGTACTGCCCTGCCGACGTTGCAAATCAGCATTCGCCGCCTCATAAATTTCGCTGGCAGAATCCAGTTCTGACGCTTTCGTTGCTACTTTTTTTGTCAATTCCTGAATTTCCTGCCAGGAAGTTTCAAACCCAATTGCGCTCTGCTTAAGTCCAGGAATGGCAGTCTTCAGTCGTTGTATTTCGTGATTGGAGCGTTGCAGTGCATCACTGTCATCCTCAACCTCGGCCAACGATGCGCTTGCTGCAGCAACTTGTTCGCGAAGAACCTGTACCTCACGCTCCTGGTCGGCGTATCGCGGCTTACCGGTCTTCGACGTGAAGTAGCGCTCGTATTCAGTCTGAACCGATGAGAGCAATACCGAATCATCTTGTGTGTCAGATGACGTTCCGGCTGCAGCATCAAGTGCTCGTGCAAGCCCCGATGAATCGGCAAGGTATGCACCTGCAATTTCCTTGCCCTGTTCCACCAACAATGAGTTCCACAATGCCATATCGATAGTGTCATCAAGGATCTTCTCTACGCGCTCATGTGCTTCTCTGCCCGTCAACTGTTCCACTTTTGGCGCTAGTATTTTGAGTGAGGTTTGCTTTCCCTTGTTGTAGCACTTGGAATAGACAAAATGATAATCGCCGGTAAAAAGTTCGACTTCTACCTTGCTACCAACATCCTGACCAACAGGCTGGATCGACTTTACTGATTGCTTGTTCGATGAATCCATCTCCTGAAATAGCATATGGAGAGCCTCAACGATGGTTGATTTCCCCACCTCGTTGGGGCCTTCGATTAAAGTGACCTCATCGGCAAACTCTATTTCACGGTGGCTTACTCCCCGCCAGGCTTCGAGGGTTAACTTTTTAAGTTTCACGTGTGTTCTCCACGTTCTGCCAAACGGTAGAGAAGCCGAAGCGCGTCTCGCGCCTGTTCATCACTATCTGACTGTGCGAGCAGCTCGTCCCAGGTTTCTTTTGCATACCCGGTCAAGGTCACCGAGTCCTGGTCAAGCTGGTCCGGGAGTATGGCAAGCTCCGTTGTACGCGCTCGTCTACGCAGACTTGCAAAAGATTCGCCCTGATCTGCAAAAAGCTCATCGAGCCTCGCTGCGGTGGCCAGATTGATCGAGCCAGTCAATCCGATTTTTAATATAGTGCGTGCTTTGTTTGGTTGATTGACCAGCGCATCATTGATGCGAGCAAAATCTTCCGGGGAATTAATCTCTTCCTGCAAAGTCACAAATTCCCAATCCCCGATTGAAAGGGATTTGGTTTCACAATGACCTTGGTGATCCAGTTCGACCAGTAGTGCTTTGCCGGGGTCAACCTCATCAAAGTCGGTTGCAACAGGCGCGCCTGAATACCATATTCTGCCGGTCGTACCCACGTCCGTCAGAGAATGACGATCGCCCAGCGCAAGGTAGTGAAATAAACCGTCTGCGATCCCGGTTTCTGCACGCTCAAGATTAATAATTTCGGGGCGAGACTTGTCGGGTGAAAGCGTGTCTACCTGGCCGTGTGCCACAACCACTCGAATGGTCTCTTGTTTGGGCTCAAGCTCGGCAAAAAGGTCGGCGCACAGATCAGAACTCGGGTGCTTGGTGCGCCAGGGTGCACCGACAACCTCAACACCACTGACACCAGGTACTGCGACCGGTTGCGTATCGCGCAAGACGACCACGTGGCTTTTCGCCGCAGAGAATTCATCTGTAAGAAAGATAGAAGATCCGTCAATTGGGTCATGGTTGCCAGGTAGAAGAAATATCGGGACTGGCAGGGCTTCCAGGGCATCCAAAGTACGTCTAACGGTTTGGCGAGAAACCTGATTCGATTCGAAAACATCGCCGGCAACAACAATAAAAGCGGCATGGTGTTCTTTAGCCAACTCGCCCAAGCGGGTAATGGCATCAATCCTCGCCTGGCTAAATCTTGGCGCCGCCTCTTCCGAGAGAAACGTTCGGGTCATGCCGAGCTGCCAGTCTGAGCTGTGAATGAAACGTATACTCTCTTGTCTTGTCATGTTGCTTGAACTATCTCAGTTGATTGCATTTTTTTCCGCATATAATCGCAGGCGTTCCTCATAAAGCGCCCAATCTCCCTGCGGGTTCGCATCAGGCTTTGTATCACTTGCCATGACCCGGGATGTTAGAATGCAGCAGCGCCTGCGCGATCACATGATTCCAAACCCCAGGCTCAAGCTCAAGCAACTCAGCATGGAAGCTAAACGTACCCTTTAATTGGGTGTATCTGGCTACTGGTCCTACACAAGATATAGTCATTTTCGAGAAGCTTGGCTATTTGTTTCTCGGAATCTGTGCGTTATGAGCAGGAAGGATAGAAAACTGCCCCGTGCTCATGGCGCTGAGGTGGGCCAGTTTCATGTGTCTGCGTCGATTACCTCAATCGAATCTCACGAGCGCTATCAAGCAATGTGGGGAGAAGGCATTAGCGGATGCCAGGTTGATCTGTCGAGCGTGCCTGTGAGATTGTAAAAAAATTACCCATACATTTACTCATACATTAATTCATACATTTATTTATACATTTATTTATACATTTATTTATACAAGGGAAATACAGTGAGCGACTATCTCTTCTCCGGACTCAAGGTCATTGACTGTGCGACAGTCATTGCGGCACCTGCAGCGGCAATGATGCTCGCGGACTATGGTGCGGATGTCATCAAGATTGAACAGCCAGGTGAAGGCGATATGCTGCGGATGTTGGGTGATATCCCCACAACGCCCTATGCTGACAGCGATTGGTTCTGGCAACTCGATGGTCGCAACAAGCGGGGTATGGCGCTGGACCTGAAACAACCCGCCGGGATGGAAATCCTTCGTAAGCTGGTCGCGGGTTGTGACGTCTTTATCACCAACCAACCGTATTCGGTTCGAGAATCACTCGGGATTACCTATGAGGATCTGAAACCGATAAATCCCGGCATGATCTATGCGTCTCTCACTGCCTACGGTGAAAAGGGACCTGAGCGTTACCGCAAGGGATTCGACCAGTTGGCCTATTGGGCACGTAGCGGACTGATGGAACTGATAAGAGAGCCAGGAACGAGGCCAACTCAGGGGCTTCCCGGTATGGGTGATCATCCTACCGCTGTCGCCCTGTATGCCGGCATTGTGACAGCCTTACTGAAGCGAGAACGCAGCGGTGAAGGCAGCATGGTAGAAACCTCATTGCTCGCTAACGGCCTGTGGTCTGCCGCCGGGATCGCACAGGGTGCGATGGCTGACGGTGACATGCCGGCGTTTCGGTCACTGAATGTGTGTCCGACCGCGATGATGCGTCCTTATGAAACCAGTGACGGGCGGTGGCTACAGTTCAATATGATTCGCAGCGAAGATTTACAAAGTCTTCTTTTTGTCGCCCTGGGTGCCCCTGAACTTTTCACAGATCCCAGGTTCAGCAGTCAGGAATTAATGTTCGAAAATCGAGAACTATTGGGGCTCGAACTGCAAAAAATCATCGAACAAAATACGGCGAAACACTGGGTTCAGACTTTCGATTCTTTTGAGCTGCCCGTCAATTTGGTCGCCATGGTGGAAGAGAGCAAGAACGATCTTCAGGTACTGCAGAATAAGATGGCCATTGCGCCAGAAGATGACAGGATCAAGACACCACTCATTATTGATCACCCGATTAAAATAT
>Ga0222633_1001639_pt1 | contig 11124 bp, 9 predicted proteins | sample AntAcemetageno48_FD_179816 | JGI IMG/M metagenome (GOLD analysis project Ga0222633, IMG submission 179816) | Saline water microbial communities from Ace Lake, Antarctica - #48 | ecosystem: Environmental > Aquatic > Non-marine Saline and Alkaline > Saline | place: Antarctica: Ace Lake | collected... | reverse complement strand
TTTGGGGGGGGGGGGGGGGGGGGGGGGGGGGGGGGGGGGGGGGGGCCGGCGGAGGCGACGGCGGAGGGAACGGCGGCGGCGGCGACGGTGTCGGCGGTGGAGGCGACGGAGGCGGCGACGGAAGCGGCGGCGGCGGCGGCGACGGTAACGGCGGCGGCGAGGGCGGCGGCGGCGGCAGTCGGGGCGGCGGCGAGGGCGACGGCGGCGGCGGCGGCGAGGGCAACGGCGGCGGCGGCGACGGCGAAGGGTCGTTTTTGCGGAACCGCGTGATCACGCCCGAGCCTTCGTGGAAGTCGTTTGTTGATTCAGTCGCGGTCAGCGCCCCCGCGGATGACACCACCGCCGTGCCGTCGTCAATCGCGACGGCTCTGCCGAACCCCAGCACGGGACCGCCGACGCCAGTCACGGTGTCATTCTTCACCCTGGTTTGCTTTACCCAGCCTATTTTGCTCGCGTCGCTTGAGTCGACGGCTCGTAACCAACCGGTTACCGAGCCACCAGCGCCGTTCTCGCTCGCGCGACCGGTAACCCCGAGCACCACCGTGTTCCCACCCACCGCGCCCGCCCCGACGCTGAACTCGCTCGGTTCGCCGCCCGGGGTTGTTGTTGGCGTCAACACCGCGTCTAGCACCCACCGACCTTCTGAAGTTGTCACGACAGCGGAGGTATCCGCGGAAGCCGCTGATTCCGAAAAGACCGCAGAGCCGTCGCGCGCCAGCAAATAAACGTGCCCGTCGCCGAGGGAGACGCCAAACCCGGACTGGTTCACGGCGGGCGCTCGCGTGGCGAGCAGGAGTTTGTTGTTCGCGACGGCGAGCGAGGTACCAAAATTTTGGGAAATCGTAACATCACCGTACGTCTTGGAAGCCGCTTGTAACGTCTGTACGTAACTCCACCCGTAATTATTTCCGGTAAGAGTAACCCTGGCGTAGCAAAAAACAGCCCCTCCCCCGGAGTTGAACCCAGGCGCGCTCACAAACACCCACCCGTTCCCCGGGCCGTTTACTTCGTGACTGATCGCCACCGCGGCGCCGAACCGATCACCGGCGGTAGCACCCGGGGCGGTAATTTTCGTCGCCGGGGTTTTCCAGGTCCATGGTGACACGTCAACGTCTCGCTGGAACACGTACGCGGCGCCTTTTCCGGCGTCTTCGTACGGCGCGCCTAAAACAATCACATCCCCGCCGGCGGTCGCCACTGACGCGCCCATGTCATTGGTAACGCCGGTGTGGCTCCCCAAATCCGTTTGGTCGATCCACGTGTTTGCGTTTGACAGGTCTAGCCTCCACACCCGCGCGCCCCCACTTCGTCCAGCTCGGCCTGGCGCGCCTAGCACTAACACTCCGTCGGCCATTGCTAAGTGTTTGGGCGCGTCGCCCACTAGTGCGTCGACGTTGCCAACTGATGTGTCCGAATTTGGTAAGGACAAACTCGCCACTAACGACTCTGCAGCTGTGGCGTCCGCGCCAGAGAACTGCGTTACTTGCACCGATGCCACGCCCACTAAAGACGCGACCAAACCCACATCCGCCGCGACGGCAGTGCCGTACGTCCGATTATTGGTAACGGGAACGACCGTGGTTTTCGCGGCGTACGCTGTCGCGGGCGGGTAGGACGCGATGGCGAACTCCGGGGCGGTGACGAAACACAGGAAAGATATCAAGCATAGCAACGCACGACCCTTGGTACCACGGGTGGCAGTGGTGTGCCTACACACACGCTGACGCCCTTGTTGCTCGTCTTCGTTTCGGTGCGGTCGCGCGGATTGCCTCAGCATGATACAAGAAGGTTTCGAAAGCCTCTCGCCTCGCTCGGCACCGCAAATTCTCGGAACGATGAGAATGCCAGACCCGGAGAGTCACCGAGTCGCGCGTTTGCGTAACGGTGCGTCCGCTACCGTTGTTTGGACCGCATCGTCCACGTCGTCCACGCAACTTCAAAGAGCGAGTACGTGCGTCACGGCTCAGGTTCGAAGGCGCGCTCCGGTGTGAAGACGAGGCGTTCATCAGATTTGGTGATGACGAAGAAAGGGGGACGAATTCCGCGGCCTCCAGATTCGCCGAAAGCGTGTTTGGGCAGGCTTTTAAACACTTTTTACGCACAACCGTTTTGCAGCTACCCCTCCCTCCCCAAACGGGCCTCATCACAACTCCAGCAACAACCGCCGCGGATCCTCCACCGCATCCTTGATTGTCTTCAAAAACGTCACCGCCTCCCGCCCGTCCACCAGCCGGTGGTCGTACGTCAGCGCGACGTTCATCATCGGCCTTACCACGATTTCGCCTTTTATTGAAAAAAAAAAGTGTCAGTCTTATAAGCAAACAGTCTCTTCGGATTTGGTGAAAGGCCCAATACGTACCGTTCACCACTACGGGCCGTTGCGTGATGGAGTGCATGCCCAGAATCGCGCTTTGCGGCGGGTTTATAATAGGCGTGCCGTTTAGGCTCCCGAAAACCCCGCCGTTTGAGATCGTAAAGGTTCCACCGGTCATCTCGTCGATTGACAGGGTGCCTTCCTTGGCTTTTTTGCCGTAGCTCGCGATGGACGACTCCACCCCCGCGAAGCTCATTCGGTCCACATCCCTGAGAGAGAGATAAAAAAGGAAGTGTCAGTTTTGTGTAGTCGTAAAACACGGTAATAGCGAACGATCCGAGTATGGGCAATCGCAGAGGCGGAGCGTGGTGATTGGGAAAGCCCCGCACCTCAAAACCGGCACCACCAACCCCTTCGGCGCGCTCACCGCGATTGACACGTCATAGAACTGCTTGTACACGATCTCGTCGCCGTCGATGATGGCGTTTACCGCCGGTACCGCCTGTAGCGCCTTCGCGCTCGCTTTCACAAAGCAACTCATGAACCCGAGCTTCACGCCGTGCTTTTCAAGAAACGCATCCTTGTACGTGGAACGCAGGGTCATCAAGTTAGACATGTCTATTTCGTTGAACGTGGTGAGCATGGCGTAGGTGTTCTGCGCTGACTTTAAACGCTCGGCGACGCGCAGACGTAAACGGGTCATCTTCACCCTGGTCTCGGCGCGCGTGCCGAGCATGGGAGCGGACACCGGGGGGGGCGTCGCCGGCTTGGGGGTAGCGGCGGACGCGGGAGCAGCCGGGATTATCGCAGCAGAGGGAGCAGCCGCGGCGACGGGAGCCGCGGCAACAGGAGCCGCGGCGACCTTCGCACCTTGACTCGACGCCGTTCCAGGTGTGAACGTCGCGATGGCCTGGCCAACCGTCACGGTGTCCCCTTCCGCGACCTTGTACGTGTCCAGTACCCCGGGTCCGGGTGCGCGGACGTCGATGGTAACTTTGTCCGTTTCAATCTGCGCGATGATCTCGTCCGCCTCCACGGTTTGCCCCGGCGACTTCAACAACGCCGCGATCGCGCCTTCCGTGATGGAGTCGCCCATCAGAGGGACCTCGATGTTCGTAGGAGGGCCGTGTGATAAGGCACCAGGTGCGTCCCCTTTCGAGGCAGCCGGTGTGTCGTCCGCTTTGGCTTTCTTGGCGGTTTTCTTCGCAGGCGCAGGGGCGCCCGCTTCCACGACGCACACGCCCTGCCCCACCACCACGGAGTCGCCCTCCTTGACCAACACCTCAACCACGGTCCCAGAGGTCGGCGCCCGGACGTCGATGGTCACTTTGTCCGTCTCGATCTGCGCGATTATCTCGTCAACCTCCACGAGGTCACCGGGCTGTTTTAGGATGGCGGCGATACTACCCTCGGTGATGGAGTCGCCCATCGGGGGAATCGCGACCGTCGTGTCCCCGGCGACGAAACCCGACGACCGGAACCCGTTCGTTTGTAAAAGCAGTGAGCGGTTAGTCACGAGTAACGGCGACCATCGGGCGCGCACGAGCTCCTGCGCGCGCTGCATTGCGAGCGCGCGGCTGTTTTCGTGAATGAGGAAGGGGAGGCGTTAGTGTACTTTTACTGTGAGCACAGGTAATGGACGTTCAGAGCGGTGTGTTCCCAAAGACGCATTCGTCATATCGTCGCCGCCGTGTTCTTTGTCAATACGTGGTAGTACCAACCCCGCGCGTTGACCTCGCGGCGCCGGCGAAAAGGCCGTCGTGCGTCGAACCGAAAAAGTCGGTCCCTGTTGTGTGACTCATTGACTGATGATTGCGTCCGCGTGCGAAAATGAGGACCGTAGGACGTACCTCGCGAGCCTTCCCCCGGTGACCGCGGTGGCGACGTGACGCGTGACGAACTGTGGCTGCGTGAGGTGGTGTTTGGAGGGAATGCGGATGAGGTGGGGTTAGTCATGGAGGCTGTGAGGGAAATGAAAAGTCGTGATCCCCCTGGTACGTCCAAAAAGGACTTTGAGGGGCATCCGAGATATTTTCCCATCCCTCCGCGTGTCCCACCTGGGCCACGGCCGTACCTTGGCCTTGGGGCCGGCGAGCGCGCCGAGCCCTCCGAGCGCACGCACCGCACGCGACGTAGCGCGGGTGGCCATTGCGATCCTGGCGCGAACACGGGCGGCGCGCGGGTCGGTGTGGCACACACGACGGTTGAGTCGCGCCCTTTTTCAGAGCTCACTCCGAGTTTCACTTCGAACTCGCCGCGCTCGTCATCAACAAAATCAGCGCCACTGAACGCCCTCTTGTTCACACCCTCGTCGGGCGTCGGTGCGCGTGCGGTCCGGATGGGTTCCGGTTTCGGCGTCGCCGTTGAGATGGTCACCCCCGATTTGGTGGACGCGCTGAAGAGGGGCGAGGTGCGTGTGTTTCTTCGCGCGGGTTCGCGTGCCCTTTCTTCGCGGTGCACAGTCGCGATCTTGTGTTTTTTTCTCGGTGCCCTAAACGCGGAGATGATCGCGATCGCGTGGAAGCACTCGTGATGAACTCCGACATGTGGACGCACCCGGCTTGCATCAAACGAGGGGGCCGCGGCCGTAAATTGACCACCAACCTCCGCACTCGTCCCTGTGATCGATCGCGTCATCGTCATCGCCTCGTCTGTTTCTGACATTTACCATTGTTCTCTTCCAACCGCTTTACCGCCGCCATCGCCATCAACCTCCGTCCGAGTAGACCCCGCCCCCCGTGAATCAAACGAGCGCCCCCTCCTATTTGCTGGAGCTTCTGTGGTGTGCTGTTACACAAAACGGCCTGGACGCATCGGGATTGGCGAGAGGCACGACCGCGTTGGGGATGGACGAGACGGCGCTTGACTCGGTTTTGGTCGACGTACTGTGGTTGGTTTCTTTACAAGTCGAACACGACGACGCGAAACGGCAAGTTCTGGTGGAGGTAACGAAGCAGCTAGTGGATACACACCGCGTCGTGAGTAAAAACACCCTACTGGAGAGGTGCGAAGGCGAGTTTCTAGAGGAGTGCGGGTTCGTGGTGAGCGCGGTGAGTTTTCGTAAAAAGGAAATCAGGGTCAACACGCGCGTGGTGTACCAGCAGAAAAAATTCAACCTCCTCAGGGAGGAGAGCGAAGGGTACGCTAAACTGATCGCGGTGCTGCAGGCGTTCGCGACGCGTCCGGGAACTTCTTCCGGGTCAATTGAAACTTCCGAAAAAAGAACCTCCGAAAAAGACACCGCCGCTGACGAAGTTGCGGCTTCCAACACGAAACGAGCGGTGCAGAGTTTAATCGGAACGTTCGATTTGTGTCCGAACCGCGCGCTCGATTTGGTGATGGACGCGGCGGAGAGTTTGTTTTACGGAACCAATCGCGACGGCGCCGAAAGCGACGAGTCGCGCGGTTTTGAAACCGTTGCACGAAACGTCGCCGGTTTCAAACCCCTGTTCCAGTTGTTCCGCGACGAAAACATCGGACAGGTGCTTGGGTTTAAGTTCCAGAACCACCACGCGGAAACGGAACGGGCGAAGGCGTCGGCGCGAACAACCGTGCTTTGGAACGCGGCAAGACGGCGACGCCGGGAACGGAGGAAAAGTTTCAGGGAACCGAAAATGGACTACGGCGACATCGGCGACGACAACGACTCCGACGACGAAGACTCCGATGCCGAGGACAGCGACACGGAAGCTGGCGAGGTTGCGTATGATGCCGCCAAAGCTGTGACCGCAGTTTCCTTGGAACCTACCGCCGAAGACAAAGCTCTGGCTGAAAAAGCGGCGAGCGAAGCGGCTGCGAAACACAAAACCCCTGAATCTTTGTATTTGCTCGCCGCGGCGTTGGTGGCAATCGGCATGGTGGCGTTTGACGATTTGTACGCGCACGTCTCGCCAAGCGATGACTCCATGGCGGAGTCTCGGGCGTCTGCTGTGCGAATTCGAATCGCCGCGGCGAAGAAAATTGGGGTTATTAACTTGTTAGCCGCCGCGCCGCCGCCGGACGACGACGACGACGAGACGAACGAAGAGGGCTCTTTCGGGTCGCTCGGCGGCGGTGCCGGCGGCGGTGCCCCAAAAAACGAAAAGAAACAACCAACCCCCGAACCCGACCCCTTCACAATCGCATCAACACCGGATAACACCTCCGAGAACCAGAAATTCGGACTGCTGAAAGGGTTGCTCGCGATACGGGATACCCCGAACTCCAACGCGATGCTTGCGAGGTTGGTAAGCCTCGGTTTGGACCCGGCGGAGGACCATTCGGTGTCGAACTATTTACGCGACCGATTTTCCAAACTCGCGGACGAATCGTACGGACCGGTCGCGCCACCCGGGTGCGGCGCCGCAAAGCGAACGGTCCGAGAACGGAAGGAGAACGGTGCGAAGGACACGGCTGGTGACGCCCCAGGTTCTGCCTGTGATCAAACCGCACCCGATGCGAACATCTTACCCTCCGCGTTCTTCGAATCCCTCGACGCGTGCGGGCCGTACGTCGCGCGGTCGCCCGGCGCGTTCGCGAGGGTACGGAACTTTCCCACCCAACACATTCCGCCTTCGCGATTGCCCATACTCGTACCAGAAGGGACGTCTTACCTCTTCTGACTGTTTACTCATACACATTACGAGAGATTGACACTTTCTTTTTTATCTCTCAGGCGTGTCGCTTGGTCAAAAAACACCTGGAGGCGTGCGTCGCCTTGGCCAAACCAGAAGACCGTGATGGCGACGGCGCGGCTGAATCGCAACGCCTCGCGGAGGCAAGTCTGGGCCGAACCCTGCTGCCAGGGCTGAGCCTGCTGTTTTCAAACGCCGCCGCGTCGAACGAGGCGTGGCAAGCCATGGTACGTGTTGCGCGTTTCCCAAATCCGCCACACACTGTTTTACCTCTAACGCTGGTGACTTTTTTTCCATACATCGCCCAACACGTGATTGACCCTTTTCGTGTAACAATCGCAGGCGCCGCTCCCCGCGACGTCGCGGTTCCGGCTGTACGACGAGTGGCGCGCGTGTTACGACGAAGAAGGCGGCGACGTATGCGTTTTCACTTCCGTGGTGGTTGGGGGCGATTTCGTGGATGCCGAGGACGGAGGACTAGACGACCCTGGTGATGGTCAAAACCTGACAGAAAAAGGAGCAAAACGCGTTACCCCGCGTCGCCCTTCCTTGGTCGCGGCGAAGCTTTCGGCGATCGCCGGGTCGCGCGCCGTGATGCGGCGGATTTCAAAAGGTACCGCCTTGCGCGTTTCCCAAATCCAGACACGGTTTGATGCCCCTACCTGACTGTTTGAGTACACTGGCATCCAAAGGAAACGCACCACTGGTAACTCTCACGGCGTACTCGCGGCTCTGTGCCAAATATATCACAAGTGCACTGTTTTATCTCTCAGCTGGTGACTGTTTGTCCATACATCGCCCAATACAGTACACCCAAGGCTCGCGACTGACCCTTTTCGTGCACAATCAAAGACAACGTTCGCGAGTTCGGCAGGAAGCTCGCGAAGAACGCACACGCCAACCCACTTCCCGCGTTACTAACCGTCGTGGCACAAGTAGAGGCGTACACGAACATGATCGCACCGGTGACGGACGCGTTCAAGTACCTCACCAACCTGAGCTTCGACGTGCTCGTGTTTCTGATCATCGAAAAACTTTCAGAAGGGCGAACAAAGTTAAAAGAGGACGGGCAGAACGTCTCGCTGTGGCTCAACGCGCTCGCGGTTTTTTGCGGACACCTGGCGCGAAAATACGCCAAGGACCACCACGAGCGAAACATAAAGCAAGAAGCCGGAATCGACCTCGCGTTGTTACTGCAGCACCTTGTTAACACCCTGAAGGATGGCCAGTCCTTGGACTTGTTGGTGTTGAAGGAAATCATCCTACGAGCGACGGGCGCGGAGGCCTTGGAAGATCTGAGCGACGCGCAAATCGACGCTATGGCGGGTGGCGGGGTTTTACGAGAAGAGGCGATTTCCGCGCTGGCGGGGCCGAACTCGTTGCCCGCGAGAACAAAAGCAAGAGGAATCGCACGTTTGAAAGACGCACTTGCACGAGGTGTTGCCAGTATGGAGTCCCTCACCGTGCCGTTGTTGGTGCGCATCGCGAAACTGCGATCACAAATCGCGTTTGACGTTTCCGCGACGTCGAAATTTTTGAAAAGAACGTACGTACTGGGTCTTTCCCAAATCCAGGCACACTGTGGAGGCCCGATTACGGGTGAATGTTTACTCAGGCCACATGGCCCGAAAGACTGACGCTTTTCGTTCACAACCACAGGTCGCAGCTGCACGACGGGTTGCACGAGACGTTTTTTTTGTTTTGCGCGTTTTTGGAAAATGCGTTTCCCGAGCCTGAAGAATACGCAACGACGGTTCCTTCTTTGCGAGATTTGGTGCATAAACACGGGCTGGAGCCGCAAATGGCGTTTCACGTGTACCGGCCGGCGCTTGCGAAACTTAAACCGGTTTCCGTGAAGGACGGAATGTTGGATCGAAACGCCGTGGCGCTTGATTCCGCAAACGGTGAGCCGCCAACCACCTGGGGAACGCTTCTTGATGACACGCAAAGCATGTGTCCCGCCGAGGTTTGGCAAGGCATATCACCTTTAATGTATCTGCGGTTTTGGAGCCTCACCTCGTACGACTTGGTCGTCCCCACCGGCCGGTACGAAGCGGAAACGCAGCGGTGTCGAACAGGTGCGTATTGCGCGTTTCCCAAATCCCAACACTGTTTGATGCCTCTGTGACTACTTACTGTTTACAAGTAGACTGTTTGCTCATACAAGTCACAAACATTACAAAAGACCGACCCTTTTCGTTCTTATCACAGGCGCCGAGATTTTGGACAAGGAAATCAGAAAGGAAACGTCAACCGCGGGGTACAGCGCTGACGCGATTCGATTGAAACGAAAAGAACGCGACCGGCTGGTTGATTTGGCGAAAACGTTCGAGTCCGAGTTGGCTACGCAGACCAAGCACGTCTACGCAACCTTGAAGAGGTTAAAAACCGAGTGCGGGGTGTACCTGTCTGATAACTCAACAATCACCAACCGCGCGTCCACGGTAAATATTTCCCATTTACCACATTCCGCCTCCCTGATTGCCCATACGAGACTGACACTTTCTTTTTTATCTCAGGTTTCCGTGTTTCTTCAAACCTGCGTGCTTCCGCGCGTCGCGCTTTCGCACGCCGACGCGACGTACGTGTCATTTTTCGTGGAGAAGCTGCAGGTTTTAAGAACCCCCTGGTTTTCGACGATTACCTATTTGAACACCCTGCTGGGGATGATGCAGGCGCTTTCTTTTTCCAGAACCCACTACGAAGGTACGGCTTTGGGGCTTTCCCAAATCCGCCACACACTGTTTTACCTCTCAGCTGGTGACTGTTTGTCCATACATCGCCCAACACGGGACTGACACTTTGTTTTACCCATCTCACAGCCGGGCGGTTGGGGACGTTTTTAAAGCGCACCCTGGCAACGTTACACCGGTGGAAAGACGACGAGGACGGCTGTTTTGAACACGAGTGTTCCGACTCCGTGGGGTTCGCGATGCGGCCGTCCGAGGGCGACTCGGGGAAGAAAGCGACCCGGGAGGAGCTTTACAAGTTAGCGCACAAGTGGCACGTCCGGTGCGGCAAGGCGTTTATCAACGCCCTGGAGCAGAATGAGTACGTGCCTTTGCGGAACGCTTTGGCGGTGTTGACGCGCGTGACGGTACGTATTGTACCGGTATTTCCCAAATCCAGTCCCGACTGTTTGCCCACACAAGACTGACACTTTTCTTAAAACTCGTCAGGGCGTGTTTCCGAAAACATTCCGGGTCGGCGCGCACATCGTTCGCGCCACGGAAAAGATCCAGAAGAATGAAAGCACGACCGGGGACTTGAAAACCGTGGCGAGCCGGTACCTCGCGATGTTGAGCAAAGCAAAACCAGGTACGTATTGCGCGTTTCCCAAATCCCGCCTCCCTGTTTTACCTCTCAGCTGGTGAATGTTCAGACCGATTACTCTGACTGTTTGTCCATACATCGTCCAATACACGCCCAACAAACGCGGAACTGACACTTTTCGTTCACAATCATAAGGCTGGGTCACCGATCACGGGTTCAACCCGCACCACCCGCCGGACGCGAAGGAAACCGAAGGTACGTGTTTGGTCTTTCACCAAATCCCTCCGACTGTTTTGCCGATTGTCCAGAGTAATTACTCACCCTCATTACGAAAGACTGACACTTTCTTTTATTTATCGCAAGCGATTGTTTTAAAGGAAAAAAAAGAAGCCGAACGGTTGCCGAAGCTCAAGGCGAGCGCGATTGTTCGCGAAGCTCAAAAAGAAAAAGCTACCGTCGGTCGCGACGCTAAAAATGCCAACGCTGGTGGCAACACTCAAGCCACCCAAAAGGCAGAAAAGCTCAACGTTCAAGCCACCGAGTTCACGCCCACGAAGGCACATGTTCCGTCGCCCGTGGGGAATGACTCAAGAATAACTCAAGACAAGCGTTCTGACGTCCGCGATCGGAACGTGCGCGGCGATGTCGGAAGGGACCGAAACGTGCGGGGGGGCGACGGCACCGGCGGCAGAGGCGGTAGAGGCGACGGCGGCGGTGGCGGTGGCGGGGGTAGGGACACAAACGGAAAACGCCGGCGCGAGGACGACGACGGCGAACGGAACGACGCTAAACGGTTCCGAAGCGACGACCCAGTCGGTGTCGCAGGCCGAGGCGGGCGGACGGGCGGCGGCGGTCGAGGAAGAGGCGAGGCGGGCAGAGGCGGAAGGGGGGACGGAGGTCGCGGGGACGGAGGCCGGGGACGGG
>Ga0222633_1001638_pt1 | contig 11125 bp, 12 predicted proteins | sample AntAcemetageno48_FD_179816 | JGI IMG/M metagenome (GOLD analysis project Ga0222633, IMG submission 179816) | Saline water microbial communities from Ace Lake, Antarctica - #48 | ecosystem: Environmental > Aquatic > Non-marine Saline and Alkaline > Saline | place: Antarctica: Ace Lake | collected... | reverse complement strand
AAGTACTGGATCATTACGAGCATCCGCGTAACGTCGGCAAAATGGACGCCGAAAGCGGAGAAGTAGGTACAGGCATGGTGGGTGCACCAGCCTGTGGTGATGTGATGCGCTTGCAGATCAAGGTTGGCGAAGATGGCGTGATCCAGGATGCCAAGTTCAAGACGTATGGTTGTGGTAGTGCTATTGCATCCAGTTCCCTGCTGACCGAATGGGTTAAGGGGCGAACGCTGGACGAAGCAGAAAGCATCAAGAACACAGAGATTGCCGAAGAGCTGGCTCTGCCCCCTGTAAAAATCCATTGTTCCGTGCTGGCAGAAGATGCCATCAAAGCGGCTATCCAGGATTATCGTTCAAAGCATGCCGGTGACAAAGCGTCATCAGTGGCAGCAGGATAAGAATATGGGTGTCAGCCTGACAGAAAAAGCGGCGGAACATGTCGCTGATTATCTTGCCTCGAGGGGCAAGGGTGTTGGTATTCGCGTCGCTGTGAAGACCACCGGCTGCTCGGGCTTGATGTATGTAATGGAACCGGTTGATGAAATTCAGCCGGAAGATCTAAGATTCTCTTCGCAGGGCGTTGACGTGTTCGTGGATCCAAAGTCACTGGTTTACATTGACGGTACGCAGATGGACTACGTGAAGCAGGGTCTAAATGAGGGGTTCGAGTTCAAGAACCCCAATGTCCAGGGTGAATGCGGCTGCGGCGAGAGTTTCACCGTCTAACTTCAAGGGCCTGGTCTGAAGCCAGGCGTCCTTACTATTCGTGGATTTCAATAAAAACTATTTCGAGATTTTCGGCCTTCCGGTTGATTACGCCGTGGACCTGGATCTTCTTGCCGACCGTTTTCTGGGGTTGCAGAAAGAAGTTCATCCTGACCGTTTTGCTGCTCGACCGGATCAGGAGAAGCGGTTGGCCATGCAGTGGACGACGCTGGTTAATACGGCGAACGAAACGCTTCGTGCGCCGTTGCCGCGCGCAATTTATTTGTTGGGGCTGCGGGGGATAGAGCTGGAACATAACCCGACCTTGCCGCCCGCGTTCCTGATGGAACAGATTGATCTCCGGGAGGAGCTCGAATCTATCGAAGAAGGTGCAGGTGATCTCGAAGAGCTGGATGCGTTTCGTCAGAAGATGACGCGGGTGATGAGCGATGTGCAGGCTGAATTTGCAGATGCGTTGGATGGGGATCCTGGCAAAGCAGAGCGGGTGGTTTACGAGCTCCAGTTCCTGACCAAACTGATGGTTGCAGCAAACCGTCTTGAAGAAAAGTTGTTGGATTATTAGAGCTTCATCTGCCGAAAAATTATTGGGATATTAATGGCGTTATTACAAATTACAGAACCCGGTCAGGCGGTCGATCCGCATCAGCGCAAACGAGCTGCGGGAATTGACCTCGGTACGACTAACTCCCTGATTGCGAGTGTTCGCGAGGGTGTGGCTGAAACACTTCCCGATGAGCAGGGCAGGCATATGTTGCCTTCGGTTGTCCGTTATACACCGGGCGGGATCATTCTGGGCGATGCAGCGTTGGCGCAAGCAGCGAATGATTCCATGAATACCATCGTGTCCGTAAAGAGACTCATGGGCCGGGGTATCGAAGATGTATCAACACTCGGCGACCAGCTTCCTTACCGGTTTTCAGCCTCTGAAGGCGGCATGCCGCGCATTGAAACCGTCAGCGGAAATGTGACGCCGGTTGAGGTCTCTGCAGAGATCATTCGAACCCTGGTTGATCGTGCGAGCACGACGCTGGGCGGCGAGCTTGATGGCGTTGTCATTACGGTTCCGGCCTACTTTGATGATGCCCAGCGCCAGGCCACCAAAGATGCGGCCCAGCTTGCTGGCGCCAACGTATTGCGATTACTGAATGAACCCACTGCCGCTGCGATAGCGTATGGGCTGGATTCAGGCGCTGAAGGCGTGATTGCGATTTATGACCTGGGCGGCGGTACTTTTGATATCTCTTTGCTCAGGCTACGCAAGGGTGTTTTCGAAGTGCTGGCGACGGGTGGGGATTCGGCGCTCGGCGGTGATGATTTCGACAGGGCGATAGCTACCTGGATAGTTGAGCAGTCCGGATATGCGAAACCGCTGGCACGTGAACAGTTGCGTGGATTGTTAATGGAGTCCAGGTCAATCAAGGAAGACCTGACCGACCGGGAGAAGGTTGATATAGATTTCGATCGTGATGGTGTGAAGTTCAAGGGAGTTCTGGATCAAGCAACTTTCGATGAACTCGTGGCGCCACTGGTTGATGCTTCTATCAAGGCGTGTCGAAGAGCCGTGCGGGATGCGGGGGTTGAGCTGGGAGAGATTCATAATGTTGTATTGGTCGGTGGCTCTACACGGATTCCCCAGGTGATCGACAAGGTCGGCGTCTTTTTTGGTAAAGCGCCGCTTAATGCTATGGACCCTGACAAGGTGGTTGCCATCGGCGCTGCCGTTCAGGCGAATGTTCTGGTTGGCAATAAGCCCGATGACGAGATGTTGTTGCTGGATGTACTGCCGCTATCGCTGGGCCTGGAGACAATCGGGGGCCTCGCGGAGAAGATAATTGCGCGAAACACGGCGATACCCACTGTTCGGGCACAGGAGTTTACGACCTATAAAGATGGCCAGACGGCGATGCTTATCCATGTCCTGCAAGGCGAACGCGAACTGGTCACGGATTGTCGGTCATTGGCGCGATTTGAGCTTGCCGGTATTCCACCGATGGTGGCAGGTGCCGCTAAAATCGAAGTGATGTTTAACGTTGATGCTGACGGACTGCTGTCTGTCTCGGCTCGCGAAACCAGCACAGGCACACAGGCCAGTGTGGAGGTTAAGCCCTCTTATGGTCTGTCAGATAATGAAATCACGTCGATGTTGCAGGCGTCTTTCGAGCATGCGGCGGAAGATGCGGACCAGCGATCGTTGAGGGAAGCGAAAGTTGAGTCTGGCCGCGTGATTGAAGCACTTGGCAATGCGCTGGCAGAAGATGGAGTGGCCCTGTTGATGGCAAGCGATATCCAGGCGCTGCAACAGGCGATCGAGAAGCTTCAGAGTTTGTCAGAAGGTGAAGATCACCTGGCGATCACGGAAGGGACAGAGCTGCTGGGTCGAGCAAGCGAGGAGTTCGCATCCTTAAGAATGGATGCAGCTGTTCATAAGGCGCTTGCCGGCAGGAAGATTGAAGAAGTCGATAACGAGGTTTAACCAGGAAGTCACCATGCCCCAATTAGTATTCCTCCCACATGAAGATCGTTGCCCCGAAGGGGCGGTGATAGAAGCCAGGAAAGGTGACAACCTTATTGAAGTGGCAATGGTAAACGGTATCGATATTGAACATGCCTGTGAGATGGCCTGCGCCTGCACTACCTGTCATGTGGTTGTCCGGGAAGGTTTTGATTCGCTGGAAGAGTCCGACGAATTGGAAGACGATCTGCTGGATAAGGCCTGGGGTTTGGAGCCCGATTCGAGATTATCGTGCCAGGTACAGATTGGCGATGAAGATCTGGTGATTGAGATACCCAAGTACACCATTAACCAGGTGTCAGAAAACCACTAATAGAGGAGGCCCCGATGAAATGGACTGATGTTAATGACATAGCCATTGAGCTGGTTGACGCGCACCCGGAGGTGAATCCGCTCGGTGTCCGCTTTACGGATCTCCGGGAATGGGTGATGGGATTGCCGGAATTTGACGATGACCCTGATCACTGCGGGGAAAAAATCCTTGAGGCCATACAAATGGCCTGGCTCGATGAAATGGATTAAAAGCAAGGCGAGGCAAACCCCTGCAAACGAGGAATACCAGTAAAAGCTACGTTTTACTGACCACAGGCGTATAATGCGCCGAAATTTTTCATCCTAACTTTTTGGAGTAGTAACATGGCGATGGAGAGAACATTCTCAATCATCAAACCCGACGCGGTTGCAAAGAATGTCATTGGGGAGATTGTTTCCCGTTTTGAAAAAGCAGGGCTGCGAATTGTCGCGTCGCGCATGGAGCGTCTGACGGTTGATAAAGCGAAGGGCTTTTATGCAGAACATGATGGTAAAGGATTCTTTGAGGACCTGGTCAAATTCATGATTTCCGGACCCGTGATTGTGCAGGTACTGGAAGGTGAAGGCGCAATAGCGCTGAATCGACAGCTGATGGGTGCAACCAATCCCGCAGAAGCTGATGCGGGAACTATCCGTGCAGACTTTGCCGAATCGATTGATGCGAACGCTGTCCACGGGTCAGATTCGCCAGAATCAGCTGCACGAGAAATCAGCTATTTCTTTGAATCAGACCAGCTTTGTGATCGATAGCCTGAGTTGACATAAACGATGACTGAACAGCCACGCCAAGAGTCAAACTACCTGGGTTACACCCAGGAAGACTGGCGTGCGCTGCTCCTGGAGCTTGGCGAGAAACCTTTTCACGTCGGGCAGATCATGAAATGGATCCATCGTCGGTTCGTCAGTGATTTTGCCGAGATGACCGATATCAGCAAGTCATTGCGAGAGTATCTGACGCTAAATGGCAATGTGACTGAACCAGAGGTCTGCGAAGAATTTGTTTCTACCGACGGCACACGCAAGTGGTTAATCAGATCTGCCTCCGGAAGCCTGTTTGAGACGGTCTTCATCCCTGAGGACACGCGAGGTACATTGTGCGTGTCGTCACAGGTTGGCTGCGCCCTGGATTGTAGTTTTTGTTCCACGGGAAAACAGGGTTTTAACAGCGACCTGACGGCAGCTGAAATAATTGGCCAGGTTCGGATCGCATTGCGAAGGTTAGCTGAAGTCTACCCTGACCGAACCCGGACCGTGACCAATGTGGTGATGATGGGGATGGGCGAACCGCTGCTGAATTTTGACAATGTCCTGCCTGCCGTTGAGCTGATGATGGACGATCTCGGTTACGGTATTTCGAAACGCAAGGTGACGGTGTCTACGTCGGGTGTGGTCCCGGGGATCGAGCGAATGATCGAGACTACCGATGTATCCCTGGCAATTTCCCTGCATGCCCCGAATGACGAACTCAGGGATCAGCTTGTCCCGATAAACAGAAAGTATCCGATCGCAACATTGCTTGAAGCCTGCACGCGTTACGCGAAGAATCTGGGTAATAAAAGAACAATCACCGTCGAGTACACGGTAATCGATGGTATTAACGACAAACCCGAGCATGCCAGGGAACTCTCTCACCTGCTTGCAGAGTTTCCGTGTAAGATCAATCTGATTCCGTTCAACCCATTTTCTGGTACAGAGTACAAGCGACCTTCCATGATGGCAGTCAGAAAATTCCAGGAAAGATTAGTGACCGATGGTTTTTCAGTCACCGTCCGGACCACCCGTGGTGATGATATTAATGCGGCGTGTGGTCAGCTTGTGGGTCAGGTTGCTGACAAGACCCGGCGGCAGGAAAAATACAAACGAATTGCAGCGGGTGAAGTCGCATGACACGCATTGTCCTGACATTGCTGTTGTCACTTTTTGTGTCGGCCTGTACGACGACGAACACGAATAATGATTCAAATGCTGAGAGTTCGTCTGCAGACCTGGTGCAAAGACATCTGGACCTGGCGGTAGGTTATCTACGAAATCGCGACTATCAGCGGGCGAAGGAAAAGCTGGCCAAGGCGCTGGACATCGATCCCAAGAACGCGGATGTCCATGCGACCTATGGAACGGTGTTTCAGCTGGAGGGAGAGCTCGAACTCGCCGAAGAGTATTTCAAACAGGCTGTCCGGTACGATCCCAAATCTTCGCAGATACGAAACAGCTATGGCGCCTTTCTTTTCTCCCAAAAACGATTTCAGGAAGCGGTAGAGCAGTTGTCAAAAGCCAGTGAGGACCGTTTTTATTCTAATCGCCCCACGGTCTTTGAAAATCTTGGCGTAGCTTATAGTCGTATCGGTGACGTTGAGGGCGCCGAATTCGCGTTTACCCGTGCAACCCAGCTGAACCCCCAGCAACCCCGGGCACTAATAGAAATGTCAGAGATCCGGTTTGACCAGCGTAATTATGTTGAATCCAGGGATTTTTATCGACGGTATTCCAAGGTGGCACCCGCGACGGCAAAGTCCCTGTGGCTTTGTGTAAGGATCAGCAGAATCTTCCACGAATACAATGAAGAAGCGAGCTGTTCTGAAGCCCTGGAAGGGATCTTCCCGGCCAGTGACGAGTATCAGCAATACAAAGAGTCTGCATAGATGTCGGTTGAGGAATCCCTGGAGCGAGAATCGCCTTTAGCAGTAAAAGGACCTTCAAGATTACTGGCCGAAGCGCGTGAGCGATTGGGTCTTTCGCAGAAGGAGGTTGCCGACAAACTGTACCTCACCACCTCCTACATTAAGTACATTGATGACGGTGAGTTTACCAGCATACCGAAACCGGCCTTTATCAGGGGCTATCTCCGAACCTACGCGCGCGTGGTTGAGCTGTCGGGCGATGAGATCGTTGCCCTATACGAAGCAGAACTGCAGGCTGCAGAGCCAACCCCTGAAATCAGGGGGGTTACAGAAGAAAATGTAGGTATTTCCAGCATTACGGGTCCGGTTTTGCAAACCGGTTTGATCGGCCTGGGAGCCCTTGCGCTGGTCATTGTTGTGATCTGGTGGATAGTTTCCGATCCGGAGGAGGAATCGCCCCGGAGCGTCGTTCAACCAGGTATTTCGCAATCTTCAGAGCGGGATGCCTCGGAAGTGGGCTTTGATTTCGTGCAGTCAACCCAGGAAACCGCAGTCCTTCAGGAACAGCTATCTCAAGAGCAGGTAGCGCCGGAAGCTCAGATTGAGATGGCCGGGACACTGGGGACAATCGATGCTGTAGAGCCCCCAACAGCAGAAACAGAAGCAGAAACAGAAGCCGAAACTCAGGAAGCGTCGGTAATAAGTGCGAGCGAACGATCCATCCCCACCGCTCGGACAGAAGAACGAAACACAAGCGCCGTTGTGGATTCGGTAAAGTTTGAGCGAACGACAGATGGGACGCGAAGTTTTGTCACTGTAGATGCCAGCGGATTTGACCAGCTGGAGCTGTCATTCAATGATGAATGCTGGGTTGAGATAGAAGACAACCAGTTTGGTTTGATCTACAACGATTTGAACCGGGCCAACGAAATACTGACCATCTACGGTACAGCGCCTTTCAAGGTGCTATTGGGGAAGGCAACAGGCGTCGAGATGATTTACAATGGCCGCCCGTTTGAACTTGAGCGCTTTATTGGCAGGGACCGGACCGCAAAACTGACCGTATCAGACTAGACACCAGTCAGGGTGCTTGCAGATAAGCCGATTTACAGACAAGACTTTTTACAATTCACAGATAAGACTATTCACAGATAAGACTATTCACAGGTAGGACTATTCACAGGTAGGGCTATTTACAGGTAGGACCGGGTTTTCCTTCACCCAATAGAAACCATGAAGATTCAAGCAGTCAGAGGCATGCAGGACTTATTGCCTGCACAAAAAGAGATCGTCCGGGCGATAGAGGACGTCGTGCGCGACGTTCTTGGCGCTTATGGGTACCGTGAAATTGGCCTGCCTCAACTGGAACAGACTGATCTGTTTAAAAGAGTGGTAGGTGAAAACACCGATATCGTTGAAAAAGAGATGTACACCTTTAACGATCGAAACGGAGAGAGCCTGACACTCAGACCCGAGGGAACGGCCGGGTGTGTGCGGTTTGCCGAGCAGAACGGTCTTCTTTTTAACCAGGTCCAGAGGCTCTGGTACAGCGGCGCAATGTTTCGTTACGAGAGACCCCAGAAAGGGCGCTACAGGCAGTTTGATCAAATCGGGGCCGAGTGTTTCGGTATGCCTGGCCCGGATGTGGATGCGGAACTCCTGCTCCTTAATGCCCGGATCTGGCGAAGACTGGGGCTGGATGGTGATATCAAGCTCGAGCTCAATTCCCTGGGCAACCCGGATGCCCGTGCCAACTTCAAAGAGAAGTTGACCGATTATCTGAAAGCCTACGAACAGGAACTCGATGAGGATAGCCAAAGACGCCTGACGACCAATCCGCTTCGCATACTGGATAGCAAGGCGTCCAGAACGCAGGAAATATTGAAAGGCGCTCCTGTGCTGTACGATTATCTGGATAATGAATCGAAGCAGCATTTCGAGGATTTGCGTGGGCTGCTTGAAGATAACGATATTGCCTACGAGGTGAATCCAAATATTGTCAGGGGCCTCGATTATTACAACAAGACGGTTTTCGAGTGGACAACAACGACACTGGGCTCACAGGGAACTGTTTGTGGTGGCGGTCGATACGATGGCCTGGTAGAACAATTAGGCGGTAAGCCCTCACCGGGTGTTGGGTTTGCCATGGGACTTGATCGGTTGTCCCTGATGTTGTCTGAAAAAATGGAATCCTCGAAAGATGCTGATGTCTATGTTGTATCCCAGGGTAGTGGCGCGCGGGCCAAAGCCTTATGGCTTGCCGAGTCAGTCAGGGATCAACTGTCAGGGAAAAAAGTTGTCGTTCATTGCGGTGACGGCAAGTTTAAGTCGCAGATGAAAAAGGCGGATGCCTCGGGTGCGGATCTTGCCCTTGTACTGGGTGAGGACGAAGTGGCTGCAGGTACTGTCGGCGTTAAATCATTGAGAGAAGGTGGCGAGCAGTCAACGATTTCACAAGACATGTTGGCGCAGTATTGCCTCGACTACTTTAGCAAGGAGAACTAGGTTGGTTGAATCTGATGAAGAACAATTAGAGGTACTGAAGGACTGGTGGAGTGAGAATGGCACCTCGCTGGTGATTACCGTGGTCGTGACCGTTGGTGCTATCTTTGGATATCGTGGCTGGGAGGCAAATGTCATAGCGAAAGGTGAGGCGGCATCCGCCGTTTACGAAAACCTTGTGACTGCGACCGACAATATTGCGGCGAATGCGACGGATGAAGCGGTACGCATCACAGCGATAAGCCTTGGCGAGACACTGAAGACTGATCATGGTGATACGACCTATGCCGTTTTTGCAGCGATGAAGCTTGCGAGAGTTGCGGTTGCACAAAATGATCTTGATACGGCAGTACAAGAACTGCGTTGGGCGCTCGATAACGTGTCGGAACCGCACCTGGAAACCACCATCAGGGTTCGGTTAGCTCGCGTGTACCTGGGGCAGGAAGATCCTACCTCGGCGATGACCTTACTGGTTAACCACCAGCCAGCCTCTGGCCAGATTGCGTCGGTTGAAGAAGCAAAGGGCGATATTTTTCAATCTCTGGGAAATCTGGAGCAGGCACGGCAGTCTTACCAGGCGGCGCTTGAAAACATGAGCGAGCAGGTCGAAAAGCCAATTCTTGAACTTAAGCTGGCAGACCTTCCGCTTTCGGCGAGCACTACCCAGGCACCATCAATGGAACCGCAAATGGACGAGGAAGTTGCAGAGGAAGTCATAGAGGATGATGACGCATGATTAACAGTCGCCAGATGCGTCCCTTCATCTGGTTCCTGGCATTGTCCGCGATGTCGGGCTGTAGCTGGTTCGGGGGTGACGATGAACCGGAAGAGATCAAACCCAATCCTCTACCTTCAATTAATGAAGAAGTTCGACTGGACGTGCTCTGGAATAAGAAAATCGGTGGTGGAGCCGGAGATCGCGCGATTAAACTAAAACCTGTGATCGTTGACGGGCGTGTCTTTGCGGCTTCTGCGGACGGCAATATCAAGGCGCTAACAACTGATAAAGGGCGTGTCATTTGGGATGTAAGGACAAAAGACTTTTATACAAAGGAAGAGCTTTCATTTGGTTTTTCGAAAGATCTTGATGCTATCACCGGCGGCGTTGGTGCCGGTGGCGACCTTGTCGTGGTGGGCACAGGGGCCGGCGAGATTCTTGCACTGAACCAGAGTGATGGAAGCCTGGCCTGGAAATCTCGCGTCGCCAGCGAAGTCTTATCCCAGCCCCAGATTGATGGTGACCTGGTTGTGGTGCAAACCATTGACGGCAAAGTTGCTGCTTACGATGCGATAGATGGTTCCAGAAAATGGATTTATACGACCAATATCCCTGCACTGACGCTGAGAGGTACAGCCACGCCCATCATCTTGGGTGAGGTCATTGTGGTTGGATTTTCAACTGGCAGAGTGACGTTCCTCGACAGGGAAACCGGGCTTGCCAGGCTTGACCAGCGAGTTGGTGTTTCCCAGGGTGCTTCTGATCTTGAACGACTGGTGGATATTGACGGCGCTATGGCAATGGAAAGCGGCCGTTTGTTTGCGGCCAGCTTTCAGGGAAGTCTTGTTGGTATCGAGATGGGTACAGGAAGAATTCTCTGGTCTGAAAAAGCGTCCAGCGTGTCAGGTGTAGGGACAGGTTTCGGGAATGTTTACCTTGCCAGTAGCGATGGCCAGATCAGCGCACACAATGCGGATACCGGTCGCGAGGTTTGGCGAGTGGATGCTTTGTTGCACCGTGATCTTACATCGCCAGTTGCGATGGGAAGTTACCTCGCCTTCACAGATTTTGCTGGCTACCTTCATCTGGTGGCCCAGTCTGATGGACGATTTGTAGGTCGTCGAAAAATTGATGGAAGTGGCGTTCAAGCTGGCGTTGTGGAGGAAGGCGGACGTCTTTATGCCATGGGAAATAATGGCAGCCTTTCCGTTCTGGAAATTCGATAGGTCAATCTTATGCTACCTGTCATTGCGTTGGTAGGCCGACCGAATGTCGGTAAGTCAACGCTGTTCAATAGATTAACCCGCACTCGGGATGCACTGGTCGCCAGTTTCCCCGGGCTCACCCGTGACCGACAGTATGGCAAAGGCGCGATGGGTGAATTCAACTATATCGTCGTCGATACCGGCGGTCTTTCCGGTGATGCGGATGGGATCGATGCGCCCATGGCAGATCAGGCTAAACAGGCAATTGCTGAAGCTGACCTGGTGTTGTTCATGGTTGATGCAAAAGATGGTCGAGCCGCCGGAGATGAAAATATCGCAAAGATGCTCCGCCAGAACGAGATCCCGACTTTGCTGGTGGCCAATAAAATTGATGGCCAGAACCCTGATTTTGTGGCGGCAGAGTTTTATGCGCTGGGTATCGGCGAGCCAATCTTCATTTCGGCCAGTAATGGCATCGGAGTCGGGCAACTCCTTGACGAAGAGGTTCAACCGAGACTTCAGGTGGAGGATGATG
>Ga0222633_1001634_pt1 | contig 11166 bp, 7 predicted proteins | sample AntAcemetageno48_FD_179816 | JGI IMG/M metagenome (GOLD analysis project Ga0222633, IMG submission 179816) | Saline water microbial communities from Ace Lake, Antarctica - #48 | ecosystem: Environmental > Aquatic > Non-marine Saline and Alkaline > Saline | place: Antarctica: Ace Lake | collected... | reverse complement strand
AGCTCGAGAAACAATTAACTGATAGGAATTCGCTTTTTCAAGGGTTGCTTACCGGTGCGTCGGTCCTGCCGGGATTGAGGGGGTGCAAATCCCTATCTTTTTCCGCGACCGACCTTCTGCCGCGTTTTTCGGGAACCGGATAAAGAAAAAGAGCAGGATAAAGAGAAGGCTCTCTTTCAGTTTTGCAGAACAAATCCGGTAGGATTATTGGGCTACCGGGCTGATCGTAAGCGGCTTATGATACGAGTGAAGCATCTGATGTATTTGATCAAATCCAGGCGTCGCGTTCCAGTGGACAGCTCATTCGACATCAGAAGGTTCAAGAGGGAAATCGGGGGCAGAGGCCGGTGTAAATTGCTAAGAGTGTGTCAGTTATCGACTTAAATTGGGCTCTTGTCCAACGATCCGCAACTAGAGGCTATTTCCGCTCACCTGCGAACCGTAGAATCCGTTCTGCAAAACTGAAAGAGCGCCAAAGAAAAGGAGTCTGGCAGAGCACCGCCCCCCGCCCCGGATAGTTAGGTGTTGGCTTGCCTGGCTAACAGCTAAACAGCTCGACTGCAGGTCTCAACGTCGCAGACGTAGAAGTGCCGACTCCAGGAGATATCATTGCTGATCTTGCTCAGGCTATACCGCGTTTCACTCACGACCTGCCAAGTAATGTCCTGTATGACGGAATGATATATACTAGCAGCGAGCATGGGAAATCGGGATAATCCTGACATTAGACTAGCGGTCGAAGTTTGAGCAACTCTAGAAATGCGCCGAAACGTAAAAGGTGTCCGTCAAAAAATCGTGACTCCCCCACTGCCCGCCTCCGACAGCCCCCCTATTCAACATTCTTCTCCCACTCGTCCCCCCACCCCTTCCGCGGCAACGCTTCGCGGTCTTCGGCGGGAAGGAGATCGAAACAGCGGAGCGCCAAGGCCCCGAGCTGTTCGTAGGTGTCCTGGAACTTATCCCGTTCCTAGTTTAAAGCGACAGGCCTTCAATCGCGAAACAGGAATTTTCGATTAGTGACTTCCGGGATGTTGTTAGACTGACAGAGCCACTCAAACACCGAACGGATTTGGCGGAGATTCAGAAACTTTGTAGCAGATCGCTCGAAATGGAACATGGAGCCAGCAAGAAGAGTTGGAAACTGTTTATAGAGAAACACAGAAAGTTCAGAAGAAATCTCCCTAGTAGGCGACGCTTGACTCCCATGACTCCATATTGCAAGATCTAACCGTGGAAATTACCGCTTCCGGCTTCAGACTCCGAGCCAATGTCCCGTAGGGCCGGAAAGCGGCATCTTATCAGCCAGCATCAACCATGAAAACACGTATCGCTCGAAACGGTATAATCGGAACTTCTGTGGCGTTCGCTGCCGCGATCGCTCTTTCCTTCGGTGGTCCACCTCAACCGAAGAATGGACCGCCCTCCGGCACCGCCCGGTGGTCGCCGCATGTGGAACTCTCATCGGCGGGAACTCGATCCGCCCGAGGCCTGAAGGTCGACGCGAACACGGCCGGGGATTTCGTTGCTGCCTGGGTGGTCAACAGTGCCGACGACATCGCTGCGGTGATCCGGAATGCCAACTCGGCTGCGGGGGCTCCCCAGGTCTTTGAGGGAGACTACGACCAACCCGATGTTGCGATCGGCGGCGGATCGGTCGGCGTACTCGCCTGGGAATCCAAGTCGACCTCCGACAATGTTTACGCCGCCAGCAAGGCGGGGACGGCGACCTTGTTCTCGTCGCCTCAGACGTTCACCGGCGACGGCCACGCCGTGCCTTCCGCCCCGCCCTCCGCTCAAGACCCCGTCGTCGCGGTAAACAGTTTTGGTACCGGGATGCTCTTCTTCGAGCGCGATTACTTCACTCCCCCGAGCTACTCCACCCTGGCTGAGGCGGTCGAGGGCCGGATCCTGTTGGACGCTGCCACCAACACATGGAACGCAGGGGTCGACCTGCACACAAATCCCCGCTCGCCCGGATCGACCGAGGTGTCCGTGGCCGCGGACGGGTCGGTCTTCTACGGCTCGAACGGCTTCGAGCAGGGCCCGTGCTACTACCTGCACGGCATGGTGCTGGAGAACGATGGCGGCGGCAGCATCGGTAGTGTGGGAGTATTTGCCGGCTCTTGTGCAGGTGCCCTGAACGGGGTTTACCCGAGCAACGCCCGCCTTCCCAACGGTGATGTCGTGATGGCTTTTCACCAGCACACCGGTGTCGGTGTCTACGTCTTGGACATCACCAAGTCCCGAGCCCTGAGCAACAGCACCGCCAGCATGTTGCCTGATGCGGTCCGCGTCGACAATGCTAACAATACCGAGGACGGCCTGAGGCCGCGGGTCCGCACCGACGCGGGCGGCAACGCCGTGGTGGTCTGGTACGACACCTCGGGCACCCAGTCGATGCTCGCGCGCTTCCGTCCCGCCGGTACGGCGATCTGGGGGCCGGTCGAAGTGATCAGCAGCGGGGAGAATTACCAGCCCGACTTCGACTTCGATATGGATGCCGCTGGCAATGGCTACCTGGTCTACGAGCGCAGCGACGGCCCCACTCAGGAGATCGTCGGTGCTGAACGCACGCCGGGGGCCGCCGGGATCTGGACAGTGCCCGAGGTGCTCTCGGGGGGGCTGAGCCCCGTCAAGGAACCGCAGGTGGTGGCCGGAACCAACGGGCATGCTTTCGCCGCCTGGATCGCAGGCGGTGCCGATGAGGTCCGCATGTCAGTCATTTCCCCGCCGAAGACGGTGAATCCGCCATCCGATGCCGCAGCGATTAATGCCGCGGCGATTTCGAAGTTGTCCCGCGAGATCAAGAAGCTGAAAAAGAAAATCAAGAAAGCCAAAAAGTCCGGCAACACCTCGAAAGCGAAAAAGCTGAAGCAGAAGTTCAAGAAGCTGAAAAAAGAACTGAAATCACTCTGAGCATTCCCGCACGGGGGCTCCGGGGTCAGAAGCATCAGATGAAATCAAGAGGAATAGAGAACTTTTTTGGCGGAGTGATCCGGGCATAGCGGTACGTCACCGAAGTCTCTGCGAAGACGATGGTGTAATGTTAGGATTTTGACCGGTGCGGTCTTTCCGTTCCGTTCGTCGGGGATGAGCGTCGGGGAACGGAGCCGGTTTGCGCTGGCGCGCCGCCCGGATTCCCCCTATCCTGGCACCCTGGTAACTCGTCCTCGGTCTATCCGACCGGGACGCAGCATCTTAAAGCCATGGCCCGCCCGCCGGTACTCGGCGGGTGGGTTCGGGGCGGGCGGCGCGAGGCATCCTGACCCAAGCCGTCGACAAAGCGCGGCACCAAAAATTAGCCATGCGCCCGCCCCGTTCCCGTTTGCATCACTCCTTCAACGTAGCGGATCGTCGGGTTAGTCCTCCGGTCGTTTCGTTGTCGAAAATTCGTTCATCGCTCTCTCGGCAGAGGCAGGTTCGCTTTGTGTATCTCGATGGCGGTGCGCCTCCAGAACCCGAGCGGTTTGTCTTCGGCGAAAGCGATCTCCTGCCAACCGGGAATGGTGCGCCATTTTTTCACGAGGACTTCCCAAGTCGCTTCGGCGGACCGGGCGCGCTGCTCGCGGGTGGCGTCGCGCATTCTCGATTCGGGCGTCTCGTAGGGGATTTGATTGCGCACTAACGTACGCATAAGCCGGAGGTAGCGCCTGGCCCCGGCGAAGAGTCCGTGCTGACCATTGGCTTCCCATCTCGCGAACCGTTCCTGCCACTCGGGCGGACCGTATTGCCGGAGCTTTTGCGAACTTTGCGCGACCCAGTCCTTGAGAACGTGGTTGCACCTTTGCGAGGTGTAGGTCGTCGTGGCGGGCGAGTCTGGGCCGCCGCTCTGGTAGGTCGCCGGGACGATGCCGCTGTAGGCGCAAAGGCTGTCGAGCGGACTAAGCTTTGCTGGGTCGCCCAGCTCGCCTCCGATTCCGGCGGCAAGGACGAAGCGGATTCCAGGGAGGGATGTCAAAAATGCGTAAGGCGTTGACGCCAAGAGTCCGGCGGCTTCCGCCCGCAGTTCGATGGAAGTGCGCTCGTAGGCGCGGTAGAGATCCACGCTGGAGGCGAGGGTTCGCTGCTGCGCATTGACGCGGGCCGGATCGGGCGGCAACGCCGACTTGGCCAGGGCGACGAGCTTGGCAGCGGTTTCTTCCGGATGATGGACTCGTTGCGAATGGAGCGTATTCGCCAGGGAGGAGGGCTTGCGCCGTGCGATTTGCGGAGCGCTGAACTTTTCTCCCATGAGGTGGAGCGACGCGGGGCCGAAGGCGGTGACTCCACTTTTACGTGAGTCGAGGAATCCGGGAAAGAGACGGTCGACGTGCGCGTGGATCCGGTTGGATGTGGCCGTCTGCTCGCGGACGAGTTTGCGGCGGGCGCGGGTCAGGTCGCGCATCTCGCGGTAGATCCCCGGTTCGGTGTCCAAAGGATCGCGGGCGACGCGGGCGCGCCGGGAAAGCATAGTTTTGGCGATGCCCATCAAGTCCAGATTGTCGGTGCTGGCGAGAAAGTTTTCGCGGTTTCGTTTCGCTTCGCCCGCGTTGACGCGCATGACGAGGTAACCTCTTTCGCTCAACGCGCCGGTGAAGTTCTCTACATACGAGGCCTCGTCTTCGCCGCCGAGAAAGATGTGCCTTTTCGGGATCTTCCTGCGGCGGGCAGTCGTCTCTATTACTGATAGGAATTCGCTTTTTCAAGGGTTGCTTACCGGTGCGTCGGTCCTGCCGGGATTGAGGGGGTGCAAAAGCTTGTCCGCCGAACCGCCCCGCATCGCTGACGCCCTTCAGCGGGCGGTCGGGGCGGCTATGGAAAACTTTGCCGCCCATCATGGCATCGTAGCCTTGAGCAGCGAAGTGCTCCGGCAGAGTCGCGACCTCGTCGATAACCGGAGACTTCGCCCAGGAGTCGCCATTATGATAGATCCCGGACCGCCACGGACCAATTCCCGAGAGAAAAGCGGCGCGGGAGGGATTGCAGACTGGCACGGAAGTGTGGCCATTGGTAAAAAGCGTCCCCTTCGCGGCGAGGCGATCGATGTTCGGCGTGATCGCATCGGGGTGGCCGCCGAGGCAGCCGACCCAGTCGTTCATGTCATCAATGACGATAATGAGCACGTTGGGTTTTGGAGGTTCAGCTGCATGGCTCTCAGGCAGAACTGCAGAGACGCAGAGAAAAACCAAAACAGACGCAAGTTTTGCGAGTTTCATGAGATCCTTCGAGTGATGATTTATCCGGCGGGGTTCCACCACGCATCAAGCAGGGTGCGCAGGGCGGTGACTTTCTCTGGATTCGACTCAGCGAGGTTGCTCTTCTCGCCCGGATCTTCCGCGAGATCAAAGAGGCGAATCCCGGTGAAGTGATCGGGTTTCTTTACGGTGCCGATCTTGGGCCAGCCTTTGTGGAGCAGTTCGCGACGATCGAGGTTCTCGGGGACGATCAGTTTCCAATCGCCCTCGCGCACCCAGCGGTAAGAGACGGCGGTGGCGGCGTCCATGCCGACGGGCGGAGTCGGGTTGGGGTTGTAGAGTTCGCCGAACAGCGCACGCTCGCCTGTGGGACGATCCTGTTTGGCCAGTTCGATGAGATTTTCACCGGGCAGATTGAGGCCCTCCCGCTCGATTCCGGCGGCGTCGAGCACGGTGGGAACGAAGTCAATGCTGCTGACGAGTTGCCCATGGGTTTGTGGCTTCACCTTGCCATCCCAGCGGACCAGGATCGGCGTTCGCAGGCCCATTTCTCCGGTGGAGGTTTTACCGCCGGGGCCGCCCCACCAGGGATCCGGGTTGATCGTCATGCCGTTATCGCTGAGGAGGACGAAGAGCGTGTCCTCGACGATGCCCTTTTTCTCAAAATAGCCCATCAAATCGCCGATGGTGTCGTCGAGCCAGGCGATGTTGGCGTGGTAGGCTATCCCGGCTTCGGTCATGCCCTTGTCGGCGAAAAGCTTGCGATACTGCTCCGGCGAATCGGTCGGAGCGTGCGGCAGGTAGACGCCATACCAGAGAAAGAAGGGCGTATCGGACTCGACCTGACGATCCACGAAATCGGTGATCGGTTTGAGAGTGTCGCGCCCGATCTTTTTGCCTTTCGGCATGGTCCCGTTGTAGGATCGTTTGCCGTTGGTTTCCACGGTGGTCCCCTCGGTGAATCCGGCTTCCGCATACTCGCCTTCCCAATGCTTGCCGGTTTGCAAACTCGCGTAGCCGCGCTGAGCAAGGAGACGCGGGAAACTCGGTAAATCCGCGATGAGATGCGCGGCGTTTCGATCGTTCGCGAAATTCGGAGAACGATTGAACCAGATGCCGCTCTGATGCGGATAGAGTCCAGTCAGGACGATTCCAAGCGAAGGACGGCAAACGCTGCTCGGGACGTAGCCATTCGTGAAACGCGCCGACTGCGAAGCGAGCTTATCGATGTGCGGCGTGTGCGCGACCTCGCTGCCCATGAAACCATATTGATCGAAAGGATGATCGTCGGTGAGGAGAAAGACGATGTTGGGTGGTTTTTCCTCGGCCAGGGAAACGGTGGCGATACCGAGAGCGAAGACGATGAGTGGTAGTGTTAGTCTCATATCAAGAAAGCATTTCTGAGATGACATGCCCGTGCACGTTCGTGAGACGCTGCTCAAAACCATTGTGGTAGTATGTCAGCCGCTCGTGATCGAGGCCTAGCAGATGCAGAATGGTGGCATTGAAATCAAAGACCGTCGCGGGATTCTCCGCCGCCTTCCAGCCGAGTTCATCCGTCGCACCGTGACTGAAGCCGGGCTTCACGCCGGCGCCCATCATCCAGGCGGTAAAGCCCTCGATGTTGTGATCGCGTCCCGTGCCATTTGCCTGCATGAAGGGGAGGCGACCGAACTCGGTGCACCAGACGACGAGCGTTTTCTCCAGCATCCCTCGCCGTTTCATATCGGCGAGGAGCGCGGCCGTGGGTTGATCGAAAATCTCGGCGTGAGTGCCGTGATTTTTCACGATGTCCGCATGGCTGTCCCAGTTCGTGCGACCGCCGTCGCCGGAGCCGCCATTGAAAAGTTGCACGACGCGCACGCCCTGCTCGAGGAGACGGCGGGCGAGGAGACAGTTGCGACCGTATTCGGCCTTCACCTTGTTGCTGCTCGTGGTTCCGTAGCTTTCCTGCGTTTTTACTGATTCTTTGGACAGATCGCAGAGTTCGGGGATCGAGAGTTGCATCCGTCCCGCCAGTTCAAAACTCGCGATACGGGCGGCGAGATCGGTATCGCCGGGAAATCGCTGCGCGTGCTGCGCGTTGAGCGATTCGAGGAGGCTGCGGGCCTTCCCGTTGCTCTGCGGTGAAACGCCCTTCGGAGGGGTGAGATTCGCGGGTGGACTGTCGGCGCTGAAAGCGGTGCCCTGAAACGAAGCGGGGAGAAAACCAGAGCCCCAGTTGTTGAAGCCCGCCTGGGGCCGACCGCGCGGATCGGCCATCGCGACGAAGGACGGCAGTTGCTCGTTACCTGTCCCCAGCGCGTAGGTGGACCATGCCCCGAGGCTCGGATAGCCCTCGAAAGTGTGGCCTGTGGACATGAAATTTTCCGCCTGAGTGTGAGCCGCGTTCGGCGCGTGGAGTGAGTGGATGAAGCACATGTCATCCGTCATTTCCGCGAGATTGGGGAAGAGATCGGAGACCATCTTGCCGCTCTGTCCGCGTGGCTTGAATTCCCAGAACGGTTTCGCGAGATTCCCTATCGGCCCCTGAAAAGTTACCTTCGGCGCGTTCGGCGGCATCTTGCCGTGGTGTTGGTAGAGTTCCGGCTTGTAGTCAAACGAATCGAGATGACTCACCGCCCCGGCGCAAAAAATGATCAGCATCTGCTCCGCCTTCACATCGTGATGAGGCTGACGCGGCGCAAAAGGTCGTGCCGGATTGATCGAAGGCCGCCACGGCTGGGATTCCGTTTTCGCGAAAGCGCCCTGCTTCGCGAGCAGATCGATCAACGAAATCCCGCCGAGCGTCGTGATGCCGCCGCGCATGAAATCGCGGCGTCTGAGAAGGCGTTGTCCATGAGGGGAGAGTTTCGGGCTCATGCAGAGCATTCAGATCCCCGGGGGAAATTGGACACAAATTTGATTGTTTTCCCGGGGACGCTTAGCCCTCAGCTGGATTCAGAAAATCGAATCGGCCAGAGAAAATATCCGGATTCAGTATCGCCCGCCCCCAAAGCAGGTTTCGCGTTGTCAAAGGCATCCCGATTTGCGTGCAAATGTCGTGGAACTGACCCGCGACCACACCAATAAGCGATTCGATGATCGCCAGCGCCTCATCCTCAGCGAGGCCAAATTCTCCAGCCGCCTGAACGCAGGATTCGATGCGGGACAGATTGCTGTTTCCGAATAGTTTCATACTATGGCTCGCCTCGCCACCAGCGCGGGGAAAGGGACAAATGTCATAGGCGGGAGTGAGTTGAATGGTTTCTCCCTGCACAAAAAATGCGTGGTTGCGGGCGTGATCATCCGTGTTGCCAATCAAAACATTGAACACCATCCGGGAGAATAACTCGCAGGCGTCTCTTTTGAAGTGCCGACCGGAAACGCGGATGCGGTCGGCTAGATTCGGGTAGGATGCTTCTCTCGCCCAGCTCTCATCCAGTCCAAGGACCGTAAGCACCGAAACCAGCGCACGCCGATACCAGCCATCGCCCCGTCTTTTCCGATCAAACCGCTCGACGAGCAGCACTTGCCGGTGATTAGCCTGCTCCAGAGTAACGCTGGCGACATCGAGACCAGCGCGGGCCGCAAGAGTCATTGCGACAAACTCCGCTCGAACCATATCAAAAGTGTCGGTGGAAACCGAAAACTTGGCCACATATTTGACTCCATCACCCGTGATCGCCGCCTTCGGCCTTGCTCCGCCGATACTGGAGCCATGAAACAAGGCTGCCTCTAGATCAGGAGGGATGGGTGCATCGCGGCTGACTAATTCCGCGACCTGTTGCAGATCCTCCAGTGAGGCGGAATCCTGCTCGCGGGGAATGTAATCAGTCGCCGATTCCTGAAAATCCAGAGCGCCAATCCGATCCGAGCCGGAATGCATCAGGTAATCCGCTTCCGTCAAATCCCCGCTGTAATCCACCTCGGCCCGACCCAACAATCGAGCATGAATCACCCGCCGACCCCAGGCATCAGGTGCGGCGTCGCGCAGACAGGAAAAATGATCCAATCCGGAAACCGGTTCCTGAGTGCCGCGTCGCAACGCGAGTTCTACCGGGTAGATCGGTTCCGCATCCTCCCGCTCCAAATACGAACGACCATAAGCAAACGTCTGTCTGCCCTGCGTGTCGAAATGAAGTTCCCCCGCGACAACGGGAGAAGCTGAATGCGGCAACCACCTCCAAACGTAGCACTTAGAAATCATCATCAAGTTCCACCTTTTTCTCGCGGACACGCTGAGGCAGGAGTGTCTCTAGCTTTTCATCCTTTGCGGCGGTCGCCGTGAATCGGCTTGTCTCTGGATCAAACAGGGCGACGCCAAGGATGTGAGCTGCCTCAAAATACGTGCCGATGGACACTCCGGGCGAAGCTGCGAGCAAACTCCGAACCGTTGGCACGGAAACCCCCAGCCGATCCGCTAATTCAGCGATCGTCAATTTCCGCTCCTTTCTCCGAATCCGAAGCAAAGTCGAAAAATGAGTGAGCGCCGCATCCGCCACGGTTCCCATCCGAATGGAATTCTTTACCATGAAAAAATATAATTGCTTTTATTTGGATTAAAAGAAACTATTTTTTCTTTTTACATGCTTTCTGATTAATCCCCCAGCCGATTCAATAGGGTTGAGTCGATGATTCAATAGGGTCAGGTCACGGCAGAAACAGAAACTCGTTCGTGTTGAGGACGGCCCTCGCGGCGGAGGTGAGGGAGTCGGTTTGGATGACTTCGGCGATGGCCTCGCGCTCGGCTTCGGAGGGGAGGCGCGAAAGGGCGACGAGGAGGAGTTGATCGGCGAGTGCCCCGGGGTCGGCACCGGCTTCGAGATCCTGCGTGACTCGATCAGCGAGATCGACCGCCCGCTCATAAACGAAGTTGCCGTTGAAAAGATTGAGCGCCTGCAGCGGCGTGGTCGAGTCGCCACGCTTCGCCCTGACCTGCCCACAATCCGGCACGTCGAAGACCTTGAACATGCCGTCGTCGGCGGCGCGCATTTTCTGCTGGTAGATCTTGCGACGGTAGGCATCCGCGCCGAGTTCGGCCTTCGGTTTCCACTCGCCGAAGTTGGGTTTACTCTGAAACACGCTGAAGCCGGGACCGCCCATGGTGAGATCGAGTTTTCCGGAGACGAAGAGGAGGCTGTCGCGAATCGCCTCGGCTTCGAGTCGCCGCGGCGGAAAGCGCCAGAGGAACCGGGAATTAGGGTCTTCCTTCACCGCGAGGGCCTGCGGAGCGGAGGACTGCCGGTAGGTCTGCGAGGTGACGATGAGGCGGTGAAGATGCTTGCGCGACCAGCCGTGTTCCATGAACTCGGCGGCGAGCCAGTCGAGCAGTTCGGGATGGGTCGGCGCTTCACCCTGGGTGCCTAAGTCGCCGGGGGTCGAAACAATCCCGGTGCCGAAGTGATGCCGCCAGATGCGGTTGACCTCGACCCGCGCGGTGAGTGGATTGTCCTCGCTTGCGATCCACTCGGCGAGGGTGAGGCGGCGCTCGTGTTCGGGAGTGTCAGGTGGCAGAGTGAGGCCGCCGATCACCGAAAGCACACCAGGGGCGACTTGGTGCCGGGGCTGGCTCGGGTCGCCCCGGTTCATGAAAAACGTGGGTCCGGGCTGCTTGAAATTCCCCGCAAAAACCTGCGGACCCTTTTTCAGACCGGGCAGCTGGCGGACGAGTTTGTCGAGGTCCTCCTCCAGGTAGCGGCGCTTGTCGATCTCCGCCATGGTGAGGCCCTCCTCGCGAGTGCGGCTCACGACGGTAGTCCATTCGCCGGGCTGCATCGCGACATCGATCCGGTAGTCGGTGGCGAGACGGATCGCGTGGGCTTTCGGGTTTTTGGCAGCGAGAAGTCGGTCGCGACTCCAGGTGAGGCTGTCAATTTTTGTCGAAGCTCCGAGTTCGATCTGGACCCAATTCTCAGGGGTGGGGCGTTTGTCGGAGACCCAGAGGGACTTGCCTCCGTATTTCGAGTCGATCAAAACCGAAGCCTTACCAGCCTGCACCCAGGCCCCGGAC
>Ga0222633_1001630_pt1 | contig 11196 bp, 7 predicted proteins | sample AntAcemetageno48_FD_179816 | JGI IMG/M metagenome (GOLD analysis project Ga0222633, IMG submission 179816) | Saline water microbial communities from Ace Lake, Antarctica - #48 | ecosystem: Environmental > Aquatic > Non-marine Saline and Alkaline > Saline | place: Antarctica: Ace Lake | collected... | reverse complement strand
CAGGTCTCTACGCATCTCTTTCCGAAGAGGAGCAGAGAGACCCGGATATTAAGTTCGAATGGATTCGCAATGAACTGAATGCCAGCGACCCGGCGGAGGTCTTTTCCCTTCTAGGTGAGGTTTCAGGCGACGGGCTATCCAGATATTCGGCGCTCATGATTGAGTGTCTGTTTCGGATGAGCGCGAAGGAGCGCTATGAAGAGGCAGAGCAACTCACGCTGCAGTTGCTGGATGCAACTTCCGGAGATCGGAACAAGGATCGCGAGATTCAAATAGCGATTCTTGGGATTCTCGCCCAACAGCCATCCAGTCGATTTTCTGAGAGCGGGTCGAAAGCAATTACCAGAAAATTGGAAAAACAGGGACTGTTTCAAAAAGAAACTGCTGCACCAACGCTTCGCTACACCCTTCAACTGGCGTCATCTCCTGATCGACGGAAGGCGATTCTCGACGAAGCCATTACCTCGTTAGAACGGTTCAACCAGGACGAGCTCTATCGATGGCTGGCCGGGAACGAAGAGTTCGAGTTGCTGCTGTCAATGATGGACCCGGACGAACCGATCAGGTCGGGTGCGGTGTTCAAAGCGATCGTGCAAGCATTGGTGGTTAATGAGCGCTATACCGAGGCAATTGAATATCTGCAATTCCCGCCGGAATCCATCGACAAGGTTTGGTCTTTTGGAACGGAAGCACAATTGCAGAGCCTACTGGGGAATTCCCAGGAAAGTGTCAGCAGCTGGCGCAAAGCAATGATCGTGGCAGAACGGGATTTGACGAAAAACGGCTTTCTCAGGATTGCGAGAATGGCCAAACGGTTGGGAGATTTATCCGTTACTGCAGATGCCCTCGTCGCCGCAAGCTCTCATGAACTGGGCGCCTTGCCGGACTTTGACGAGGTATCGTGGATGATTAACTATCTGGTCGAGGAAGATCGACTCGATGACCTGTTGACGGTTTCGCAGCGATTATTGCGTCGGAGTAGAAATCCCATTCTCATCAACAATGCTATCTATCTATCCATGATTTCGTCAGATGGCAAAGTGATCAGCGAAGACATGGTTAAAACGATGGAGGCGTTGAGGAAAGAAAAGCCGGACAGTTCCTCCTTTACGGCGACGGCAGCCTTGGCCTACTGCCTTTCTGATCGGGAGGCTGAGGGGCTTGCTCTCTACGAAGAGGGATCAGAAAGCCAATTCGATTGGGAGCCACTAACTGAAACCCAAAAAGCAACAGTCGCCCTCATCCTGGCAAAATTAGGGCAGGCCGAACGATTTCTCGAGATTGAACAGGCGATTGACTGGTCGAGCGTGACTTCGATGGAAAAGCGTTTCTTCAGGACACGCCTGGAGCAGCACAAAGCAGCGCTGGCGGACGACGATTCCTCTTCGGAGTAGTCTTTGTTCGCAGTAGCGAAACCATTAACTGAAGAGCAATCCGCGCAGGGTTGGCGACGGATCCAACGAATGTTCGCTAGGAGCTTTGTGTAAATACCTACCCAGCCCCTTGAGGTCGATTCATCGAGAATCGACCTCGATACCTTCGTAAAGTTCCTGCATCGGGAGTTCTGCGTCGATCTCGGGCAGCTCGACCACCTTTTCGAGGCTTCGGTATTCTTTTCTTAGCGGTTCGCCGTCCTCGACGGGCCGGTATTCCCTTACGAAGGGCTCCGAGGGCTCGACGATTAGATAGGCGACCAGTCCGGAAATGGAAAGATAAGCTTCCAGCTTTTCGGAAAGGTCCGTCCTGCGGGTGGACGGGGAGAGCACTTCGATGACGACCCTGGGCGCGGTCAAAAATGCTTCTCCGCTACCGGCATCCCCGCAATCGATCATCACGTCGGGATAGTAGAAGCGTAGACCTTTGAATGAGTCGATACGCACCTTCATATCCGAACCGAACGGCTCGCAAGGTTTTCCGCGAAGTCGTGCGTGCAACTCGCCTAGCGCATTTCGCGCAACCCGGTTGTGTCCCACCAGCGCGCCAGCCATTGGGTAGACGACACCCGCGACATACTCGCTCTTGTATTCGGCCGACTCTTCCGCTGCCAAGTATTCTTCCTCGGAAAGCAATTCGATTTCTTCAGCTACGCTCATCGGTTCAAGGATACGCGACCCGATACCGGCCCACAAGCCGGAGCGTCTTGCATTTCCGACCGCGTTTGCTAGGCTCCGTGGACAATTTTCACTCAAAGAATACCCCTTTATGAATCGCAAACTACGCATGGGAATGGTCGGAGGCGGCCGTGGAGCTTTTATTGGACAAGTTCACCGCATGGCGGCCAACCTTGACGGCAAGATCGAACTCGTCGCCGGTTGCTTCTCTTCCAGTCCGGAAAAGTCGAAACTGTCGGGCGAAGACTTCTTCCTCGATCCCGACCGTGTCTACGGAAGCTACCAGGAAATGGCCGAGAAAGAGGCTGCCCGGGAAGACAAGATCGATTTCGTCTCCATCGTGGTGCAGAACCATCTTCACTTTGCTGTCGCGAAAGCATTCATCGAGGCCGGCTTCAATGTCATTTGCGACAAGCCGATGACTCTCAGCTACGAGCAGGCGTTAGAACTGCGCGAGATTGTGAACAACTCGGACCGCGTTTTCGCCCTGACGCACAACTACACCGGCTACCCCATGGTGAAAGAAGCCCGTCGCATGGTGCGAGGCGGCGAACTCGGTCGCATCCTTAAAATTGTCGCTGAGTACCCTCAGGGCTACGCGGTCGGCGATGTCGAGGGCGAAGGGCAGGGGAAGATCAACAACTGGCGCTCCGATCCGAATATTGCCGGCATTTCCAACTGCATGGGCGACATCGGGACGCACGCTCACAATCTGGTACGCTATGTGACCGGGCTTGAGATCGAGGAGATCTGCTCTGAGCTGACTGCGTTCATCCCCGGTCGCGAACTCGACGACGACGGGAACAACCTCGTGCGTTTCGAAGGCGGAGCGAAAGGGATCATCTACGCCTCGCAGATTTCCAACGGGGATGAAAATGCTCTCTGTATCCGCGTCTACGGCACCAAGGCTTCGCTCGAATGGCATCAGGAGGAGCCCAATGACCTACTCGTGAAATACGCGAACGCCCCCCGGAAGACCTACCGGCGCGGTAACGACTACATCAGCGAGGAGGCTTCCGGCCATGGCTTTACCCGGACACCGTTTGCTCACCCCGAAGGCTTCATTGAGGCGTTTGCGAACATCTATCTGGCAGCGGCGCACGCGATTTCTGATCAAATCGATGGCGATCCCGCACCCGAGGGCGGCTACGATTTCCCAAATGTTGATGACGGTGTTGCTGGTTTGGCCTTCATCAAGGCGAGTGTCGAAAGTAGCGCGAGTGAACAGAAGTGGGTCAAGTTCCCGGCAACTTGAACGTAGAACAGGGGGCCTCCCCTGTTTTCGAATTACCAAACGACGCTCTCAAACAGGGGAGGCCTCCTGCTCTACAAATGTCGGTCCCGGCGAGGACAAGTCGGAGTGCAGGATTCGTCCTGTTTTGAGTTTTACCTCCCCGTCGTGATGAAGGGCATCCTCCACTACCTCGCAGAATGCTATCGCGAGAACGGTAGCCGAACCGGGATCACGAGTCTCGAAAGTAGCCGCGTTCGACAGTCGGTTTTCGTTACAGGCGAAGACCCGGTTCTCTCGTCATCCGTTCTCGGTGGACAATGTTTTCTACGGGGAAAGAAAGCGGCGGCTCTGGCGAATCAGGCCCGGCTCCACGGAAAAGATCGCGAGCTTTTCTACGGCTCGATTTTTCTAATCGGACAAATCGAGGGCAATGACTCGCGTCGGCGGACGGCGTTCGCTCCGCTACTTCTCTACAGTGCGACGGTGAGAATGTGCTCGGAGAGTCAGGGGCAGAGTTCATGATCGATACGAATCGGTGTGTGCTCAACTACGCCCTGTTGGAGCACTTTGCGGACGATGAGTTTCTTGAGGAAATCGAGAGGGCTGTCGAGGCATCCGGGCACACCGAGGGATGCGTTGGCGAGATAAGACGGCTGTTTGCAGCGCGGCTTTCTGATGCATCGACGGATGAACTCTTGAACTACCCCAATCTTCTTTCGGCGAGAGAGTTGAGTGAGCTTTTCACTCTCGTCGGGGGCGGTGACGATGGGCAAGTTCACCTCGTTCCCGGCGGTGTCTTTTTCCTCGCGAACAAGTCGACCGAAATGCGGGGCGTGCTCAACGATCTCACCGCAATGGCAGAGGATGCACGACCGCCCTCGACAGCAGTTGCAGAGTTGCTTGGTGCGGCAGCAAAGACGGACGATTGGCTGCCTCCGGCGCGGGCGAAGAAGGGGCATCTACCCGTGTGGCTGAGCGAGGCGCAGGAAAAAGTGGCAGCTTCAGCCCGGGAACGAGCCCTCACACTCGCCGTCGGTCCGCCGGGAACGGGGAAGTCTTTCACGATCGCTGCTCTCGCGATCGAGGCGATGAGCCGTGGAGAGTCTGTCCTGATCGCCTCGAAAATGGATCATGCCGTCGATGTCGTCGCCGACAAGATCGAGGACACGCTCGGGTTGCCCGGCGTCTGCGTGCGTGGCGGACGCAGTTCCTATCTTCGCGAGCTGAAAGGGTTTCTTGAGGATTTATTGTCCGGGCTGCACACGCAGGAGGTAGTTGAGGCGAAAACCGTCTCTGCCGCGAGAAGAGCACTTTCGCGAAGCCGCCGGGAGATCTCCACTCTTGAGCAAGCACTCGCCAAGCGCTGCGCCCGCGAAGAAAAGCACGGGCGATTGCTTTCACGACGCGGTAGCTTCATCACCCGGTGGCGGCAGAGTTGGCTGCGCAGCCGCGGTGAGTCCTTGGAGAGTCTCGGATCGCTCGCCGAATCGATTGAACGGCGCATGGGCGAAGTGTGCCTGGAAACCGTCGCCTTTTTGGAACTGAACCGACGATTCGCGCTTCAGTGTACCCTGGCAAAGCACCGCGCCACGTTTCAATTTTTCTCCAAAGGCATTCGAGCACGAACTTCTCACAAGCAGGATGAATATTTCGAAGGCGTCCGATGGAATGCTCTGCTCGGTGCATTGCCAGTGTGGCTGGTAAACTTGAGTGATCTTCACCGCGTCATACCGATGGAGCGCGAGCTGTTCGATCTCGTCATCATCGATGAAGCCTCGCAGTGCGACATTGCTTCGGCCATGCCCGCGCTGCAGCGGGCGAAGCGGGCAGTGATCACGGGTGATCCGAAGCAGCTGCGACACGTCTCGTTTTTGCCGGTTTCCCGTCAGCAGGAATTCGCCGAACAGAACGGCCTGACCGGGAGCGAAGCTGAACGATTCGGTTTTCGAAAAGTAAGCCTCGTCGATTTGGCTTCGGATGCGATTTCCGATCAAGCTGCTGTCACGTTCCTCGACGAACATTTCCGAAGTCGTCCCGAGATCATTGGTTTCAGCAACCGGGAGTTTTACGCCGGGCGTCTTGCCATCATGACCGGTCATCGGGAGATCGATCAGCACAGCGGAAAGGCGATTTCCATACGACAGGTGAACGGAGATCGGGCCGACTCGGGTATCAACGAAACCGAGATAGAGGCCCTGTTCGCTGAACTCGAGGCTCTATCCAGTTCAGATGCGCCGCCGCTCTCTATCGGGATATTGTCTCCCTTCCGCGCCCAGGTCGATGCGATCCTGAAGCGGGCCGAGAAATCCGGCCGACTCGCGCACTGGCTCGACCGACACGATTTACTCGTCGGCACCGCCCACTCGTTTCAAGGAGAAGAGCGCGATATCATGTTGCTGTCGTTCGCTCTTGATGACGATTGCCCGAGTGCGAGTTTCCGTTTTCTCGACAAGGAAGATGTATTCAATGTCGCCATCACCCGTGCCCGGTTGGAGAATCGGGTGTTCGTCTCGTTCGACTTTGAAAAATCGCCAACGCGGTTGGCATCTCGTTTCCTGAGCTATGCGGCAAGCTGTGACGCTACGAATGGGCTATTCAACAGGGGTGAGTCATCGACCCAACCCTGTTTGGTCGACTTCCGGGAAGTCCTGGAATCCCTCGGTGCCGATGTCTGCGAAGGGTTTGAGATCGGGCGCTACACCGTCGACTTTCTCTGCCGGAAGGACAGCGTCAGTGTCGGGATCGATCTGATCGGTTTTCCCGGCCCCTACGCAGAATCGATGAGTCTGGAACGCCACCTCATGCTGCGACGCGCAGGAATCCGATTGTTTCCGTTGTCCCTCTTGGAATGGGAAGTGAGGAGGGATGAAGTGTTGGCGGAGTTGTCTCGCTGGATGGGCGGAATGACATCGTAGAACAGGGCGCCGGCCCTGTTTTTGAACGTCGTTTGGCCCACGCAAACAGGGCCGGCGCCCTATTCTACATCTCAAATTGCCGTTCCGTAGATGACAGCAATCCGTCCTGCGTTTATCCCTATTAGATGAACTGGTCTGAAAAGCGCATCCTGGTCACGGGGGGAACAAGTGGGATCGGACGCGCGATTGTGCTAGGGCTTCTCGAAAAGGGAGTTTCAAATCTGGTTGTCGCGTCGGAGGAGGAGACTCCCTTCGAGTTTTCTGAACTCGCCGATGGAGGAGCCGTTCACGTGCGCGCCGACATGGGGTCGGAGACGGAACCGCAGGCACTCGTCCGGGAAACGCACGAACGACTCGGCGGCCTCGACGGTATCGTCCATTGCGCAGGCGTTTATCTTGAAGGTGATCCAGGTGACCGCAGTGCAGTCGAGATTTGGAACGAAACGGTCAATATCAAAGCGCGTGGTGGCTACCTTCTTGCGGCTGAATTCGCCAGGCTTGCCAATGACGGTGCGAGTTTTGTCGGGATCACTTCGATCAATGCCGAGCAATCCGAGCCCGGTCATCTCGCTTACGATCCGGCGTGTGCGGCTCTGGGTGGTGTCATTCGAGCCTTCGCGGTTAACTGTGCGCCGCGCCTGCGTTTCAATGCTCTCGCTCCTGGCCTGATCCACACTCGTCTCACAGAACGGGTAGCAGATTCTCCGGAATTGCTGGATCACGCAGCCAAAAATATTCCGCTCGGTAAGATGGGGCAGGCGCAGGATTGCGTCGGCGCGGCATTGTTTTTGCTGGGCGACGATTCTGCCTACATCACCGGCGAAACGATTTTCGTCGACGGTGGAATCCGGGCGAATCAAATGTCGCGGTCCTAAGTCGGCTCAGATTCCGGCTCCGGTTCTTCGCGGAAGCGAATTGCAAACAGTACCAGTCCGACCAGCGAGATAGCTCCGAGCGAATACCAGAAGGGCTGGAACTCGGCCAGGGCGAATTTCTTTCCGCTCGCGAAGAAATAGGCGAGTAGCCAGTTCAGCGATACGGCGATCAGTGGCCCGATTCCATACCAGATGAAATTGAAGACGGACTGAGCAGTGTTGGCGACATCTTCCGATGCGATCTTGTTCATGTAGATGAAGCAGGTGCTTGTATAAAAAGCGTAGCAAAGTCCGTGGATCCCAAGGCCGAATATGATCACCGACATCGGTAGGCCGATCGTTCCGAAAAGGAAAAAACGAAACACGTAGGCAGCGATCCCGATGGTGAGAACTGCGCGAAATCCAATTTTCGGCAAGACGCGTCCAAGAACGATATACATGACGATCTCGCAAATCTGCCCGACCGCCATCGCCGGGAGGATGTAAGCGCCGTCGAGCCCCGCTTCGCTCAGGAATTTCGCACACTGCATGAAGTAGAGGTGATTCATCGGACTGATGATGAGTGTGACGATCAACAGCGTCGCGATCGATGGAATCCGCATCAGTGCAAAGGCCTCGACTACTGCGGAGCGTTTCACGGCCTTGTTTTCTGACTCAGCCGATATCGCTCCGGCGGGCGGCGTATTCGGGAGAAAGAAGAAGGCCCACAGTCCGTAGAGAAACGCGATGCTCCCGGACCACATCACCGATTTCTTCATCTCTCCGGCGATCATAGGAACGTCATCGCCTTTGAAAAAAGGTGGCAGCCAACTGCCCTCGACATTGGTTTTCAATACGAGTAGCGAGAAAGTCCAACCCATCAGCACCCAGCCGACCGCTGTCCAGGCGCGGACTCCGGGGAACTGCCTCCCGGGATTGTCGAGGTGTCGCATGGCGAGCGCATTGCAGATCGCCGCAGCCGGCATGAACATGAGGGTGAACGAAACCGATAGCAGCAACCACGCGAGGAATGTCGACTGGGGATAGACGGCAATCTTGAGGAGGCCACCGACCATCATCAGGATGCCAAGGACGCGTTGAGCGGGAAACCGCCGATCGGCGAACTGAACAATCAGAGGAGAGCAAAGTGCCCCTAACGACGCAGCGATGCCAACGATCATCCCCATCTGCCCTTCGGAAAATCCGAGCCCGCCTGTCGAAGCATCGGCCGTGAGGAATTTTCCGGCGATCGGAAGCCAGAGGCCGTAGATGCCGAACTGGAGAAACATCATCGCACAGAGGCGAACGTAGTTTTTGGGGAGTGTCGTCATCGGTGAGTCGTTAGTAGTGAATAGTAAATAGTGCTGAAGTGGGTGAACTGATTACTGATTACTGATTACTGTTCCCCAAACTCACCGTCACCCCGCCGCCGTCGATTGACTCCAGCGCAGACAGAATCATGCTCGTCGCTTCGAGTCCGGCTTCTCCGTCGACGGGGGATGTTCCGCCGCGAGCAAACGCTGCGATCTCCTGCACCAATTTCCGGTCAGCACCGAAGTGCGAGCTTTCGAAGTCGTCCGATTTACAATGAATCACTTCGTGGCATTTGACCCCGTAGTCGGTCACGACATCGATCTCGCCGCGCAGCCGGGTAAGGATGACGCGTCCCTTTGTTCCCACGACTTCGAGTGTCTCTTCGTCGTCGGCTTGCGGGCCGTATACGGTGTAGAAAATGTTCGCGACGATGCCGTTGTCGTATTGATAGTGAATCGAAGCGTGATCGAAGATGTCGGCCCCGGACTTGTAGACGCAGTTGTCTTTGCGCTTCAGCGGATCCGTTTCCGTTTCGTAGCTGCGGTCCACTGCGCCCTTCATCTGGTCCTGCGTGTCGGGCATTGCATCGCTGGCACGGTAGGGGCAATCGCGGTCGCAGACGGCACAGAACTCGGGAGCATCTTCTTCCTCGATAAAGACATTGCGACCGCCGAAGGCATTGACCTTCGTGGCCTGACCGCCTCCGGCGAACCAGTTGAACACATCGGTGTAGTGCGAGCCCTTGTCGTTGAGAGCGCCGCCGCTGACCGCGCGGGTGCGGTGCCAGGTCTGGAAATAGAAAGAGTAGGGGAGCACCGCCCGGATCAGCATCATTTTCACATCGCCGATCGCTCCGCCGGAAACGAGTTCGTGAAGTTTGAGCCACGGTGTCTCATAACGACGCGTGAACCCCATGATCATCGGGTTGTCCGACTCGCGCTCAGCTTCACGAATCGCGCGCGAGTCCTCAAGGTTGTGTGCGATGGGTTTGTCGAGGTAGACCTTCTTCCCTGAGCGCAGTGCCGGGATCGCAGCCTCCGCATGCGCTGCCGTTGGAGAAGTGATCACGATGAGATCGACATTGTCGTCGTTGATCAGATCAAGAGGTTCCCGGTAAAAAGCGGGAGAAAACGGAGCGTTGCCGGCTTTCTCCGCCGCTTCATTGACATCGTCGAGGGCGATCTGCATCCGGCTTTCCGTCCGATTACAGAAAGCGGTAATCGTCATGTCGAGCTCACTGCTTTGCTCCGCGATCTGGCGGCCGATGCAGGTGATCCCCCGGCTTCCAGTGCCGATGATGCCAACTCGGATGGTGTCGTTACTCATGTTTCCTTTCTCAAAAATACGGGCGAGCTCCATGCCCATTGATCGTTCGTCTGGCGGACCCGGACGTAGTAGAATCCATCTTCTGCCTCATCTTCGTCAGCGAACGAGAAGCTCCAGTTCAGTTCCTCCGGATGCGGCGCCCGATTGAATCGCCAGCACGGTGCGTCCGTGTGATCGAGACTGCCGCTGCGGGCTCCGTGCATCAAATCCGCGAGAGTATGCTCGGCGCGAACGCCATTCATGACGGCGTAGACCCTGGCTGTGCGCGGCATCTCGACCTCGATGCACATCCCTTGCGTTGCGCTGGTGGAGTTCGTTGCGTTCCCTTGCGATACGGTTTCGAACTTCACGCAACGGTCGGTTTTCTCTCCGACCTTCGACCTGTAGAATGACTCGCCTTCCTCCGTGTCGCGCTCGGCGGGGGAGACGACCTCCAGCCCGCGGAATCTCGGCTCGACCCCGAGAATACGTCCGTCTTCGATTCCGAATTCCACACCCCATTCCGCGCTGCGGTGCTTCGCGCCCCAACCGAGTTCGAGATGGATTTTTGTTCGGACCCGTTCTGCGTCCGTCTCCGGATTCGGGACATCGGTTTGGGAAAAACGTCGCAGTAGTTTTCCATTCTTGATCACGTCAACACAGTCGATCGCCCCGCCTCCGTTTACGGCGATCTCTATCTCACGTTTTGTTGTCGACGGAATGACGGCACCCATTGGCGCGCCGTTGACGGAAAATTTCAATTCGATCCGGTCACCCGTCAGGGCATACATCCGCCGTGCATAGAGAGCGTCCCAGATCGCCTCCCGCGTGCCGTTCTCTGCCCACAGGCCCGTCCGCCCGTGGCCGTAGCTCCCTGGATGCCCGCTGTGATGATCCGTCCCGCCGGAGAAACCGAAAATGTGCCCGCGTTCCAGCCCGCAGGCGATCGTGCTTTCCCAATCAGAGGGGCCCATCGAATGGAGAAAGGGACGCGTATTCTCGCTGCCTTCCGAACAGCCGTGCATCGAGAGCATTTCCACAAACGGAGCGAACGCCGGATCAAACGAATCCCAATCGATCCCGCGTGTCCCGGTGCGGTAGCCGACATGATGCGGCTGGGCGATGCTGTCTTTTCCGGCTTCCCGCAGATCAGCCAGCTTCGCATGCAGGTCGGCAAGATCGTCCGGATAGAGAATCTCCCCTTCGAGATCCTTGTAGAGCATGTTCCGGTCACCGGTCGCGCAGAAATGGACTTCGAAGCCGGGAAAAATTACGAACTCGCTTTCGACATTACGTTTCCGGAGAGTTTCCAGCATCTCCGGCCAGATGCGCTTCAGCCGGGCAAACCCTTCTTCATGAAAGTCGATGATGTATTGGATGCGCTCGTTGGCCTCAGGCATGTCCGGCCAGTGTGCGTGGCCTGTCACCGAGACGAAATCGAGCTGCTCCCGTGCATTTGAAAG
>Ga0222633_1001627_pt1 | contig 11228 bp, 9 predicted proteins | sample AntAcemetageno48_FD_179816 | JGI IMG/M metagenome (GOLD analysis project Ga0222633, IMG submission 179816) | Saline water microbial communities from Ace Lake, Antarctica - #48 | ecosystem: Environmental > Aquatic > Non-marine Saline and Alkaline > Saline | place: Antarctica: Ace Lake | collected... | reverse complement strand
ACAGCGCCGATCGCTTTCGGCACCTAATCGAAAGAATAGATCCTGCTTCTTATCTGAGTGATGGCTATTACGGTCGTTGGCTGGGGGGCCTAGAAACTGGTCTGGTGGAAGCTGGGGTCCTCACTACCGCTGAGATATCCGAGCGTTATCAAGAGTTTGGTGGAGATAGCGCAGCTCGAGTGGCGGCCAGACCAAGAGTTGATCCAGAACCATTGGGCGACTTACCGGCAGCTTCAGGCTCCCAAAGGCCGGTTGCCGCGCCACGCTTTTCTCTTGGGGATTCTGTCTTAACAGCGAACACCGCCAAGCTAGGACACACAAGATTGCCCGCCTATGCCCGGGGTAAGCTAGGGCGAGTTATCGCTAACCACGGTGGTTGGGTCTATCCCGATACCAATGCTCACGGTAAAGGCGAACAACCTCAACATCTATATACTGTGGAATTTTCAGCCGAGACATTGTGGGGAGAAAGCACTGAGCCTATGTCACTGTGTCTTGATCTGTTTGAGCCCTACCTTATAAAGAGCTAATGAAAAGCCAGGAGCGCCAATGAGCCACGACGATCACCAAGACCACAAGCACGAGCATGAACCGCCCAGTCCTCAAGCGCTTCGAGTTGAAGCCATCGAATCTCTATTACTCGAGAAGGGCTTGCTGGCACCAACGGCTGTCGATGAGGTTATTGCTCGCTACAGTGAACGAGTTGGTCCAATGAATGGCGCGAAAATTGTTGCCCGGGCCTGGCGTGATCCAGAATTCAAAGCTCGACTTCTCAAAGATGGTACCGGCGCCATAGCGGAGTTTGATCTAGAAGGGGGCCAGGTAGAGAAGCTGGTGGTTGTGGAAAATACGCCTTTGCAGCATAACGTGGTGGTTTGCACCTTGTGTTCTTGCTATCCGTGGGCCGTGCTAGGTTTGCCGCCAAAGTGGTACAAAGACCCTGCTTATCGGTCTCGAATTGTACGAGAGCCTAGAAAGCTGTTGGCTGAAATGGGTACCGTCGTACCTGAGACTGTCGATATTCGAGTTTGGGATTCGAGCGCCGAAATTCGATATTTGGTCCTGCCTATGCCGCCCAAGGATATTGCTGAGGACATGACTAAAATCGAAGAGTCAAAGCTCGCCGAATACATCAGTCGTGATTCGATGATTGGGGTAGAGGTCCTCTGATGCTTGAGATGGATTTACAAGGACCAGTTGCGCCACCCATGGCCAATGGCGAAGTCATTTTTGAAGCGCCCTGGCAAAGCCGAGTGTTTGGCATGGCCCGTGTGCTTTGCGAGGCCGGGCACTATAGTTGGGATGAATTTCGTCATCAACTGATTAAGCAGATCGAGGATTGGGAAAGTCACCATAACGAGCGGCATGAAGTGGAGTATCCCTACTTTGACTGTTTCCTCAATGCCCTTACTGACATTCTTGAGGCTAAGGGGCTCTGCTCAACCGTTGATATGTCCGTTAGAGCCGATGAATTTTCAGCCCGCCCGCATGGTCATGATCACTAACTAGTCGAGAGAAAGGCCGCGTCGGCTGGCGCTTGCCGGTGGCTCGATGCCGAGTAGCCGTGTCACCGTCGGCGCAACTTCAAGCTGATGTACGTCGGCGATTTTCTTTCCCTTTGTTACGCCGTTACCCATCGCAAAAAATATGCCCCCCATATCCGGGAGATTTGGATTGTAGCCATGGGAGCCTTTTTTCCAGCCGAACAGGGGCGAGACGAACACGATGGCTTTATCCAGTAATGAATCGGCTCGGCTGAAGGTATAAGGCGGTGTTGTGGTAATCACGATATCGCCGGTTCGATTGGGAGCAGCAAGAGCGGTTGGGATGGCATCGCCCTCATGAACCTTGATATGAGGCTGGCGGCTGAGGATATTAAGAACCGCTTGCCTGTCACTGGCTTGCTTTAAGAACAGGTGTTGAGCCGCACTGCCGCCTGTCACCCGCACATCAAGTTCGGCCTCATCGAGCGCGGTCTTAATCTCGACGGATTCAGTAACCTCGGTCATGCCGTGGTCACTGACAATAATGAGTGTGGTGCGAGGCCACAGGTTGCGCTGGTCAATGGCATCAAGCAGTCGTGCTAACTCTTCGTCTTGATCAGCAATCTCAACCGCAACATCAGCATGATCCGGTCCTTTCATATGAGCGACAGTATCGGCACCTCGCCAGTAGGACATGATGAGCCGGGGACGTTCCGTCTCGGGCAAGTCCAGCCACTCGATCATCTTGTCGACCTTGTCCGCTTCTGGTCTCATGCCGTCAAAGGGTGCGATAAGATAGCTAGTGCTTTGGCCTCGCCAATCAGACTCCGATCCAACCCAAAAGTAGGTGGCTGCTTTTACGCCCTGTCTTTCTGCAGCAGCCCAAAGCGGTTCTGCATTGAGCCAGTCGGCGTTGCCGTTATAGGCATATAAACCCTTTTCCCGATCAAAAAAGACATTGTCGACAATACCATGAACCTGAGGCTCAGCACCGGTTGCAAGTGAAACGTGGCCGGGGAAAGTATTAGACAAATAAACTGGCGTTAAGCGCCCGGCTCGAATGCCTTGACGTTCGATGCGCTTCAACGCTGGATAGTCACCTCTGTCGGGAAAGTCATGGCGCATTCCATCCCAAGACAGCAATATCACGATATTGTCATTCGAGAAAGATGCGCTCGAAAGCGTGATGGCGAGAACGAAAAATAGAAAACGCATAAAGGATTCCTAGCTAGGTAGTTGGTAACAATGCATGACTGGTTGCCGAACGCCAAGGGCCGCGATCGAAATTAATTGAGGCCCTTAATCATTGTGATATTGGCGCTGCTGCTCGCAAAACGAAATTGTGCGATAGCCTGATACTCGTCAGATTGATACCAGGCCAGCGCCTGCTCCTTTGTGGGAAAGGAAATCAGTACCGTTCGAGTATAAGGCCAGCTACCTTCTAGAAGCGTTGGTTCCTCATCGACTCCTAGAATGGTGCCGTCGAAGCGGGAGAAAATTTCCATAAAACCTTCGCCATACTTAGCATAGGTCTCTCGATCTGCAATGTCGATTTGGGCGATCAGATAGTGGCTCATAACGGAGTTCCAGCTTGCGAATGGGTCAACGATGCTTTGAATATTACATTGAATATTACATTGAATATTACATTGAATAGTTCAAGACGACTCCTCTAAGATTGATGTTCGATAAAGAGGTAGAACACAACATGTCAGAATCTGATACCGAAAACATGCAAATCACGAATCGGCAAGCCCAGGAAAAGTGGGCCATTGACGTTAACGTCGATCCGTTCTCAATACCGCTAGAATCACTCGACCCCGCCCATCCCTCTTTATTTGAGCACGATAAATTCAAACCCTATTTCGACCGACTGCGGGCCGAAGATCCATTGCACTACACACCCGACAGCATGTTTGGTCCCTACTGGTCCGCAACGACCTACAAGGACATCATGTTTATCGACAGTCACCACGATCTATTTTCCTCCGATATAGACAAGGGCGGCATTCGAATGGGCGGGCGGCCAACAGAAACACCCTCTGCTAACTCGCCTTTCTATCTGCCCATGTTCATCATGCAGGACCCGCCGAAGCACGATGATCAGCGCAAGGTTGTGGCACCGTCATTCACACCCAAGCGATTACAGGAGTTGCGGGGACTGATCCAAGAACGTGCCGGAAAGATTCTCGACAACCTGCCGCGCAACCAGGAATTCAACTTCGTTCGAGAGGTTTCAGTCGAACTAACGGGCCAAATGCTAGCGACGATTTTTGACGTACCGCAGGACGATCGACATAAACTAATCCACTGGTCTGACACTGTCGAGAACCTCGGTAACCCCGATTTTTTTGAAACCCCTGAAGAAGGGTTTCAAGAATTATGGCGTTGCTTCGAATATTTTGACGCCGTTTGGAAAGAAAGAGCTGCCCGCGAAATCCCTGGAGATGATCTGATTTCGAGCCTGGTACATGGGGAGGCGACCAAGAATATGACGCCGAATGAGTTCCTGGGCAATATGCTGCTCTTGATTGTGGGAGGCAACGACACAACTAGAAACTCAATTTCTGGTGGCGTACTTGCGCTCAACCAGAATCCAGCAGAATACGAAAAGCTCAGACAGAACCACGACCTGATACCAAAAATGGTGCCAGAAATTATTCGCTGGCAGTCCCCGGTAGCCCATATGTGCAGGACCGCGACTCAGGATGTGGAGCTGTCAGGCAAGCTGATCAAGAAAGATGACAAGGTTGTGATGTGGTATATCTCGGGCAATCGCGACGCCTCTGAAATCGAGAAGCCCGACGAGTTTATTATCGACCGCGTCAATCCCCGCAAGCATTTGTCATTTGGCTTTGGCATTCACCGCTGCGTTGGCAACCGGCTCGGTGAAATGCAGCTTAATGTCCTGTGGGAAGAAATTATGAAGCGCTTCCCTAAGATTGAGGTGGTTGGTGATCCGGTGTATTTGCGATCGAACTTTATCCACGGTATTCGAGAATTGCCAGTGATAATTCCCGGATAGACCTTTAGTCGGGTCTAAGAGCAGAGCGTCGCGTGAACTCTTTCCTCCGCTACACCCTATTGCTTCCCTCGTGAGGGTTTGCGCGATAATTTAAGCCAAAGAGTTCTGCTTCAATCACATCAAAACTGAACGTCTAAGTGAAGCGGTTCACATGATTTTCTAGAATTGTGGATAGGGCCCAGGGGTAACTATTTAGACGTCGATGGTTCAGATATCGGTAGGCTCGAAGGTAGAGGCGTCGGGTGTTCTTTGCGCAGCATCAAAGTGCAGCGCCGACCGACGAAGGGAGACCCGACGGGGCTCACGAACTAGCGAGGCAAGCCCGGAGGGCCGCAAGCAGCGGAGCAAAGAATTCCCGACGCCGGCGCAAAATGCGAAATCTGGAACGAAGCAAAAAATGCCTACTGGCAGCTTAGAAGATCAATCCTCGAATTACCGCAGCGGCAACCTACGACATATCCTCGTAAGGATTCTCAACATGCAAATTAATAGCATTATCGTGGCCAGGAATCGAAATTTCGTCCTCGCTTATCCCTAAGGATTCACCCTCAATCACCCCAACCCCAAACTTATAAATCAACCGATTCTCTCCAGCCGTCGTCGCAGCATCATAGGCCGCGCCAAGTTCCTGGACCTGCTCGTTCGCCTTATCGTGTTTAGTCATGGCTGCCTTGCCATACCTCTTGGTCAACATCTTTCGAGTCACAAACGGAGACAATATTGCTGCCGTCGCGTTGTTACCACCAAAGCCTTTCGAGTTAATAAAGGTCGCATCCATTTTTGTCGGATCAATTTCTCGATGATCCAACAAGAAGTCCAAGTGGCTCTGATTTACATCATCAGCAATCTTATCGACAGTCTTAATGCCTGGAATTAGACCGTGTTCCCAGACCCCGAGTGACGCAACAATCTGATCGCCAGCAGCAGTGGCAAGTGAGTGGCCAAGATAAGCCTTGATTGCCGTCACCGGCCAGTTTTGCATGCCAAAGGACTTTGCCAGCTCGTTAAAGATATGGGATTCAGTTACACGATTTTGCGGCGTGCTCGTCCCATGGGCTTGAATATAAGTGCGCTGCTTTAAAGCCTCGTCTCCAAGGATACTGCGAACCATACCCATAGACTTGCCCATGGTCACATAGTTGCCAATACCTGGGCCCGGGATCGACTTTTTATATCCGTCAGCATTAATAAACACATCAGCCACAGAACCGTAGATGTTCGCGCCCAACTCCATTGCCAGTTCATCATCAAAGAGAATAACGAATTGAGATGCCTCGGCAAGCGTAAAGCCACAGTTCTCAGCGAAGGGACGACAGGCTCGAGCGTTATTAGCGGGTCCATTTTCTGGTGTGCCGTCGATCTTATTTAATGCTGCATCTTCCGCGAGAGCACCCATTGTCCGATAGCCTTCAATTACTTCTGGCGTGATGGGTGCTTCGCTTGCGCCGACCATAACCGCGCGGAATTTCCCTGATCGAATATCCTGTATGCCCTGACGCAGGTTATAAAGAAATGTCGCGCAAGCACCAATGTTAGCGCCGGTCGTTCCAACGCTGCCAAGAATATAGGCATTCACAAAGTCCGCTGTCATTTCCGCCAAACTTAGCGGGCAGTTCTTAGAGCTGACCCTTTTTCCGAGCAATGAAGCCTGCAACATGCCGCCTGCGCCGTTGGTGTCGAGCTGGCCCATCGCACTGCTGGCGTAAACAGAAATTTGATCCGCCGGTACTTTTTGGCGAACGGTTTCCCAGTCGATGCCCAGGGAATTAATAGCATCAGAGGCGCCATAAACAGTGAGCTGTAAACCCCGCGGATGATTGCGGGATTGGTACAAGGATTCTGGATTAAAGCCAGTGGGCAGTTGGCCGCCGGATTTTACCCTTGATATACGATGATCTGGAAATAGTATGTCTGTATTGTCCTCGCACGTGACGAGAACCTGGCCGTTGCTTGGGGCACTGACTTTCCAATTGGGTGGTAGCGCCTCAGGTAGTTGATTCTGGCGCAGTGTAAAAGTTAAAGGCTTGCCTCCGGGTCCGCCGAGTCTTGCAGAACGGTTGATCCTGATCGCATCAGGGTCAAACAGGTTCTTTTCTAGTTTCCGAACCAGGGTCTGCTTTAAAATATGATCTTGATCGACTTCTGGGAGGTTCATCAGGGCAGCAAGAGATGCAAAAGTGTCGTTAGCGAGATCGCTACTGAGGGAATCAATCACAAGACGGCGATAGCCATGGTGAGCGGAGCTTCTTCCAGCGGGATTGACCCCGCCGAAGCCGACGATGACGGGAAGGCGTGACAAAAATTCCGCTCCTGCAAGTGAGATAGATAATCTATCGAAATTGTACGCTAACAATGGTTCGGTGTCTTGGCGCTGTGGTCAGATTGAGAGCTCATTTTAGATATATTTTGACAACATTTATCTCTCTAGAAGCGTAAGTGATTTGGTGTTGTGAAGTAGCAGTAGGCAATGAGAAATCTCCGCGAGCCTAAGGTCTCGCGCCCCGGGGGGGCGCTGCGCTTTAAGGCTGCTTCAAAGGGCACCCCGTGACTTCTGCAGTCAGTCTCCCAAGTTACAGGGCTAACCGTTGGCGTTAATCAACCAACTCAATCGCAATCGCTGTAGCTTCACCGCCACCAATACAAAGCGCGGCAACCCCGCGTTTCTTGCCAAGCCGCTTGAGCGCATACATCAAAGTCACAATGATCCGTGAACCTGTAGAGCCGATAGGATGTCCTTGGGCACAGGCGCCGCCGAATATATTGACCTTCTCAGGATCGAGACTAAGATCCCGAATAGCGGCCATGGTGACCATCGCAAAAGCCTCATTGATCTCAAAAAGATCGACATCGGCAGTCGTCCAGCCGACCTTTCCTAGAAGTTTTTCAATCGCGCCCACAGGAGCAATCGTGAATTCAGAAGGGTGTAGAGAGTTAGTGGTATGGCCAAGAATTTTAGCCATAGGCTTCAGATTGTGAGCCTTCACAGCCGATCCGCTAGCCAGTACCAAGGCCGAAGCACCATCAGAGATCGAGCTCGAGTTAGCAGCAGTAACGGTGCCGTCTTCCTTGAATGCAGGACGTAGAGTCGGAATCTTCGCAAGGTTTGCTTTGCCTGGTTGCTCGTCGAATGTGACCACGGATTCCCAGGCTCGACTTTTAATGGTCACGGCTACTGTTTCGGCCTCAAGCGCACCGTCCTCGATCGCCTTTTGCGCCCGAGTCAGAGACTGGATCGCAAAGGCATCCATATCTTCTCGCGTCATCTGGTATTTGTCTGCCATGTCCTGGGCGAATGAACCCATCAATCGACCGGTTTTGGCGTCTTCTAGACCATCCGTAAACATACTGTCCTGGACTTCGGTATGTCCCATTCGATAACCAGCGCGCGCTTTCGGCATCAGGTAGGGCGCATTACTCATGCTCTCCATACCGCCGGCGACCATTAGATCGTTGGTGCCTGCCTTGATTAAATCATGGGCGAGCATGGTCGCTTTCATGCCAGAACCGCAGAGTTTATTAATCGTCGTGGCGCCGGATTCGACTGGGATGCCGGCATCGATTGCGGCCTGTCGAGCTGGGCCCTGGCGAAGCCCCGATGGCAGCACGCAGCCCATGATGATTTCTTGAAGTTGCGCAGCTTCTAAACCACTCCGAGCAATGGCATCTCGAATGGCAGTTGCACCGAGTTCCACCGCGGAAAGAGATTGTAGGCTACCTTGAAAGCCACCCATTGGAGTGCGGGCGCCGCTGGCGATATATACGTCGGTCATGGTTTGGTTCCGTTTAGGCTTCGTGTTGTGTGAGCATTAAGCGAATTGCTGAGTAAGCATTCGCCACTGCTGGCGCTGCACATTTAGTTCGAGTTCTAGTTCATGTAGTTTGTTGGCGATTTCAGTTTCGTCCCAACGGCGTCGTAAATCTGCGCGCTTTAGATCCATCCAGCGTTGACGCAAGTGTGACCATTCATTGATCTTAGTGACCAGCTGCTCATATTCGTCATCAAGCAGTGCGAGCCACTTTTCAGTATTGATTGTGTTGAAGCTGCGAAGTTTTTTTGTGGCATTTTTGAGCTGCATCGCGGCGAGACTTTTTTCAATAAGCTCTGGTGCCGCGATTTTCAAATTTGAAGCCAGGCGGCATTTTGCCAGAGTTGCAATTAGCCACTTAGATGGATCGAAGTGATACCAGTGGATACCGTTTCGATAGTCCCATTGGAAGGTGTGATGATAATTGTGATAACCCTCGCCGTAGGTCAACATTGCAATAATGGCATTGTCCCGAGCTGAGTTGCGGTCGGAATAGGGTTGCCGCCCCCAGAAATGGGCCAGAGAATTAATAAAGAAGGTTGTATGGTGAGAAATCACCAAACGTAAGAACCCGATTAATAACAGGCCACCCATTGGGTCACCGGCGAGGGCACCCAGTAGTAAAGGCATGCCGACGTTCATCACCAGCACCAGCAACCAGTAGTATCGATCCTGCCAGGCGACGATAGGGTCTCTTTCTAAGTCTTTAACGTTTTCGAAGTCAGTTTGAGCCGCTGGATAATCTCTCAACATCCAGCCGATGTGTGAATACCAGAGTCCCCGGCGAGCAGAATAGGGGTCTAGGGCATCGTCGTCCGTATGCCGATGGTGGCTGCGGTGGTTCGACGCCCAAACCCGAATAGAATTTTGAATGGAAAGGGCGCCGCCAAGAGCGAACAGCAGGCGAACTAAAAAGTGTGCCTCGTAGGCCTTATGGGACCACAGACGGTGATAACCAGCGGTGATCGAGAGGCCATTCCAGCCCAAAATAATGACAAAGCCTACCCACAACCAGGCTTCATAGCCGTGCTTGAGTCCGTACCACGGCACGGCAATGGCCGCGACTAGGAGCGATCCAAACAGGACCGTACAGACATCCCAGCGTATTTTAGGTGCATTTTCTGTTAAATTTTTCTGCATCGTGATCCGCTATCTGTATGTGATTGAAGCTTTAACGGGGAATCCTATGAGAGGGCCGCACCGAAAGCAAACGCCAGTTGAAGCTTATGTTATTCTGCCGCCTCTAATAAATTGACGAGGACGTCGAAATGTCATCAAAAGCAGAAGCCGCATTGGCAATTTTTAACTCCTATGCCGGAGAAGAAGAAGGTGTTGGAGAGTGGTTCCTAGTCGACCAGGAGCGTATCAACCTTTTTGCTGATGCCACCATGGATCACCAGTTTATTCATATTGATCCCGAAAAATCTGCTGAGCTTTCACCCTACAAGGTCACCATTGCTCACGGATTTTTGACCTTGTCTCTAGTCGTGCATCTGGGTGGTAGTGTTCCAGCAAAGAAGCCAGAAGCCCTCGAAGGCGTTTATATGGGTGTGAACTACGGCTTGGACAAGGTTCGATTCCCAGCCCCTGTGCCGGTCAATTCTAAACTCCGTGCCAGGCATCGACTGATGTCCGCTGAGCTGAAAGGCACTAATACCATCCAGGTGAAGCGTCAAGTGACCATCGAGCGAGAAGGTTCAGACAAACCAGTTTGTGTGGCAGAAACCCTGTCTCGGTTAATGTACGGCTAACCAGTCATGTGCAGCCTGTATTGAGGTCGGATCATTCGGCCTCGGTACCCAGGTGGCAATGGCGCATGCGTCTTGTATTTTTCCTCGCGCTAAATCTGCAGTAAGCCCGCCGCCCTTGCTCTTGCGTCAATCACCAGCTCAGGCGTATAAGCGGAATCGTTAAGGCCTTACCGCTTATAGGTTCTCTAGCGCTCGAAAAATAGCTCGAGTCAAAAAAGGTATCCCGCCAACCCTCTGCGGGTCGGCAAACAGCAGATTCAAAGCCAGCATTAGAATTAGTTTGCGTGGACTCAGTTGCCCCCAAGTTAATGATTTCCCAAAAAGTGAAGTCTCCGCTTAATAGGGTTGGTAGAATGCACAAATTGTCACATTAGACTTTTCGCCGGATACTGGAAGCCCTATGACCGTTATAAAAAAGGAAGATTTGATTCAGAGTATTCAGGACGCTCTGCAGTACATTTCCTACTATCACCCAAAGGACTTTATTCAGGCCGTGAACGAGGCCTATGAACGAGAGGAATCCAGTGCAGCCAAGGATGCAATGGCACAGATCCTGATTAATTCGAGAATGTGCGCTGAGGGTAAACGGCCTATCTGTCAGGACACGGGGATCGTGAATGTCTTTATTTCTGTGGGTATGGATGTGCGGTTTGAGACCGACCAGTCCCTCGAAGACATGATTAATGAAGGGGTTCGCCGAGCCTACCTGCTACCTGACAATGTGCTGCGGGCTTCTGTTCTCTCTGATCCCGCCGGTAAGCGGATCAACACTAAAGACAATACGCCTGCCGTGATCCATACAGAATTAGTGCCCGGCAATATCGTCGACATTCATGTGGCGGCCAAAGGCGGCGGCTCTGAGGCCAAGTCCAAACTTGTGATGTTGAATCCTGCCGATAGTATCGTCGATTGGGTACTAAAAACCGTACCGACCATGGGTGCCGGCTGGTGTCCGCCAGGCATGTTGGGGCTCGGCATTGGCGGTACCGCCGAGAAGGCGACCTTGCTGGCAAAGCGGTCCTTGATGGATCCGATTGATATTCATGAGCTACAGGATCGAGGCGCTTCTAATCGAGTTGAAGAGCTCAGGCTCGAGCTCTTTGAGAAGGTCAATCAGCTCGGTATCGGCGCCCAGGGCCTAGGGGGTTTAACGACGGTTCTA
>Ga0222633_1001622_pt1 | contig 11277 bp, 10 predicted proteins | sample AntAcemetageno48_FD_179816 | JGI IMG/M metagenome (GOLD analysis project Ga0222633, IMG submission 179816) | Saline water microbial communities from Ace Lake, Antarctica - #48 | ecosystem: Environmental > Aquatic > Non-marine Saline and Alkaline > Saline | place: Antarctica: Ace Lake | collected... | reverse complement strand
AAAGCGCCCGCCATATTTGGAACTGGCGCGACTGGATCGTCGAATCACTGAACGAAGACAAAGGCTACGACCAGATGATCCTGGAAATGTTTGCCGCCGACGAACTCTATCCCGGCGACGTCGAAAAGCTACGCGCCACCGGCTACCTCGCTCGCAACTACCACGCCGAGCGCAACCAGTCGATGGATGCCGTGGTGACGCATACATCGCAGGCGTTTCTCGGTGTGACGATGGGCTGCTCCAAGTGCCATGACCATATGTATGATCCGTTTCCACAGACGGATTACTTTGCGATGCGGGCGATCTTCGAACCCTTCCGCGTCCGGACCGACCGCGTGCCCGGCGAACTCGACATCAAGAAAAATGGTCTTCCGCGAATCTACGATGTGACACTTTCTGCAAAGACCTATCTCTTCGACGGTGGCGACGAGCGCTTCCCGGTAAAAGACAAAGCGATCCCGCCGGGAATCCCGGTTGCACTCGGCGGCGATTTTGAAGTCGAAGAAACGGCGTTGCCGGATACTGCAGCCGAGCCCTGGAGACGCGAGTTTGTAACGAAAGCATTGATGGCAGAGCGCGATGCGGATTTGAAAGAAGCAACCAAAGCGCTCGCGAAGCTGACCGACGAATCGCGGCGCGATGAGCTCGAAAAACGAGTCGCTGCGTTGGCGCAGAAAAAGGCCGCTTTGATGGCTGAGTTTGAAGTCGAAGAACTGGCAGAATCCGACAAAGCCCGGAAGGCCAAAGCCGAAGCAACCTTCGAAGCGCAACGCCAGGCGCAAGAAGCGGAAGCACAATGGAAGACACTGGCAGCGGACAATGCGAAGACCAAAGCAGATGCCGACCTTTCCGCCGCCAAGGACAAGAAGGACGCTAAAGCGACAGCTGCTGTCACCGCAGCCAAGAAGGCACAAGCTGCCGCAAAGAAACTCGCGGACGCCGCAGCGAAAAAGATGAAGGAGAAGCTCTCCGGAAAATACACGCCGCGCGACAAGGAATACATCGATAGCTCAAGCGGTCGCCGTACTGCCTTCGCCCGCTGGCTTGCCAACAAGAAGAATCCCCTCACTGCCCGCGTTGCAGCAAATCACGTCTGGCTGCGGCATTTCGAATATGGGCTCGTCCCCACCGTAAATGACTTCGGTGCCAACGGCCGGGATCCCACTCATCCGGCACTGCTCGACTGGCTCGCGGCGGAGTTGATGGACGCCGACTGGAGCCTCAAGTCACTTCACAAAACGATCGTTCTCAGCGCGACCTACCGCATGGAGAGCACGCCCGATCCGGCGAGTCTCGCTCTCGATCCCGACAACAAGTTTCTCTGGCGCATGCCGACCCGCCGGATGGAGGGCGAGATCGTACGCGACAATCTACTCTGGGTTGCCGACCGGCTCGATCCGGCGATGGGCGGACCGGACATTCCGAATGATCAGGCCCAGACGTCCACGCGTCGCTCCATCTACCTGACCCATGCGCACGAGCGACTCGTCGAGTTCGTGCAAATCTTCGACGGCCCGAAAGTAAGCGAATGCTACTCCCGCGAAGAAAGCATCCAACCTCATCAGGCGCTCGCGATGCACAACAGCCCGCTCACGCAAAAGGCTGCCGCAGAACTTGCGACGGAATTGAAATCAGACGATCCCACCGTAATCATCGCCGATCTTTTTCTGCGATTGTTAGGGCGCGCACCCACACAAGACGAGACGAAACTTTGTCTCGAATTTTTGACCGAAGCCGGAAGCGATCCCACACACAGCCGCGAACGGCTCGTGACTGTTTTGCTGAACCACCACGAGTTTGTTACGATCCGATGAAAACCCGGCCGGAATTTTTTGCAAATCCCGCTACGCAGAGTCGACGTAGCGGAATTTGCAGAAATTCCGAAGACCGGACCGAAACCGAACGCCACTCCTCCCATGAACCCTGACACATTCAAATCTCGCCGCACGTTCCTCGGAGATACAGGTATGGGCGTGACCGGCATGGCCCTCTCGGCCATGCTCTTTCGCGACGGAAAGGCCGCTTCGCCGGAACGCATCCGACTCGACGCCGAACCACAATTTGCGGCCAAAGCAAAATCGGTCATTTGGATTTTCAACATCGGGGGCGTCTCCCACCTGGAAAGCTTCGATCCCAAGCCGATGCTCAACAAGTATGCGGGCAAGTCAATCGACGAGACGCCGTTTGCTCACATCACCGATCAGGAGCGCATCAACAAAATCCTGCTAGATCCGAAGAAATCCGATCGCGAAGTGTTCAAGACGATCCTCCCGCTCCAGACCGGATACAAAAAATACGGCCAGTCCGGCATTGAAGTCAGCGATTGGTTTTCGCACATGGGTGGAGTTGCCGACGAACTCTGCGTCGCCCGCGGCATGTGGACGATCGACAACAACCATGGAGCGCAGCTCACCTACCACACTGGCAGGAAAATTTCCGAGGGCGCCTTCCCGACCATTGGTTCCTGGGTCAGCTATGGACTCGGCACCTTAAACAAGAATCTGCCCGAATTCGTTGTCCTCGGAAATCCCAGCGCCGATTGTTGCGGTGCCGCCTGGACTCACGGCGCGAGCTATCTCGGCCCGCAACATGCCGGCGTGCGGATGAAGGTCGATCCGAAAAACCCACTCAGCTTTGTCCGGCCCGCCGACGAGAGTCTCACACCGGAAGAGCAGCGCGAAAACTTCGGTCTACTGGGTAAGCTCAATCGCCTTTCCGGGATCGATTACCCGGACGATGCCAAGCTAAAAGCCCGGATCAAGAGCTACGAACTTGCCTTCGAAATGCAGTCCGCCGTGCCCGAAGTGATGGACTTGCAGAAAGAGCATCCGGAAATCCAGAAGATGTATGGACTCGATCAAAAGGAGACCAAACCATTTGCCGAGAAATGTCTCGCCGCACGACGCCTGGTCGAGCGCGGGGTCCGCTTCGTCCAAATTTTCCACGGCTACACCGGCAACGCAGGTGGTTGGGATTCGCATCGCGAGATCAAAAAGAATCACACCCTCCGCTCCAAGCAAGTCGATCAACCCGTCGCCGCCTTGATTCAAGATTTGAAACTGCGCGGCTTGCTCGACGACACGCTCGTTGTCTGGGGAAGCGAATTCGGGCGCACCCCCGGCGCCGACATGCGCGGCAACCAGGTCGGCGACGGACGCGACCATCATCCGCACGGCTTCAACGTCGTCATGGCCGGCGGCGGCATGAAGAAAGGCTTCGTCTACGGTGCCACCGACGAACTGGGATTCCACGCCGTCGAGAACCGCCACTACGTCACCGATCTGCACGCGACCGTTCTTCACCAGATGGGGGTTGATCCCCGCAGCATGGAAGTCCCCGGCCGCAAACGGCTTGATCGCGACTTCGGCGAAGTGATGCACGGAGCGATCGCTTAGCATAGTTCGGCTGACGATACACCGACTTTAGCTAGGAAGTGGCGGCGAGTGCCAACGAGTGGACACAGCGCATTCCACTCGCTCGGCGCTCGCCGCCACTTCAAAACAGCAGTCCTTTAGGGAAGATTTGGACAACTGAAGTGTATCCTAAGTTCCCTTCTAATCAAAAAACGGAAAGAGCACCTTCAGCTTTTCCTTGGACGGCTTCGATCCGTATTCGCACAACTCGAATGCCTCAGCGTGTTTCACCGCTCCCCCTTTTTCCTCGCCATACCAATCGATCAAATCCTCGCGAAATTTCTTGGCGATGCGCCCATGCCGATTCGACCACGAATTGCGTAGACCGTTGAGCCGTCGTTCCGGATTGTCGCCGAATCGCTTCGCCCAGGTATCCTTATTCCCCAGCGCCCCGCCATCGTAGACCTGCGATTCCAGTGCATCGATCGCCTGCACCTTCTCATCGAACACGTCGTCAATCGAAACTGCCACTGTCGGCGTGAACGGATACGGCTTCGTGAAATTGTCGGGGAAGAAAAAGAAAGCCGGATTCTTCGTCAAAGCCGGAGAGTCCGGGCAAAAGTTTGGCACCATGACCATGAACGCCGCATCCTGCACTAACAGGCCCACATTCCGATGATCAGGATGGTAGTCGTAGGGGCGATGCGAAAAGACGAGATCGGCATCCCATTCCCGGATGAGTCGGACGATTGTTTTGCGATTCTCAAGATTTTGCTCCAGTTCGCCATCGTGAATGTCCAGCACCTTGACATCGGTTCCCATTCGCCTGGCCGCTTCCTGCACCTCAGCGGTGCGGCGCTTGGCCAACTCGCCACCCGACATCTCCCAATGCCCGATGTCGCCATTGGTGCAGGCAACGAGCATCACTTGGTGACCGAGTTTCTCCCACTTGATGGCACAGCCTCCGATCTGGAATTCCGGATCATCCGGATGCGCTCCGAATGCGATGATGCGGAGTGGGCGGTTTTCGGGAGGCGCGGTTTTCTCATCCTGAGCGAAACCATTCAAAGCGCCAGCGTGAAACAAGAGAAGAAGTATGGACCAACGTAAAACTTTCATACTAGTGATCGTTCGCGGAAAACGCTGCCAGTGAAAGAAAAAACGGGCCGTGATCGCGAATCGCTCAGCTCTCCCTATTCGGGTCGGACAGGAACTCAAAGGTCAGGCTTTCACACAAAAACCCCCTTGATAAAATAATTTCTTAGTTTTCTGTTGTTACAGAAATTTCTGAATTAACAGATTAATGAAGCGCAGCTCGAGAAACAGCAGACTCCTTTGGCTTATTCCGCCGGTCATGCTGGGGATTGCTATCGCCGGAGGGCAGTGGCTTCCGGTTCCAGCATGGTTGTGGATGTGGATGCTTGCGGGCGCTTTGTGGATCAGCTTCAAATTACAGACTTTTCTAAAAGCAGGCGGGTTGAGCGATATCCGCCCACTCTTTTTTATGAACATCGGAATGGAAACCGACCCGTTCAGGAGAGGTCGTGAACTTACCGAATCTCGCGTGCCCCTTCCCAACGGTCCGATAATGTTCGTTTTGGCGGGACTATTTTTGGTTTTTGTTCTTCTTCCCGGGCTGCACAACCCGACTGCCCTCGGTTGGATCGGGCTTGTCGCCATGCTTTGTCTTTTTCATTTCGGTTCCTTCGCGGTCCTCGCGTGGATGTGGAATGGTTCGGGATTCCCTGTCCAACCGATCATGAACGCCCCGTGGAAGGCACGCACGCTCGGCGAGTTCTGGGGACCTCGATGGAACCGGGCCTTCAGCGACTGGGCAAGGGTCTGGATCTTCAGGCCGTTCGTTCGGAAACTCGGCGTAGTCGGCGGGACACTCGCGGGATTTTCCTCATCGGGAATTGCCCATGAATTCGTCATTTCCTTACCGGCGAAGGGAGGCTTCGGACTGCCCACTGTTTACTTTTTGCTGCAGGGCGCGGGAGTCCTCCTGCAACGCCGTCATCCGATTTCGGCAAATCCTGTGACGACGATAGTATGTGTCCTTCTCCCGGCTCCACTGCTGTTTAACGGACCGTTTTGTAAAAACGTATTCGCTCCGATGATCGAGGCGTTGCTCCAACTTCTCCATCTACAATCCTACTGATGAACTTACTCGAAACCTCTCTCCTTCTCGCTGGAGCCTTCCATTTCGGCATTCTTGTAGCTAGCGCCAACGTGCCCAAAGCTTTGGATTGGAAAAACTCTCTCGCTACTTTACCGAAATTGTTGCGGCAAATGTTCTGGGTTTACGGATGGTTCATCGTCCTGTGTATCGTCGCATTTGGAACGATCACATTGCTGCACGCAGAAACACTGGCTTCGGGAACACCGCTGGCGAGATCGTTCTGCGGATTCGTTTTTGTCTTCTGGCTAGCCCGGCTCGTGGTTCAGTTTTTCGTCTTCGATGCGAAACCGTTTTTGACGAATGCCTTTTACCGGGTCGGCTACCATTTGCTCACCGTAATTTTCATCCTTCTCCTCGTTCCTTACGCATGGGCCGCCTTCGCTCCGAAATTCCAGCTCCACCTCTGAACCCATCTATGAATCCACTACTCGAAAACCTCGACAAACTTCTCGTCGCCGCCGCGATTGGCCAACTCGTGATCGCAGCGCTGAATTTTTGTCTCGACCGCATCCTTGGTCGGAGTGACGAGATTGCCGGAATGTTACCCCTGGTCCGCGAGGTATTCTTCACCCACAAATAGTTCGTCAGCATCGCGCTCGTGATATTCGGTGTCCTCACCATCCGCTTCGCAAACGAGATGGGCACCGGATCCAGTAATCTCGCCCGCTGGCTCGCTGGAGGAATCGGTATTTTCCCGCTGATCCGCGCGGCCTTGCAATGGTGTTTCTACAGCGACACGCATTAGCGTGGCAAGACGAAGGAAACGGTCGTCCACTGGACTCTAACGTTTGCCTACAGCGGCTGCGCCCTCGTCTATCTAACCGCCGCATTTCACGATCACTTCTTACGGGAATAGCCGCGGACCGCTGCCTCTTTAAACGAATTTTGTGCTTCCTTCCCCTCGCCGGGAAATCCGGCGTGCTGCACCAGCCAGATCAGGATGAGACCATGTTCGCGATCCGCATACGAATTCGTGGAGTAGGCCCCTCCATGACCGAACGTCGTGTCAGTCACGGAAAACCCGAGACCGTAACTACTCTTCACATCCTCGGGTGTCTGACGACAGGTTAGTTCTCCAATCGCCTCCGCTGACAGATAACGCTTCCCGTCCAGCTCACCGCCGTTCAACAACATGCGGTAAAATTGCGACACATCTGTTGCCGTCGAAAACAGCCCGCCTGCCGGCATCGGATAGCGCACTTCCCGATCCGTCAGGGGGTAGTGCAACTGGGTAACAATCGTTTCTTCCAATCCGGTTTTATCCGCTCCCGGTTTGTAGGAAACGGCGAGCCGCTTCGCCTGCTCCTCGCTCGGCCAGAATGACGTGTCGACCATTCCCAATGGATCAAACAACCGCTCCTGGAGAAATTGTTCATACGGCATGCCACTCACCACTTCGATGATGCGGCCTGCCGTGTTGATTCCGGCATTGCTGTATCTGTAGTCAGTTCCCGGTTCATAATCGAGAGGGGTCATGGCGTAACTCCGCACCCGGGCTTCGAGCGTGAAACGGTCGAGAGTGGGTTCTTCCAATCCTGATTTCCGAGGCAATCCGCTAGTGTGTGAGAGAATCTCCCGGACCGTAATGGGATGCGCAGGCCGTTGCAAAACGACGCGTTCGGCACTCTTTTCCGCGACCACCATCTGTCCGACAAATTCGGGCAAATATTTCCCCACCGGGTCGTCGAGATCGATTTTGCCTTCGTCGACCAGCATCATAAACGCCGTCGCCGTGATCGGCTTCGACTGCGACGCGATCCAAAACATCGAATCCGCCGCCATTTTCTCATCATCGTCGATGTCAGCGTATCCGATTACTTTCGTATCAAGAATTTCATCTTTGTCAGCCACCAGCATGACCGCGCCCGCCAGCTCCGTGCGGTCAACGTAGGGCTGAACTGAATTGACGAGAGTCCGGTCGTCCCGGGCCAGGACAGAGCATGTGATTGTCGCAAACAACACGGTCCCGACAATGATCGGGAATGGAATCGAAAGGCATTTCATGTCGAACTCTAGTGGCGCACCTGGAATTAGAAACGCCGCAAAGCAGGGATCAGAAACGATGGGTTTCCTCTTCCTGTTCGGGCCCGGTTACGGTAATCGTAGAGGTATGATCCGACGCAGATTTCTTTCTAACGCCCTCACGGCAACCGCCGCTACTACTCTCCTTCGCACAGCCAGCGCGCAGCACCCCGACGGGGAAGACTTCAAACTCTTCCTCCTTGTTGGTCAATCAAACATGGCCGGTCGTGGAAAGGTAGGACCGAAGGACCTGGTCCCGAATCCGCGCGTCTGGTCATTCAACAAAAGCGAAAAATGGGTGCCGGCGATCGCGCCTCTTCATTTCGACAAACCCGGGATCGTCGGAGTCGGTCTTGGCCGCGCTTTCGGGATCGCCGCAGCGGAGCAGCATCCTGAATGGAATATCGGCCTCGTCCCCTGCGCCGTCGGCGGCTCCCCCTTGAGCAGTTGGGAACCCGGCGCAAGGTATGATGCGCTGGGAGTTACCCCCTACGACGACGCGATCCGGCGCGCCAAAGCGGCAATGAAAAACGGAACGCTCTCAGGGATCCTTTGGCATCAAGGCGAAAGCGATGCCGGGAAACCGGAACAGGCAGCAACCTACGCAGAACGCCTCACCAAAATGATCGGGCAATTCCGCTCTGATCTCGATGCGCCGGACGTTCCGTTTCTCATCGGTGAACTCGGCCACCTCCCGGACCGTCCCTACACGGACCGCAACAATCCCGTCTGCGTCGCCCATCGGGAAGTGGCAGAGTCGGTTCCAAATTGCGCAGTGGTCTCTTCTAAAGGACTAACTCCCAAATCAGACGGAACTCATTTCGATGCGGAGTCGGCTAAAGAGTTCGGAAAGCGTTACGCGAACATTTGGGAGAAGAAATTTGGTGACTGATGTGCAACGTCGGCAATCGAGATTTAATCCAGCCAGACAAATTCGTTGGTGTTGAACAACGCGAGGCAAACGTCGGTCAGCTCTCCGCCCTTTTCTTCGAGAAGAGAATTCGCTAGCCGCATTTCACGCTCCGAAGGAAGGCGGTTCAACACAATCTTCCAAACCGTCTCCACAGAACTTTCTTCGGAATAAGTTGTTCGCGCAGCCAATGCCTCGGCCATGCGGAGCGAAAATTCTGAGTTCAACAAGATGAGGGATTGTGGGGCCGTGGTCGAGACATGTCGTCGAGCACAGCTGGCATTACCATCGGGCCGGTCAAACGCATCGAAAAGCGGGTAACGCAGGTTCCTCCTCGTGAATAGATAGATGCTGCGCCGGTCGCGTTCCTGCTCGTCTTCGGTGACCGGCCACTGATTTTTGAGAAGCGTGACGGTGACTTCCCCGGGCAAGGGCGGACGAACTCCGGGGCCGCCCATCGACGGGTTCAGGGAATCAGTCGCGACAAGCATGGCATCGCGGATTTCCTACCCACTGAGACGACGTCGCGGAAAGCGTGAAAACCAGCGGTTCCCGGGATCTTCAGACAAGCGTATTTGCCAGCCGGGGGCCACGTCAGAGCTCTTGCTCGCTTGCCGCCAGGCACGCGAAGTGACGAGCATTCGATGGAATGATTTCATCGACCAGTTGTTACGAATCAGTTCAGTGGCCAACCAATCGAGAAGCTCCGGATGAGTAGGACGATCTCCGAGAATGCCAAAGTCAGACGGTGTCCCCACAATCGGTTTTCCGAAATCCTGCATCCAAAGACGATTCGCTGCGACCCTCGCGACAAGCGGTCTTTCAGGAGAGGCCAACCACGTGGCCAACTCGGAACGGTAACCTGATGAATGGGCAGCCGGTTCAGGTTGCGGACTCGCAGCAGCTGGATTCAACACCTTGATAAACGCAGGTTCCAACTCAGGTCCCGGATCACGAAAATCACCTCGTGCATAGAGATAGGCCGGAGAGTGTTCCTGACCCTTCTCCGAGATAAAATAGGGAAGACTCTTATTCTTCTTCGGAATCTCCAGATTCTCGAAGAAGGCGCGGAAGCGAAAATAGTCAGCGTGGCTGACGGGGTCGGATTTATGGTCGTGGCACTGTGCACAACCCATGGTCAGTCCCAATACGGCTCCGCTCACCGTGCCGGTGATCTCGTTTAACACTGTATGGCGCCGCTCAGCTTCGAGATTGATGTCGGGCATATCGGGGCCGGCGAATAGAAACCCGGTCGCCGGTCGCTCTGTAGGATCATCCGGAGCGAGTTCGTCCCCGGCAATCTGGAGCGCGATGAATCGGTCGTAGGGGAGATCGCGATTGAAGGCATCGATGACCCAGTCCCGATAGCGCCATGCCTCCGGTCGGACCTTGTCGTGTTCGAATCCATCCGTTTCCGCGAAGCGTGCCAGATCCAGCCAGTGCTGCGCCTGTCGTTCCCCGTAGTGAGGCGACTCCAGCAATCGGTCCACCATTGCTTCGAATCCGATTTTCTCGAACTCGATTCTCTGATCCAGAGTGGGAGGCAGACCCGTTAGTGTGAATGTTAGTCTTCGGAGCAGTGTTTCCGCATCCGCTTCGGAAGCGAATTCGTCCAGACCTACTTCCTCGTTCAGGCGATGCAAAAGAAACGCATCGACCGGATTGCTTTCATCGGAAGGAGGCTTCGGTCGTGAAATCGCCCGGAACGACCAATGGTCCAGGTCCCGCTGTTCGATCACCGGCTCTGTGTATTTGTCGGCGGCAACTGTTACAGTTGCGAGCAACACGCCTACCACCAATCCTGACACTGCGACATTCAGAACTCTCATCGATTCAGGTCAGAATGTCATGGACCACATTGCCAAACACATCGGTGAGTCTCTCGTCCTTCCCGCTGTGAAAATAGGTGAGCTTCTCGTGATCGATTCCGAGCAAATGTAAGACCGTCGCGTGGAGATCGTGAACGTGAACTTTGTCCTTCTCCGCACGCAACCCAATGGCGTCGGTGGCTCCATGAGCATAACCACCTTTCACTCCGCCACCCGCCATAACGGTGGTGTAACCCCAGGGATTGTGGTCTCTCCCCTTCCCTTTCTCGCTCATTGGCATTCGCCCGAATTCGCCGCCCCAGATCACGAGTGTGTCATCCAGCATGCCGCGCAATTTCAAATCGGCGAGAAGTCCTGCCACAGGCTGATCCGTCGCGGCGCAATATTCGGTATGGTTTTCGAACACGTCCTTGTGGGCATCCCAACCGTTCGTGTCGCCGGAATACAGCTGCACGAACCGGACACCTTTCTCGATCAGTCGCCGTGCCAGAAGGCAGCGTGTTCCGAACTCACGGGTGTGAGGCTGATCCATCCCGTAGAGTTTCTTCGTCGTCTCTGATTCGCCACTGACATCGACGAGATCGGGTGCTTCGGATTGCATCCGGTAGGCCAACTCATAACTCTCGATTCGGGCATTGAGCCGGTCGTCATAATCCCGGGCCTTGAGATGATCGCGGTTCAGTTGGCTCAAAAGATCGAGCGTTCTACGTTGCCGTTGAGGATCCGCTCCATGACCGGGTGGGCTGAGATTCAAAATCGGACTCGCACCGGATCGCAGAGTCACCCCTTGATGATCCGCCGGCAAAAAGGCCGATCCCCATGCAGGCGGGCCACCTTTGATACCTGACCGCGGATCAGGCATCACGACAAAGGCAGGCATGCTGTTGTTCTCTGAACCGAGCCCATAACTGACCCACGCCCCCATCGACGGCTTGCCCATCAGGATAGAGCCGGTATTCATCTGATAGACTGACTGCGGAT
>Ga0222633_1001621_pt1 | contig 11278 bp, 10 predicted proteins | sample AntAcemetageno48_FD_179816 | JGI IMG/M metagenome (GOLD analysis project Ga0222633, IMG submission 179816) | Saline water microbial communities from Ace Lake, Antarctica - #48 | ecosystem: Environmental > Aquatic > Non-marine Saline and Alkaline > Saline | place: Antarctica: Ace Lake | collected... | reverse complement strand
CCCGGGTCGACGGGAAGACTTGGGTGGTTGGGTTGGTTTCTTTGCCATCCGGCAAATCTACCCGGCCTCCGCCGCCCGACCATGAGGCCGATTTATTGACGCTTACATTACGGGAACTGCATTGATAGCAGGAGGACGGCGCGAGCACAGGATCTTTCAGCGAGCTTTACCCCGCTCGTCGATTCAGCCTGTATCGATTGCCACGATGATGACACCGATACGCGACTGAACTTCTTCGATCTCAGCGAGGACCTATCCGATCCAGGAACTTTCCGAAAGTGGCTCAAAATTTTTGATCGAGTTGAGCAGGGCGAAATGCCCCCGGTAAAAAGCCCCGACTCGACCATCCTTCGCCCTGCGATGGCCAGCCTCTAAAGCCATCTTCTCGAGGCAAGTCGGGCAAACCCAACAGGTGAAAGGGCGCGTTCCATCCCGTCGGCTCACGCAGCTCGAATACGCCTACACTATCCGTGATCTTTTCGGCATCGAAAATGACCTTGCCGATCTCCTGCCAGCGGAAAGTGACTCCGGTGGATTTGATACCATAGGAAGTGATCAGCGAACCTCGGCGCTTCACATTAAAAGCTACCTTCAAGCGGCTGATGCAACCCTGGACGCCGTATTCCAGCTGCGCGACCAACCTGCGAATTCCCGTCAAAAGGTCACCTGCCTTACCTCTCCCCTATTTGGCGTCGGGAAAGAACGAATTAATGATGCTGTCCAAGGCAGCGAGGCTGGCTTCACCATGGGAGCCATTGTAGATCGCCAACCACTCATGGTAAAAACCATGACCGTATAGTGAATTCCTTTCGTTCAGATTTCGGCCGGGCTCTTCACATCGAGGATACATAATCAGGGCATGCTTTTTGAAATCGCCACTACTCATCGGAATGAGTGTCCGATAGTATTTCAGTCTCTCGTAAACTGCGGATGAAGGTTTAAGGTTGTTCTTTTTAATGGCTTTCGCCAAAGCAGAATCATCCTCCGGGTAGATTCCCCAAAACTGGAACAAAGGCCTTAGATCAGCGCCTGCGGCTATGGAAAAGCGAAGCATTCGATTGTCAGCTGGATCCTTGTTTGGATCAGATGGATACCCTTCTCCTTGTCGATAAATCTCGTGATCGTCGGCAGCGAAATGCAAAAGAGGTTCCCAGCCAAATAGCTTCGCAATATCGGCATAATGTCCGTAGCCACGGTGCTGATATTTCACCTCATCTCCCGGGCGATTGGTGGTATTGCGAGACTGGCCCGTTCTAAATGTTTCCGTGATCATTCGATCAACGGCGGCCTGTTCGATACTTACATTATCAACACCACGCGAGCGGCTGAATGCCGTATCCAGGTCAACATCAAACCCCTGGTTATGAACATAAACATAGAGGAAATTGACAAGCGCTTCCGTCTCGCCCGTGAACTTGGTGATTTTTTCCATATGACCCATCTCATGAAATAGTTCAGACCTCGCGAACTGTGGACCTTTTAGAAACCAGTGATCTTTATTTCCATCCTCTTCTTTTAAAGGGTCCCAGTTGTAGTTCGACTGAGGGTAACCCGGAAAAAAAGCACCCCCACGCATGATCACGTCAATTTGATGATACAACACCACTTTGGATCTGACTTTCGGACGGCCGGTGATTTCAGAAACCAGGTCCATGCATTTGTCGTAATCGGCGGCGAGCTCGTCAGGGGTTTCGAATTTTGAGATCCAGGAAGTGGGGACCTGCATCATGAATTTTTCAGATTCAAAGTCTGCCCAGGGCGCGGGCTTTTTCCGCTCCGTTTTCAGCCATTCCTCAATTGTTGTTTGTTGGAAAGAACGAGCGGAATAGAAAGGAGCTTCGACAATGTTTCTCGCATATATTTCGCAAATCCCTTTGTCTGCATTCGGAGGGACCTCCAAATAGATGCCTCCTCCCAAGGGACTAGCGATCAAGATCCGCTCTTCGTCGATCGGGTAAACGATAGAGACTCGATCGAGACGTTTAATCACCGGCTTCTTCGCCAGGTCCCAGGTGTGGGCTCCCACACGAATTGCGTATCCCTTATTTACAATATCAGCAGGCACCTTTAGCTCGGCAATCGTTCCCGGAGGCACATACCAACCCGTGCAGCGGCGGGCCGGTCCCTCATCGGTTGTGAGCGGGGCACCGTCAGGAGGAAGCTGGGATGCATCGATTTTGACTTGATAGATCTTTCGAGAATCGTTTGGCGGAGCTACTTCGCCCGGGAAGAATTCGGCACAAAGGAAGACCTTGGAATCGAGTTCTTCATGGTGGTTTTTGATATGCTCGGGATGATAACCATGGTCCAGAATCGCTTGCTGCAATTGGAACATGACATGTTCCAATTCCAAGCCGTTCTTATCCGCTCTCGAAAATCCACCTCTTGTCTTTTCATTCAAAAAGAGTGGTTCCTGGTCTTCATCGTACTTTGAAATCAATTCAAACGATCGGGTCACAAGCTCAATGTTTTCTGAAACAGCAGGGGCATTTTCGATTATTCCGGTTTCTAAACTGGAGAGCTCCTCGGGACTCAGTTCTTTTCTTTCATCGAGATGATCAGACAATTGCTCTAGCAAACCATCAAAATCTGCAGCCTGTAATGAGCTGAACGAAAATATGAGGATAAGTAAAATATATTTCATGCTTTTACGGAAACAGTCTGAAAGACATAGCTGACTTTTCATCAGGCCCCAAACCCAAATGCGAAAATCTCTCTGCCGCGGGCTCCTTCCCCATCCCTTACTGTGGGAAATTTCAATCACACAAAATGGTCGACGAGGAGGCTCAGATAGAGCGTCCGTCCAAAAAACCCTCGTTTCCTGCCTAAATGAGCACTCGAGCGTCCTTTTATTTGAAGGGACAATTCCCCCATCCAAATATATCATCTTTTTGCGAACGGACTTTTGGCAGACCGTCTAGTAGTAGGAAAAAGGATTCGAAACAGCCTCAATTCGCCTTCTCGAAAAGCTACCCGGGTCCACCTCAATTCCGCCTAAATGTGCGGTGGTGCTATTTACCTTTACTGATGAGTTCGGAGAGTTGAGTCGCTTTGTCCAAAATAGTTGCGGTATCACATCCGTGAGAGTAATAATTCTTCAACAACATAGCGACCATGCTTGGAGTAAGCTTATAAGGCTGAGCTAAGAGAACGTCACGGAGGCTTTGTTTTTCATTGTCACGTAAAATCACAATGGCTTTTTCGTGAAGTTCTTTAGGAATCAGCTTTTCGATCTCTGCCTGAAGGTTCTTTGGTGTTGATTTTGGAAATCCGAAAGATGGAGCAGTTCTATTTTGTAGTTCTTCTGACATGGTGGCTTGATGTAGTAAGTGTTATTGCCATTGCGAAAAAGCGGAGGCAGACAAACTCTACCTCAATCTCATCCAGATAAATTCGATTAGTTTACTGTAAATGCCTCTCCCTGATGATTCCGTGCAGTGGATTACGCAACAGAGATCGCTCAATTAGTTGTCGCATATTGCAGTCTCACTTCGGAAAGGAACACCCTTGAGCACCGTAGGCGCTCCGCGTCGGCTCTGAAAGGGAAATATTCGGTTGGGAGATGTTAGGAATAATGGAACAGGCAATTAGCAAGAAAACGGATTCGAAAAAGCCTCAATTCGCCTTTTAAAAAGGCTTTCGGTTGTTAGTTGCCGCGATGTCAGAAATCACTTTAGCCAATAATAGTCAGAATTCACCGGTTTTGGCTTCCCCGTAAAAGGGACGAAAACAGTGAACGCTGAAGGCTCCACAGAAATCCGGAGCGGCCTGCTCCGTCGCTCCGCTATGGCGCACAAGGCGGGGTTGAGCGCTGAAGCGTGGCGAACAGATTATTGCACTCCCTCGATTCCGTATTCTGAGGCGGCTATCTCTCCTGCCTTGAAAAAGTAAACCCCTATCAGTAACCGGGCTTGGAGGGAGTTCAATCGAATGCCTGTTCGAGCCTGGACATTCTGGTGTATCTCCTGCAATGCGCTCTCACTTAATACACTCTTCATGCTAAAACATAGTTAAAAAATACTGCTGACTTTCCTACCTATTTACGGGATTTACTTTGCTTAGGCACACTTAGCTTCAAAGCTTCACGACTATCGCGAAAGCGAATGTATTCATCATGACGGATTTTGTAACTGTTCAGGTCCCTGAACAGTTACTAGGAATTTGCTTTTTCAACCACCTATTAGTTGCGAACTAAGAAGGCTCGGGCCTTAATCAGTCAGGCTAGAGAGATCCTCCATATATTCCCTAAATAGTTTGGCCCATTGTTTCAGAGCCAATTCGATGTGTCCCCAGCGGGTCATGCCTTGAATGATTTCCAGTTTGGTGCCTACATTCTCATCGATCGCTGAATAAATCCGTTCGCGTGTGACAGAGTCAAGAAGTTCGACTTCTGCACCCCCTCAATCCTCAGCCTGCCCTCATGAGCTTCGTAGCTTTGGCGAGCGTGGCTAGACCTGCGAACGGCAGGCAGGGATTGAGGGGGGCAGTTCTTTTACTCCAGTTTCGTATCCGCGTGGGGTCTGTCGCTGATCCGCCTGCGGCCGAAGCGCCGCAGTTCCGTGACGTTAGAATGTTGTTTTGCACCTTTAATCAAGAATTTTTACCTGGCCCCGTTTCCCGCGACTCTCCTGCTCCATTTACGATGGAGACCTCAGACTTTGGTCGATGGATCCAACTCGCCGTCGTCTACGATGGAGAAACGGGAACTGTCAGTCGTTTCCGCTATGGGGATTTGCCAGGCACGGTCGAACAACCGGTAGTGGTTCCTCTCGCCATCGGAAGAACCGAAATCGGAAACTGGAGTCCCCCACCCCATAACTTACGCCAGATTCGCCACTTCAACGGCAGGATGGACGAACTGTTGATATTCGATCAAGCTCTCACGGCCAGCGAAATCGCAGAACTTTACCAGAACGGAAACCCCTGACATGAAAACTACCCAACTCCTTTTAGCTGCTCTCTTTGCGAGCGCGTTAATCGCAAGCGCCGAACCTGTCCACATCCTTGTGTGGGACGAACGGCAGGAGCGCCAGGCAGAGGCCTACGACAATTTCCTCGGTAACGAAATTGCCAAGCAGTTGGAGGCAACGACAGATGATCTTGAGATTCGCTCGGTCGCGATGGACGATCCGGGGCAGGGCCTCAACGATCTTGAATGGGCCGATGTGTTGATCTGGTGGGGACATGTTCGCCAGGGAGACGTCACCGAGGAAAATGTGAAGCGGGTCCTGGATCGTATTCTCGCAGGCGATCTTGATTTAATTGCTCTCCACTCGGCCCATTTTGCGAGCCCGTTCATGGAGGCGATGAACTGGCGCTCGATGGAGGATGCCAAGAAGCACTTTGCGAAACACGATCCGGGCAAGCTGATGAAGTTCGAAGCGGTGGCGCCACCCAAACCGCGTACCGTTCCGACCTACGGTAGCCAGTTCACCCCGACCTGGTTTGCCTACAAGCTGAACAAAACCAATTACCAGGCCCTGGTGCAGTTGCCGTATTGCTGCTTTCCTGCCTATCGCCCGGATGGAGAGCCGAGCAAGGTGACAGTCAAAGACAGCAAGCACCCCATCGCCAAGGGATTGCCGGCTACGTTTCAGGTAACGCAGACCGAGATGTATGACGAGCCCTTCCACGTACCCGCACCGGACGAAGTGATCCTTGAAGAGACCTGGGAACTGGGCGAGCGCTTCCGTGCCGGGATGGTTTGGAATATCGGCAAAGGCAAGGTTTTCTACTTTCGCCCCGGACACGAGACGTATCCCGTCTTCAAGCAGCCTGAGGTTATCCAAGTGCTGGCCAATGCTTGTGATTGGTTGGGGAAAGACTGACTCGAAAGGTCTCGCGCAGAGCCGCGGAGCCGCAGAGATAGTTTTTTCTATTCGAATTCCGTATGCTCACTATGATGACGTTCGTGAGAAACCTATTTTTCCTGTTCCTTTTCCTCTCCGCGCCTTTGCGTCTCTGCGCGAGTCCTCCGAACATCCTTTTCATTCTCGCGGATGATCTGGGCTACGGCGATGTCGGTTGCTACAACCCTGAGTCGAAAGTTCCGACTCCGCACCTCGACGAGATGGCGAAGGAGGGGATGCGGTTCACGGATGCCCACAGTCCCAGTACGGTCTGCACACCGACGCGCTACAGTGTGATGACGGGGCAAATGGCGTTTCGCCTGAACTATCCGGGCGTCTTCACAGGGGTCGGTGGTCCCTGCCTGATTACAGAGAATCGGCTGACGCTTCCCGGCATGTTGCGGCAGGCCGGGTACGAGACGGCGATGTTCGGCAAATGGCACATCGGGATGTCATTTCTGGATGAAGCTGGCAAGGCTATCAATGAAAATGGGTTGGAGCCCGTGAAACGGATCGATTATTCGCGGGCGATTCCGGATGCGCCGATACACCGGGGCTTTGATCATTTCTTCGGAACAGTCTGCTGTCCGACGACCGATTGGCTCTATGCCTTCGTCGATGGCGATCGCATCCCGGTTCCCCCTACGCATATTGTCGACAAGTCGACACTGCCGACGCACGAGTGGTCTTTTGATTGCAGGCCCGGGCTGGTCGCGCCCGACTTTGATCTCGAAGAAGTGGACATGGTTTTCCTGGAGAAGAGCCTCGAATTTCTCGATAAGCACGCGAAGGGAAAATCCGAGAAACCGTTCTTTTTGTTTCATTCTCTGCAAGCCGTTCACCTGCCGTCTTTTCCGGGAAAGGACTTCAAAGGCAAGACAGAAGCGGGCCCTCACGGAGACTTCATTTTTGAATTCGACTACGTGGTTGGCCAACTGATGGCGAAACTAAAAGCCCTCGGGCTCGACGAAAATACCCTCGTGATTGTGACCAGCGACAATGGACCCGAGGTGGGAACAGTGATCAACATGCGGGCGAAATATCAGCATGATGGGGCTCGCCCCTGGCGCGGCATGAAGCGGGACAACTGGGAGGGCGGCCATCGCGTTCCTATGATTGCCCGCTGGCCGGGAAAAGTGGAAGCGGGTTCAGTCAGTGATCAAACCATATGCCTGACCGACATCATGGCGACCTGCGCGGCAGTCGTGGAGGTCGATCTGCCGAATGACGCCGCGGAAGACAGCTTCAACATCCTGCCAGTTCTTCTGGGGAAAATGGAAGCGCCTGTCCGGGATTTCACGCTGCACCAGACGATGAGTCTCGCCCTTTCGATCCGAAAAGGAGACTGGAAATTTCTCGACCACCAGGGCTCCGGAGGGAATCGCTACACAAAAGGCAAGCTGGCTCAGTTCGCGCTGCCCGACACCGCTCCCGACGCCCCGGGGCAGTTGTACGATCTCAAGACCGATCCCGGCGAGACGACGAATCTCTACCTCAAGCGTCCAGAGATTGTAAAGGAACTGAAGGACCAACTTGAGGAATTCAAGAAAAGCGGACGCAGCACTCCCGAACGATCCTGAGACTTATGATACAGAAACTGATTTTCCTTTTCACCTTCCTGGCTTCTGCGCTTCATGCGGCAGGCAAACCAAACATCGTCTTCATCCTGGCCGACGACCTCGGGATCGGAGACGTGAATTGCTACGGCGGTGACCGGTGTCTCATTGATACTCCGAACATCGATGCACTCGCGGCGGAAGGTATCCGCTTCACCGACGCACACGTTAATGCATCCTACTGCGGGCCAACACGGCGGGCGTTGATGACGGGGCGTCTCAACTGGCGTTTCGGACCCACTGTGAACAGCGGCCCCTGGGGGTTCGTCGGACCTCGCCCCAACACGGAGAATTTCACTCTCGGCAAGCTACTGAAGAACGCAGGTTACCGAACAGGCTACGTGGGAAAGTGGCATCTCGGCACCACCATGACCACACTCGACGGGAAATCGCAGGGACCGACCAATGTCGATTTTACAAAGCCTCTGAAATACGGCCCGATCCAATTTGGATTCGATGACAGCTTCATTCTCCCCGGATCGCTCGATATGTTTCCCTACGCCTTTGCACGGAACCATGGTTGGCAGGGAGAGATCACGGCACAGAAAGGCTGGAGCGCCTTCAATCGGGTCGGTCCTGCAGAAAAAGATTTCCTGGACCATGAAGTGTTGGAGACTTTCTACACGGAAGCCGAAACGTTCCTTCAAAAACAAACGGCAGCCGAGCCGTTCTTTCTCTTCCTCGCACTGACAGCACCCCATACGCCGACCAGTCCCGGCGTGAAATGGCAGGGCAAGAGCAAGCTGGGCGTCTACGGCGATTTTGTGATGGAAGTCGATCACTCGGTGAAGCGGGTCATGGACGCGCTCAAGGCGAAAGGTCTCGATGAGAATACGCTGGTCATCTTTTCCTCCGATCACGGACCGGCTCCCTATGCGGGAAATATTCTCAAAGCAACTCCTGACCAGATCAGCCAACTCGAAGCGAAGGGGCACTTCCCGAGCGGGCCTCATCGAGGTTACAAATTCTCCATCTACGAAGGCGGCCTGCGAGTGCCGTTCATTGCCCGTTGGCCCGGCGTCGTTCCTGAGGGCGAAACCTGCGACGCCCTCGTCAGCATGAGCGATTTAATGGCTACCTTTGCGGAACTAACAGAAGCAGAATTGGAAGATGATCAGGCCCCCGATTCGATCAGTTTCGCGAACCTCTTGCGCGATCCGAATGCAGAGGGAACCCGCACGGATTTGATCATGCAATCGGTCGTTCAGTTCGCGATTCGGGACGGAGACTGGAAGCTCTGCCTCTGCCCCGGCAGCGGTGTTCCGCCCAACTCCGGGAACGCCGCAGGAAACGATCCCCTACCCACTTTTGCCTGGAAAAAGGCATTGGAGCAGTTTGAGGAAAAGCCAACCGAAGCGGATTTGTTGAAGGCTCCTTTTGTGCAATTGTTCGATCTTTCCAAAGATCCGCACGAAGACCACAACCTCGCCGCAGAGCATCCCGGGCAAGTGGAGAAAATGGTCGCCCTTCTCAAATCACAGATCGAGAACGGCCGCAGCACTCCGGGACCGAAACTAAGCAACGACAAGAACGTCAAGATCGTGAATGCAGCCGACAAGCGCTTGCCGGCGTTTGTGAGAGAGCGGCTCAAATAGGCGCGCCACCTTTGGGATGGGCTATTTCTGCTGAGTGGTGAGTCCAACGAAGGCCGGGTCGCCGGCCGCGATGCCTGCTTGAAACTCTTCCATGGTGTAGCGCGGGGTGATGTGCTGTGGGCAGTTCCAGTCAATGGCCTGCACAGTGAAGAGGACAAGCCTCTCGACCTTACCTTTGTAGTCAGGGGCGGTGAGCCGCGCGGCTAGCTCAGGATCGCTGGCGACGTCTTTGACTTCTGCAGTAACCCAGATTTTCAAACGGGTGCGGGTCGGGTAGTCAATCAGGAAAAGCATCGCCTTGCCGGTTGCGTTGAGGTTGCCGGTGCTGATGAACTGGCGGTTACCGCGAAAATCAGCATAGCCAATCGTGCGCTCGTCGATCGCCTTTAGAAAACCACGCGGCCCGCCCCGAAACTGCATGTAGGGCCACCCGTTCTCTCCGACGGTCGACATATAGAAACTGTCGCGTGATTCGATGTAGGGAATCTCGCGCCCGGTGAGGATGAACCGGTCGGGGTCGTCTTCGCTGCCCGCATAGTTCTTTCGCGAGCCATAGTGTTCCTGCGCGGCTTTGACGCTCTCGGTGAAGGCAAATGTGGCATATGTCTGTCCCATGGTTCTTGTTGGTATAGTTTTCGGTTGATTATATTTTCAGCGCTGCCAATGGAACTTGCGTTCCGATTCTTTGATTGCCAGGTCATTGATACTGGCTTCGCGAATCCGCATCAGTCCGTCAGGCGCGAACTCCCACAACTCGTTGCCGTAGGCACGGAACCACTGCCCATCGGCATCGTGGAATTCGTATTCGAATTTCACGGCGATATGATTGCCGGTGAAACTCCATAGCGTCTTTTTCAGGCGATAGTCGAGTTCGCGATCCCATTTCCCCTGCAGGAACGTTTCAACAGCATCGCGCCCTTCAAGAAACTCCGAACGGTTGCGCCAGCGAGTGTCTTCGGAATAGGCGAGAGCAATTTTTTGAGGGTCTCGCGTGTTCCATGCATCTTCCGCGGCCTGGACTTTTGCGGCGGCGGATTCCGCAGTGAATGGTGGAAGTGGTGGTTTCATAGGATCGTTCAGTGCTTTGATACCTGCCTCAGTTCGAGCTCACGACTTTGCGATTGAGGAAATCACGGATCAGACTCGCGATATGGTCCCCGTCTTCCTCGAGGGCAAAGTGGCCGGTATCGAGAAGATGCACCTCGAGGTCTTCGAGATCACGCTTGTAGGGATGCGCGCCATCGGCGGGAAAGATGACGTCGTTCTTGCCCCAGGCGATCAGCGTCGGTGGCTGGTGCTTGCGGAGGTAGGCCTGCCATTCCGGGTAGAGCGGCGGATTGCTTCCGTAATCGAGGAACATGGCAAGTTGGATCTCCGCGTTGCCGGGACGATCGAGCAAGGGCTGGTCAACGGCCCAGTTGTCCGGACTAATGGTTTCGGGATCACGTGTGCCATGGGTGTATTGCCATTTTGTCGCATCGGCAGTGAGGAGGTTCCGCAGTGCGTCAGCGTTTTCGCTGGACTGCTCAGCCCAATACGCCTTGAGAGGTTTCCAGAAGTCGAGCAGACCTTCATCATAGGCATTGCCATTTTGGATGATCAAAGCATCGACCCGCTCGGGGTGCGCCATGGCGAGGCGAAATCCGACCGGGGCTCCGTAGTCCATCAGGTAAAGGCTGTAGTTTTCGAGGCCGAGTTTGTCCGTCAGTTGCCCGACGATGTTTGCCATATTGTCAAAGGTGTATTCGAACTCGTCGGTGCCGGGCATTGCGCTGTTACCGTAACCGGGATAGTCCGGCGCGACGACATGGTAGCGGTCGGCAAGTGCGGGGATGAGGTTTCGAAACATATGGGACGACGTCGGAAAGCCGTGGAGAAGCAGGACGGTAGGAGCGTTTTTTGGTCCTGCTTCGCGGTAGAAGACCGACTGGCCTTCGATCTCGACCGTCCTGTGGTAGACCTGATGGGATGGCGCTGCAGCGATCGCGGGGGGCGCAGCCGGGGTAGCGCTTTCTGTCCCCGGCGAGTCATCGCCTGCCATGGCAAGGGCAACGGCGGCGGTAAGGGCTATACCTGGAAGGACGCCTAGGAGGAATGTTTGTTTCAATAGGGTGGTGTTCATTTTCTTTGGTTTGGTTTGGTTTGGTTTGGTTTGGTTTGGTTTGGTTTGGTTTGGTTTGGTTTGGTTTGGTTTGGTTTGGTTTGGTTTGGTTTGGTT
>Ga0222633_1001620_pt1 | contig 11292 bp, 9 predicted proteins | sample AntAcemetageno48_FD_179816 | JGI IMG/M metagenome (GOLD analysis project Ga0222633, IMG submission 179816) | Saline water microbial communities from Ace Lake, Antarctica - #48 | ecosystem: Environmental > Aquatic > Non-marine Saline and Alkaline > Saline | place: Antarctica: Ace Lake | collected... | reverse complement strand
AGCTCTGCTTTTTCAGCTATCTCATCCATGGTCGAATTCTTAAATCCTTTTAATTTGATGATCTCTTCTGCAGCATCAATAATGGACTCTTTTCTGGCTAGTTTTTCTCTGTCTTTTCTAGATAATTTATTCATTCTTGACTATTGGTCATTAACTGAACTGAAGTCAGTAAAATACCTGGTTTTCAATTCAGTTCCTATAAAATTTGAAAACTTGTGAATGCGTCTACGATGCATTGATAAAACTTGTTATATTCTTCTTTTAGAAAATCCAATGACACAAACAAAACGATTCCTAAGTGCTGATTTTGCACTTTTCTCAATAGCCTTTATCTGGGCACTCAATTTTACGGTCATCAAAGCCAGTCTTGACGAGATAGATCTCTATAGCTTTAATGCGATCAGGTTTGTACTGGCATCAGCATTTATATGGATTGTTGTTGCTCAAAAAAAAGCCTGGTTTAAAATCAAGAAGAGTGACTGGAAAATACTGATCCCTCTCGGACTCACCGGTAACTTGCTCTATCAATGGCTCTTTATAGTTGGTATCGACTTAACACTTGCTGCGAATGCAGCCGTTATGTTGGGTACAATACCTATCTGGGTTGCCATCTTCTCTCATCTTTTTTCAATGGAAGCATTAAACAGAATGAAAATTGCAGGTGTCATTCTTGCCTTTTCGGGACTTTACTTGATCGTTTTTTTTGGAAAGGATCCAATCTCGTTTGGCTCCCAAACATTTCTTGGTGATCTATCCATACTGGCAGCTGCCATTGTGTGGGGACTTTTCACCATCTTCTCTAAACAATTTCTGACCCGATATACACCTCTGCAATTTTCAGCGTTTATGACTACCATCGGTGCGGTTTCTCTCATTCTGATCGCCATCCCATTTGCTTCCCCTACGGATTGGGTATCGGTTTCATGGATGGCGTGGGGCGGGGTTTTCTACAGCGGACTCCTGGCCATTGGTTTAGCATATATCATATGGAACAGGGGGATTATGGAAGTCGGAGCGGTCAGAACAGCAACATATCAAAACCTGGTCCCCGTATTAGGACTCGCTTTTGGTGTCATTCTCCTTGGGGAGTCTTTAGAATGGCTTCAATATTTGGGATCAGCCATCGTAATTGGTGGCATCCTGATCACAAGATATGGAAAAGTAAAAAGTTAAACTCTGTTTCCTCCGCTTAGCAGATATAGTATGGCCATTCTAACAGCTAACCCATTGGTCACTTGATCCAGGATTACAGCTCTCTTACTGTCGGCCACATCACTTTCCATCTCGACACCTCTGTTTATCGGGCCGGGATGCATAATGATAAAATCCGGATATTTCTCAAGATGCTCCATTTTAATTCCAAATAGTTGATGATACTCTCTCAAGCTCGGAAAAAGATCGGTGACAGCGCCCATTCTCTCCATCTGAATTCTTAGTGCCATTGCTACATCACACCAAGCCAATGTCTCATCTAAATTATTGGATACATGAACTCCCAGTGTCTTGACAAATCGAGGCAAAAGAGGCTTCGGCCCACAAATTGTAACTTCTGCACCCAATTTTATCAATCCTAAAATATTTGATCTTACGACACGACTATGGCTGATGTCACCTATTATCGCAATCTTTCTCCCCTTCAGTTCCGGATGAAGCTGCTGCATCGTAAACATGTCCAGCAACGCTTGGGTTGGATGTTCATGAGCTCCATCACCCGCATTGATTATGGATGCATCAACACACTGAGTCAAAAAATGGGGCACACCCGGACTCTCATGGCGAACCACAACCATATCAATTTTCATCGAACTGATGTTCCGAATCGTATCTTTGAGTGATTCTCCTTTTCCGGTACTCGATGTACCGGTCGAAAAATTAACGACATCAGCACCCATTCTCTTTTGTGCCAGTTCAAACGACAATCGTGTACGGGTACTATTTTCATAGAATAGATTTACAATCGTCTTATCTCTGAGTGTGGGAACTTTTGGAACCGGCCGGTTTAAAACCTCTCGAAATGTTTTAGCTTGATGGAGAACATATTTGATATCATCAGAGGAATAGTCAGATAGGCCCAGGAGGTGTTTCTGGTTAAATTGATAATTATCTAGATCTGATTCACTCATCAGCACCTCCTCGCTTTACGATGTATACGGCATCTTCACCATCCAGCTCTTTCACTTTAACCATCACCTCTTCATTGGCGTGTGTCGGTACAGTTAATCCTACATAATCTGCACCAATCGGCAACTCCCGATGTCCCCGGTCGATCATACAGCAAAATCGAATACTTCTGGGGCGTCCATATGCCATAAGTGCGTCCATTGCCGATCGCACTGTTCTGCCTGTATAGAGCACATCATCTACCAAAATGACATCCCTGTTATAGAGATCGAAAGGTATTTCAGTTATTTTTACCTCCGGCATTTTCAATTTAGACCTGAAATCATCGCGAAAAAAGGTGACATCAAGTACTCCAAAGTCCGGATTTACTTCTAACTCTTCTTTAATGATGGAGAGAATTCGCCTACCCATGTACACACCCCGAGTCTGCATTCCTATAATTGCGGGTTCGGTCGGGTCGTCATAGGGTTCGAGAAACTGATGAGCAAACCGCAAATAAGTGCGGTTAACGTCCTCTTCCGTCATAATTTTGGCTTGTTCCAAAATATACACCTGAGATTAAATTCAGCGGAAAATTAGGAATTGATTGCCTGGAAAACAATTGAAATGAACAGACTTCAAATATTAATGTTTCAAATCATTTCAATAAGGTACCATCTATCGATTATTTGTACCTTCTTTTTTACAATTATCATCGTTCAAATGTCATCTGAAAAAAGCCGAAAAATAGTTCTGTTAGTAGCGATTCTGCTGATCAGCCTGAATCTAAGGCCCGCAATAACTGCAGTAGGTCCATTGGTTAGTGAGATCAGACTTGATACAGGTCTATCCAGTTCAGCTATCGGGCTACTTACGACCCTCCCTGTTTTAGGTTTTGGATTGATCTCTGTTTTAACCCCCCTTTTTACTCGCAGAATCGGCACCGAAGGAACCATGTTATTAGCACTCACTCTCCTAACGGGTGGAATTTTTTTACGGATTCATCCTTCCATACTGGCTCTTTATTCCGGAACAATCCTGCTGGGTATAGGAATTGCCCTTGGAAATGTACTGCTCCCCGGTATAGTGAAAAAACAGTTTCCGGAAAAAGCCGGGGCGATGACCGGCCTCTACTCAGCGGCGCTTGGGGTAGGGGCAGCCGTTGCTTCCGGAGCCAGTGTACCTCTATCTGAGACATATGGACTGGGTTGGCGATGGGCACTGGGTGTATGGGGGCTTTTAGCATTCGTCGCCCTTATTTTTTGGCTGCCACAGATGCGAATTAATATTCCAATAATTTTAAAAAAAGGATTCAGGCAATCACTCAGACAATTGGGATCATCCAAACTTGCCTGGCATGTCGCCATATTTATGGGTGTTCAATCTCTCTCTTTTTACACTCTCATTGCCTGGTTACCTGATATTCTCATATACAGAGGAATGTCTGCAGGTGAAGCCGGGTGGCAGCTCGCATTGATGCAGGGAGTTGGAATTACCAGTACGCTCATCTTCCCGGCCTGGGCTTCCCGAATTAAGGAACAAAAAAAACCCGTTATTGTACTCGTGATTATTGAGTTTATAGCACTTATTGGGCTTTCAGTCCCATCCATTGGTTATATTTCTGTTTGGGTGGCTCTGATGGGCTTCGGTTTGGGAGGAAGTTTTGGACTCGCACTTCTATTAATTGTTTTACGCAGTCGATCAACAACCTCTGCGAATGAACTTTCAGGAATGTCTCAATCAGTAGGGTACACATTAGCGGCAACCGGACCCGTACTTTTTGGCGCTATATTTGACTGGTTCGATAATTGGATGTTCCCTATCGGATTCCTTTTTATTATCGCTCTCATAAAATTGTGGTCAGGATTGGGAGCCGGAAGAGATGAGTATGTTGATCAGGAAGGTTGATGATAATTTCCCAATCCATTTCGTTTTTTTTCTACGGTTGCCTGGGCGTAACATCCGGATCTTCCATTCGGGGGACCACTGGAACTTCATAAGGCTCATAAAAACTAAAGCCAAGAAAAGGGGCAATTCTGGATAATAGCTTGAAAAAATCACTCTTCTCTTTGAATGTAGCCTCCAAAATAGCCATTAGATTTTCATTCATCATCCTTTCCCATTCAGGCCCATATGGGTTGAACTTCTCCTCCTTACTGAGCATAAAATCTTCTACACTCTGATAACGCAATCGACGAAAGAAGTTATAATTACTGTCATAATCATTGATCCGGTATCGACTCATATTTGATTCCAACATTCCTGTTTGATATGGGGTATCCAAATAAGTGTTGTGCCGAATCACTTCAGGCTGCCCGGGTCCCTCTCTCTCTATCCTTGTTGAATCTTCTGATACTTGAGCTTGACTATCGGTAACCATCATACAGATAAGCAAGATGAACACAGTGATGCCGAGATAACCTGAGTATGAACCCACTGTATAATTAATGTTGTACCGTTTGTAATTATTAACTTTAAACGTCATTATATCTTTTGGAAAGAGAGAACCATTTCTGAACTCAAAAAGTAACCTATTATCGTTATGCTACCAAGGTTTAACGGTTATAATATCAAATAGTTGTCATCATATTGATTAGAAATTCTTGAATCTCATTCATTGAATGAATCAAATAAAAAATCCCACTCCTTACACGATATGATTCCGGCTATTTCTATCAGTAATTACACTTTGGCAAGATATTATTTTCCACCTTCAGTTTTAATACAACTTCTCATATCATTGAAAACATCTTCAATATAAAATGGATTGACTCACATCAATATGCTATGGAAGGTTGAATTTAAATTGGTTATTACTATCTTAGTAGCAATCCTATTCATTCATTTTCCAATAAAATCAAGATTATGTCATTATTCAAAAGTGCTCGATCTGTTTGTAAATTATTCTTAACGGTCTCTTTTTTTACAATTTTCGGTTCAGTAGGGAGCGTTCTATTCGCACAAAATCATCAGGAATCCGTTCAATTTGTTCAGACTTTTAATGGTTTGCAGGAAGAACTCCCAAGAGAACGTGTCTATTTGCACTCAGACCGGGACTGGTATTTTAGCGGCGACAGAATCTGGCTCTCAGCTTATTCTGTCGCCGGAAGCCGCCACTTCCCCTCATCACTAAGCACCGTTCTATATGTTGAATTATTACAACCGGATGGAAGTTTACTCGAACGGATTGTTATCGAACTGGAAGAGGGTCGGGGTTCAGGCAGTATTGAAATAGACACCAATATCAATGAATCCGGTACATATCTACTGACTGCTTACACGGCCTGGGGTAAAAATTTTGGAGATTCCTATGTATTCAAAAAGCAGTTGATGATTTATACTGATACTGAAGAACTTCAGCCTGATATCACGGAGACGGACTTATTTGACCTGCAATTTTTACCGGAAAGTGGGCATTTAATTGGCGATATCCCTACTCGTATTGCATTTAAGGCTGTAGGTCCTGACGGGTTGGGAAGGGACGTCACAGGAACGATTTATGATAGGTTCGGAGATGAACAGACACCATTTACATCAGAACATTTAGGAATGGGTGTAATTGATTTTACTCCGAATCCTGATGAAACGTATTATGCAATGGCAGATGGTATTCGTTTTGATCTTCCTGATGTACAACCGGCCGGGTATGTCATCAATCTCTCTCAAATCAGTGATTTTATTGAAATCAATGTTCGTACAGGAGGGATCACAGATGATGTACCCCTGCTCTTATTTGCGCATGTTCGGGGTGAGGTTTTTTATGCTTCTTTAGTACTTATAGAGAATGGGATTGGGGAACTGACTTTACCCACAAACCAGTTTGCAGGAGGGATCGTACACTTCACACTTCTGAATCCGCAAGGGCAGCCTGCTGCCGAAAGACTCTTCTACAACATCAACCCGATGGAAGAGGTGCAAATTGATCTTGCAATAAATAATGAATCACCCGGTTTCAGAAATGAAACAGAGATGTACATTGAAATCGAGGATTATAATGGTCAGGCCGTTGCAGCCGATGCAAGTATGACCCTATACGACGATCAAATAGTGAGGAATCAGAATGAAGGTACCAATATTTACAATTGGCTCAATCTTCAAACTGAAATCCATGGATATGTTGAAAATCCCGGCTTTTATTTCAGTGATCATGAAAAGGCACGCGACTATCTGGATCTGCTCATGCTTACTCAGGGATGGCGGGCGTATGATTATGAACGAATTATGGACCCGGATTGGGTTAATTCGTTTACACTACCTGAAAAAGGGTTCACCATGTCGGGCAGCGTGACCAGTCTCATTCGAAACCGTCCTTTTGCCGATGCTTCTGTACTCTTTTCACTGGGAAGTGAGCATCGTGAAATGGATCTTATAACCACAGATGAAAATGGAAAGTTCAGGCTCACTGATCTTCAAATTGACGGTGCTGAACTGGTTACAATTAGGGCAAATACATCTTCCGGCAGTGACCGGGTTTCCATTGAAATTGACAATCAGTTCGACCATCTTGGCAGTTCCAATTATCCTGTTCAGCAACAAATCAGGAATTTATTGTTGTATAATAGAGAAGAGAGTCCGGATGATCTGTTTCCATCATTAAACGAGCGGGTTATTGCTGTTCAATCAGACATAGAGCGTTTTGTTGATGCTCAGATGTTCGGTGAACTGGATGAGATCACTGTTGAAGCCGAAAGAGAGGATACGGATGATCAGTCTGAAAGGGACTTGAGATTTGCCGATCGGCCGGGTCAGCGGTTTGATTTTGATGAAAGACCGGAACTTGCTGATCTGCCGCTTCTTATTGCAATCAATCAGTTGTCGGGTGTGAGTGCAAACCAACAGACGGGCCTAACCATTCGTACCGGTACCGCAAGAATCTCCGGCCCTTTACCATCCCCCATCATCATTGTTGACGATATCGAGACCGATTTCAGTACTTTACTCACGATGAGTTCTATGGATATTCAGACCATAAATGTATTCAGAAGATCTTCTGAACTCGGTTTTTTTGGCGCAAGAGGCGCAGGCGGTGTCTTAATGGTACGAACCCGAAGTGGTGGCGGGGTTCAGGCTAGTGATACAAGAGGGTTGATCACATCGTATGTTCAGGGTTTTCAACCTCCTTCACAATTCTATTCTCCCAGATACGGGTTCAATGTTCCATTAGATCTGGAACAAGAAGATAGCCGGATCACGCTGCACTGGGAAGATCGTTTGGAAATATCTGAAAACGGGCATACGATTCGATTCTGGACAAATGATATTCCATCCAACTATCGAATTGTCTTAGAAGGGATTACAGAAACCGGAATCCCCTTCTCAAAAACTGAGATATTTACTGTCTCAGAGGATTAACTTTGGATATACAGCAAGACAAATTGAATTTATCCCTTGCTTTTCCTGAGCCAGGCACATCGTTATTTATGATATAGAGAGTATACAGATTGACCTTATCCGGTTAATATTTTTGATTTTTTAACAAAAAAAAAGTAGCTCGCGGATTGAATCAAAAATGAATCGGTTCCGTAAGATTGAAACGATTATCATTCAGTACGTTAACGATTACAATTTCTCTCTTTAACTCCGCTTTATTTTACTGCCGTATGGAAACCATTTTAATCATTATAGCTGCACTATTTATGGTAGCCGGAATCATCGGCGCATTTGTCCCTATTCTACCCGGCACACCATTGAGTTACATTGGAATCTTAATCCTTCATTTCACATACGATAGTCACTTTTCCTGGCTTTTTTTGATTATGTGGGGATTGGCGGTTGCAATCGCAACAACTCTCGACTCATTTTTACCGGCAGAGGGAGCCCGACGAACCGGAGGCAGTAAAACCGGTATTTATGGGGCTTTTTTGGGTGGTGTACTGGGACTTTTCTTCTTTCCGCCGGCCGGAATTCTGATCGGCCCGGTTATCGGAGCCTTTGTTGGTGAATTGATCGCAGGTAAAAAAACAGATTCTGCACTTCGTTCAGCATTAGGATCTTTTGTTGGATTCCTGATAGCTACCGGTTTAAAAGTGGGAGTAGCGATCACATTGGCTTACTACTTTTTTATCAATATCTGATTGGGATAATGGATAAAGACTCATTTTTTAAACATTAATATTCAAGTGTAATCCTCCCTTCTTATCTCACATGTAAATTCAGAAAATAAAAAAAGCGGTGCCTATTTTTTAAATAAGCACCGCTCAAATCACGTTACTCCCGTATTGGATCAGGATATTATTTATTAGTTAGGCTACTTGCCATGATAAAGAGGGGCTGACCTTCAAATACATTGTAAAATGGTCTGAGTCTCTCCTGATTGTAGTATTTATCAATATCGACAACTTTTGACATACTGGTCACAACTTCAATATCTGTACTTCCATAGGCTCCATTATTGAGTACAACCAGTTTACCAAACTCTTTCCGAAGCACATGATCCAAAGCTATGTTCCCGAAAGCCATAGGAGCAATACTATCGATTGCATCCGGATTACCACCTCGTATGGTGTATCCGAGTTTCTGATTGATAACACCGATCTCTCTACCATTATTATACTTCGCAGAGCGTTTTTTAATCTCCGTTGATACAATATCACCAATACCGCCTAACTTTTTATGACCATAAGCATCTGCTTCTTCGCCCTCGTATACCATTTCACGGCCCTCAATCATGGCACCTTCAGAAATCATAACTGAAGAATATTTGCTTGAACTGCTATTTCGGTCCTCCACCATAATTTGCGTGAGATGATCCAGATCAAATTTGGACTCCGGAATTAAGCATCTGTCAGATGCACCGGCAAGAGTAGGTAACATCGCTGTAAAACCGGCATAGCGGCCAAATACTTCCATAACCAAAAACCGTTCATGTGAACCGGCCGGTGTTCGCAGATCGTTGGCCAGTTGAATAGTTCGAGAAATACAGGTACTGAAACCGATACAGTAATCTGTTCCGGGTACATCATTATCCATCGTTTTCGGTATGGCAACAACTTTAAACCCCTCTTGATGAAGCCTTACACCGTAGCTGAGTGTATCATCTCCCCCTATTGGGATCATTGCATCAATACCCAAAAAGTCGAGGTTTTTCAGGACCTCCTCCGTTAAATCATTAATGTCATCACTGTATTTATCTTTGTATTGAGCAGGTAAATCCTTTTTACTCACTTTACTGGGATTTGTGCGTGAGCTGTGCAGAAACGTCCCACCCGTTCTGGCGGCTCGATTCACGACTTCTTCGGTCAGTTCAAAGAAATTTTCTCTGTTGTCTGCATTCTTGTCTCGAACGATATCAATCATGCCTCCCCAGCCTCTTCGAATACCTATTACCTTATATCCTTCATTAATAGCGCGAATGGTAACACCACGTATAGCAGGATTCAATCCGGGCACATCACCTCCCCCTGTTAAAATTCCAATCACACCTTTTATTTTATTTATATTCGCCATAATCCGATTCTCTGTCTTTTTTAATTATCATTATAAAACGCTGCTAAGCTGGAAATATAAGGTTATATGTTGAATTTGAGTAATAAGAACAGCAGTTTTGATTAAAAAGATCCTCAACCCTTTTACGACTGAGTATCTCTTCCTCTTTTTGTACATTTATAGAATCGAATAAATAGACTACCATGAATCAACATTTTGTAAAAGTAGAAACCCTATATCAGGATCTTAAAAACAGTTGCCAATCGTTAAGAGAAGATCCATCTGCCGTACAAGCTTCTAGAAGCATTGTTGAAAATGCACTGCATGATGGCAAAACCTATTACGGGATCAATACCGGTTTCGGAGCTTTGGCAAATAAGCGGATAATGGGTGATGATCTGATTCGTCTTCAAAAAAATCTAATTCTGTCACATGCCGTTGGAGTAGGGAATATGATTCCTAAAGACATTTCCCGTTTAATCTTAGAACTTAAAGTTCACTCACTTAGCCTCGGGTACTCCGGAATATCAACCCAAACCCTGGATCGGCTTCTCCTTTTTCTGGAGAAAGATCTGATCCCTGTAATCCCTGAAAAAGGAAGTGTAGGTGCATCCGGTGATCTTGCACCATTGGCTCACATGTCGCTCCCCCTTTTAGGATTGGGTGAGTTTTGGGCTCCCAATGGCAGAGAGGTTATTGACGCCGCAGAAGTGCTAAATTCAATGAGCCTTGAGCCAATTGAACTTCAGCCGAAAGATGGGCTATCCCTTATCAACGGTACTCAATTGATGTGCGCTTATGGAGCGTATATACTTGAGAAATCTCTCTCTCTGCTTAAAACGGCTGATATCATTTCCGCAATGAGTCTGGAAGCTCTCCAAGGCAGCCTCACCCCTTTTGATTCAAGAATTCACAATATACGACCTCACTCCGGACAGATTGAAGTTGCTGACAATATTCGGCAACTACTGATCGATAGTGAAATACTGGAATCACATAGAAATTGTGGGAAAGTACAAGATCCCTATTCTCTCAGATGTGTCCCACAGGTACATGGTGCGAGTCGGGATGCATTAAGGCATGTTATATCTGTCATTGAAACGGAAATGAACTCCGTTACTGATAATCCACTTGTATTTCAGGATGGAGATATTTTAAGTGGGGGCAATTTTCATGGGCAGCCACTTGCTTTATCACTTGATTTCGCTAAATTGGCACTCGCTGAATTAGCAAGTATCTCTGAACGCAGAACCTACCTCTTATTGGAAGGGTATGATGGATTACCTCAACTATTAATGCAGGAAACGGGTATAAATTCAGGATTTATGATCCCACAATATACAGCGGCCGCGCTTGTGTCCGAAAATAAGGTTTTGTGTCATCCATCCTCTATAGATTCCATTCCAACAAGTTTGGGGCAAGAAGATCATGTCAGTATGGGTAGCATAAGTGCGTTGCACTTGCTTAAAGTGTTAGAAAATGTTGAAACCGTATTGGCGATAGAGCTCTTTACATCTGCACAGGCACTTGATTTTAGAAAACCCCTGAAGCCGGGTCGAGGTGTTGAAATCGTTCACCAATTAGTTCGAGAGTCGATCCCACATGCCACTGAAGATCATTATTTCAAAGATGATATCAACAAAGCCATTGAGTTACTCCAAAGCAGAAATTTGATACATACCCTTGAAAAATCTGATTGTGTACTTCATTAGTACTCATGTAAACAAATTCAATAGTACGATGTTGATTAAAGATTTGGTTTAAAAT
>Ga0222633_1001618_pt1 | contig 11342 bp, 6 predicted proteins | sample AntAcemetageno48_FD_179816 | JGI IMG/M metagenome (GOLD analysis project Ga0222633, IMG submission 179816) | Saline water microbial communities from Ace Lake, Antarctica - #48 | ecosystem: Environmental > Aquatic > Non-marine Saline and Alkaline > Saline | place: Antarctica: Ace Lake | collected... | reverse complement strand
TGCTCAATACTCAGCAGTTTATCTTTGTCCAATAATCCTCATTCTTTCCCCGTCTCCTTAATCTCTAACTTGTTCTCCCTCAAAAAAATCATGAACTCTGCCATCAACGCGAACGAACTGAACCGCCGCCAATTCATGGAAGGAACTGCGAAAGCACTCCTTGGAGTCGGCGCACTTGGAATGACAAATCGTGCAGGGGCCGCTTCCGGAGCTGGTCTCGGACTGCCTCCTCGCATCGGTGCGGCCAAACACATCATCTACCTCTATATGGATGGAGGGATGTCCCATCTCGATACGTTCGACACCAAGCCGAAGCACAAGTATCAGGGACCAACCAGGACGGTTGACACCAATGTCGATGATATCAAACTCTCGGGGTATCTCCCGTCGCTTGCCACTCAGGCCGACAAGCTCGCGATCGTCAATTCGATGACTTCCACCGCTGGAGCTCACGTTCAGGGAAACTACTTCATGCACACCAGCTACGACCCGCGCGCCACGATCCGCCACCCCGGACTCGGTGCCTGGGCACTCAAATACAAGGGCCGCATGAACCCGAATCTTCCCGGTTCTGTTTTCATCGGTGGCAACAGCCGGATCAACGGAGGCGGTGGATTTTTCGAACCTGAGTTTGAGCCGCTCGCAGTTAACAATCCGAATTCCGGTCTGAAGAACTCGAAACTCCGGGGGATGGACCAGCAGCAGCTCGACGAAGATCTCGAGCTCGCGAGCCAACTTGATGCTGAATTTCACCAGCGCTACGACGTCAAGCAAGTCCGCGCCTACACCCAAATGTATGACGACGCAGTCCGCATTATGCAGAGCAAAGATTTACAAGCGTTCGACCTCAAGGAAGAAGACTCAGCGACCCGTGCGCGTTATGGGGCTGATGCCTTCGGGCAGGGGTGTTTACTGGCCCGACGTCTCATCGAACACGATGTCCGCGCCGTCGAGGTGAGCTATGAGGGCTGGGATATGCATCACAGCATGTTCATCACAGGGCCTGAGAAGTGCGCGATTCTGGATAAGGCAATGGGAGCGTTGCTCGAGGATCTGGAGCGTATTGGAAAACTCGATGACACGGTTGTTGTGCTCACGAGTGAGTTCGGACGGACACCTCGCATCAATGAGAATGCCGGTCGCGATCACCATCCACAAGCCTTCAGCTCAGTTCTCGCCGGAGGCGGGTTTAAGGGTGGAACCGTTTACGGCAAAACCGACGAAGGCGGCGAGAACGTGATCGAGAATCCGGTCACGATTCCCGACTTCAACGCGACGATTGCCCATGCCATGGGCTTGCCGCTCGATCAGGTTCTTTACAGCCCTAGTAAGCGCCCCTTCACAGTCGCGCACAAAGGCGAGCCGGTGTTGGATCTGTTTGCGTAGGGGAATACAGAGGAACCCCCTCCATCCCGGGGCGATTCGCGGTGATGGAGGGGCGGGGTTGAAAAAGCAAATCCCTAGCTGTAAGCACTTTCTGCACGAGCGCGGTTTAATAGGTAGATTGAATGGGGCTTTTCATTTCTTTGCCGTCGCCTCCGTAACCTGTTTCTCCGTTTTATCGTTCGGCCGCATGTCGTAGAAAACCAGACTGCCGTTTTCCGGTTTACTTTTTCCACCCTGAGACTGGGCAACCGCCAAGAGTTGGCCGTCCGGGTGAAGGTCGAGGCTCAGGCTCGGGCCGGATGTTTTGATGTTGGCAAGGGCTTTCTCCTGACCGGGTTTCCAGAACCATAGCTCACCGACGGTAATGTCACCGGCCGCCGCAATAAGGAAGCCCTGCGGGTGAAACTGAAGCGTGTAGAAAATCCCCTTGAACTCGGAGACCAACTTTTCAGTCTGCTTGCCACTCTGCCAATCATATAGTAGCACGGTCGCAGGACCGGCGTATTGGTGCCGTCCGCAACAAGCCAGAGTTGTTCCGGAAGCGTCGAAGGCCAGTCCTCTCGCGCCGCCCCATTCGATGTCCTCGTCACGCCTGTAGGCACTCATGTCTGCGGCATCGAACTCGCGAACTTTCTTACCCGTGTTCAGATCCCATTGGAACAGTTTGTTGCCTTCGCGTTCGGCGGAAACCAAATGGATGCCGTCAGGATGAAATATCGTGGCAAAGATCTGACCAGAGTGACCGGAAAATTCCCTGAGTCGTTCGCCGGTGTCGGCTGACCAGAGGCGCGCCTTTCCGTCCCTGCCACCGGTGGCGAGCCATTTGCCATCGGGACTCACCGAGATCGAACGCACCACTTGCGAATGGGCCTCGATACTCCATTTTTTCACGACTTCTTTTTCTGAAACTGACCAGGCGATGACTCGACCAGTGTAGTCTCCGCTGAACAGAAGGTCCGGTGCCTTTGCAATGGTGCAGACCCAACTTTCGTGACCTTCCAGCAGGGTTTTCTCTCCCGTGGCGACGTCAATCCTCTGCAAATGACTGTCCTGCGCACCGGCAAAAACGAACCGACCCGTTGAGTTGTAATGACAGGTTAGCAAAGGCACCGGATGCTCGATTTCCCTTACCTGATGAGTGTTGGCCGGATTGATAGGGCTCACACCAAAACCTCCCTGATCGTTGAGCCCGCGGGATCCCCGGCGGGAATCGGCTGGCCGGTCATGCGGTAGCGCGTCCCCGGGCTGATGTCGAGCGCACGCAGGAAGGTGTTGAACAAATCACCGGCATGGACCTCTCCTTCGACGACTTCGGTGCCCTCTGCGTTGGTCTTGCCATGGACAATACCACGCTGAACACCACAGCCGGTCATCGCCATCGACCAGGCTGTTCCCCAGTGATCGCGGCCACCGCGATTGTTGATTTGCGGAGTACGTCCCATCTCGCCCATGACCACCACCAGCGTGTCCTCTAACAATCCCCGCCGATCGAAGTCGGTCACCAGCGCCGGGAAAGTGCGATCAAATTCAGAGCAGCGTTGCTGGTGCCAGTGAAAATTTTCCTGATGAGCATCCCAGTCGTGACTGACCACCTTGACGCAGGAAACTCCGTTCTCCAACAACCGCCGTGCCATCAGGCAATGCCTGCCGAACAGGTGCGAACCATATAGTTCCCGGTCGCTGGCAGATTCCTTTTCTATATCGAAAATTCCGCGCTGCTTCATCAGGGCCACGGCGCTGTTAAACGTGCCGCCGTAGGCACGAATCGGAAGTTCGGAGCGACCTCGTAAGAACCGATGATCGGAGTCTGCGCGCAATTGATCAACGATTCGGGCTTTCGATTCACTGATGGAATCCGGACGGATCAGGTAGTCCGGAGGCTCGGCATTGACAACCTTCACGGACTCATACTTCGGCCCCAGAAAGCCGGAGTCGCCGACATCGGTATAGGCCTTCGGGCCGTCCCGGCGCATCTCCACGTAACCCGGCAACTGGTCGCCATCCTGCTCAAGAAGCTTGGCCACGGCCGAGCCGATTACCGGAAAACCCGGCACGGTGCGACCCGACTGCAATGCGTAGTGTCCCTGGAAGTGATCAGTGATTCCCGTGTTCAAACTTCGGATCACCGCGATTTGGTGCATGATCTTTGCGGTGTTCGGCAGCAGTTCGCCGATGTGGGTTCCTTTCACCGAAGTCGGAATGGCACGAAGCGGACCGCCGTATTTCGTTCCCGGCTTGGGATCCCATGTTTCAAGCTGACTGGGCCCTCCGGATAGAAAAATCAGCAGCAGTTTTTTTCGGGACTTTGCCACTTCGCCGGCCAACAAAGGGTAAGCGCCCAACCCCATACCCAAAGAACCGATCATCCCTCCCAGCATGAGCCGACGGGATATTGGTTGCGAGTTGTTGTGAGGATCCATTGATTTGTGAATTTGTGTTCAGTAATTCAAACGGAACTCGGCCGAAAGGAGTTTTGCCCACGTCAGTTCCTGCAACGCAGCCTCGCGATCCGTGCGGTTTTTAAGGTGCTGCGCCACTTCCTCGCACTCCTCAGCCTCCGGTCGCCGGGTCAGCACGCTCAGATAAAGCTCGTCGGCAATCTCATCGGCCGTCTTCAATTCTATAAGGCGGGAGATCAATGATCCTTTGTATCCGCCCTTGGCCAGGTCGAAATATTTTTCCCCGTTCAGCAGGAACAAAGTCTGGCCGACAGTGGGAGCGAAGTCACCTTCCGCCTGCCCGGGCATGTTGGCAAAAGCCTTGATCAGAGGAACTGCCGTTGTTTCCAGATTGTCGTAGATCTCCTTCTTCCACTTCAAATCGTTGTGTCGCTCCTCATAGCGTTCCGGACTCTCTTGTTTCAGTTTCTGTTCGGCATCGATAACGCTCGCAGGTAAACGCCCGCTGGCCTGAAGGAAGTTCCAGCCGAGCTGCTCCGCCGAGAGCGCGCGCAGGGGAGCAACGGCGAAGGATTCGGGTGGCGGCTCCGGCTGCCCTTCAGGAAGTTGGCTGCTGAGCTGGTAAGTCCGGCTCAGGGCGACCTGCCGCAAAAGAGATTTGATGTCGTAGTTCGTCTCCTCCATGTGGCGGGTAAGAGCATCAAGAAGTTCGGGGTGAGACGGAGGGTTTTCAGCATGATGCATATCCAGAGGGTGCACCAGTCCCCGACCCATCATCAGAGCCCACAAACGATTGGCAATGTTTCGTGAAAATCCGTCGGTCTCTTTCCTTGGCAGATGTTCGGCAAGCTGGGATCGTCGACTGTAAGCTGGCACCGTCCGCACATCTTTGGCCGGAGCCACGGTGTAAAGTTTTTCTTTCTCCATCGCCAGATCAGGGATCGCATCACCACCCGGCAGCCTGGGATTGGTTTCACCTTTTTCTCCCGTGAAAACGGAGGTGAAATTTACGTCGCCTTCCGCCTTCTCCGCCAGCATCGACCGGTTTGACTTCTTTTCCCGAAAATGGCTGGTTCGGTTGAGAAACGCATAGATCCCGAAATAGTCCGCCTGCTTCAAATCATCGTAACGCGGATCATCATGGCACTGGGCGCACTGGTAATCCCTGCCGAGGAAGAGACGACTCACGTCGCGAGCCACGGCGTGTGCCTCGGTGCTCCGCACCAGAAAAAACTTCACTCCCGGACCTGTCTTCTCATCGGTCCCGTCGCTGCCGAGAATGTCGCGCGACAATTCATCCCACGGACGATTTTCCGCGAATGCCTCCGTCAGGAAAGCGCGCCACACTGGGCCCGTAATATCGTAGGAACTGGTAGTCGGAACGCGTCGTTCGGCGAGCATCACGTCAAACACGCGGGCCATGTGCAAGGCGTATTCGGGTGATGCCAATAACCTGTCGATTAACCGGACGCGTTTGTCGTTTGTCGTGTCGCCTAGAAAAGCGCGCGTTTCAACAGCAGTGGGAATGATCCCGGCGAGATCCAGCGACACCCGCCGCAGGAACTCTGCATCCGAGGCAAGTTTGGCGGGACGAATCTTGTCTCCCTTCCAGTCCGCTTCGATATGCTCGTCAATGAGCGTGTGGAGAGGTTCAGCCCGGCTTATGTGTCCGGTGGCTAAAATCGCCAGTATCAGGACAATCGTCCTTCTAGCGGCTCCACTGTTGGCTGCCATGTTCATTCGCAAATCAGCGCGTGAGTGATCTTTATAACGGAACGCCCCTTCCAATATCGATCGAATGGTATTGAAAAGGATAAGTCACCCAACGAAAAGGTACGAAATCGCGGTCTGAACTGATGGGAATTTGCTTTTTCAAGGAGTACTTATCAGTGCCTTGGTCCTGCCCCGTTCTTCGCGCTACACGCTACGAAGGGATTGAGGGGGTGCAATTTCCTGGCAGTTAGCAGTTAATATGTTATGAAGGAAGTGATAGCTCAATGTTTTTAAAAGCGCATCATTTCATTAGAATCATCATCGTCATCACATGGTTCGTGGTGGGCGTTCAGGTCGGCTCGACTCAGGAAGTGGTGTGGCGAGAGACTCGAGTGATTTCGGCATCGGAAGCTCATCAGGCAGCCGCTGCGGAAGGAAAGCACGTCTACGCAATTGCCAGCCGTGTGGTGGCGAAATACGACCGCCTGGCGGGACGGCGTATCGCTCTCAGTAGTGGCGAGGCGAAGCACTTGAATAGCGGAATTTTCTGGAAAGGAAAACTGTATTGCGCGCATTCCAATTATCCCGCAACTCCTGAGCGCAGTCAGATCATGGTTCTTGATCCGGACACTATGCGTCTATCGGTGTTTAAGGAATTCGGCGATTCAGTTGGCAGCCTGACCTGGGCGATCCGTCGTGATGGACATTGGTGGTGCAATTTTGCTCATTACGGAGAGAATAACCATCGAACCGTCCTCGTGAAGTACGATAAGGAATGGATGGAACTTAATCGATGGTCATATCCCCAGTCAATCATCCGGCAATTGGGTCGCTACAGCCTTTCCGGTGGAATCTGGCATGGTGAAGACCTGTTAGTGACCGGCCACGATGATCCGGTACTATTTCGTTTACGTATTCCCAAGTCGGGTTCGGTTCTGAAGTTCATTGACAAACAGCCCGCTCCGTTCAGTGGCCAGGGGATCGCTCTTGATCCCGTCACCGGTGGGCTGATTGGTATCCATCGGGCCGGCAGGAAGATCGTGTTTGCAGAAACCGGGAACTGAATTCCGGACTGTTTGATTGGCTGTCACTTCTCGTCAGGCTCGCCTGGCTATCGCAATTGTCTGTCGATGAACTACAGAGTGTAATCAAGGCCGCAGCTGAAGATCTATACAAAACTGGCACCACCTCATGAATGGATATAGAAAACTTTTACCCTCTGCTCTGCTTCTACTGATCTCTGCTGTTCCGGTATTCGGAGAAGTTTTCCCGGGTAAGCAGGGCTTCGATCAATATGGCGGCTACCTTGCCTGGAAGGGAACCGCAACCGGCCGGTTCCATTTGGAGAAACTTGATGGGCGACACTTCTTGATCACTCCGGAAGGACACGGATTTCTCGCTCACGGGGTGACCCATACCCGAGGTCTCGCAAAACCGGAAGAATCTCGCTATGACTTTTTGAAACAATCTCTCGCGGGAGACTGGGATAAAGCCAATGCCGACCTTCTTAAGAACTTTCGCCAGTGGGGATATAACAGCCTTGGCTATGACTCCCATGAAACGACCCGAAAACTGCTGCCGCATTTTGCGAGCAGTCATCCGAGCGGCAAGGTCGGCTCATGGATGGGAAAAGCAGTCGAATTTCCGGATGTCTTTGGCGAACCCTGGAAGCAAGAGGCTCGAAAAGTCCTTGAGCGGACTGCCAGGACATTCGATCCAGCGAGCCCGAATCTGATTGGTATCTACTGGACCGACATGCCGGCCTGGGATCTTCAACGAGCAAAGAGTCAGCATGGCAAAACCTGGGTGGATGCGATTCGAGCCCTGCCGGAAGAGGCCCCCGGTCAACAAAGGTATCAGCAGTTTCTCAAAGAAAACGGTGCCGAAGCTACGGACGAAGCCTTTCTAGTTTTGATCGCCAGGGAAATCTATTCTCACATTGGTCCCATCACGCGGAAGCTGTTTCCGGACACCCTCATATTTGGGGAGCGGTATGCAGGTGTCGCGCTGCCGTGGCAGGTGATTGAGGAAGCCTTGCCTTATATCGATGTCGTATCGGTTCAGCCGAATGCTTCCCTCTACCCTGCCGAAAAATTCGAGCAACTCTACGAAGTGACCGGCAAACCGGTCATGATCTGCGATCATCAATCAAGTTTCAACACCTCCGAGCACTCCAATGTCATGTGGAATACCTTGCCCGATCCCGCCAGTGTCGGCAAGGCTCACGCCACCTATATGGATGAGGGATTCGCCACCCCGTTTCTCATCGGGTACCACCGCTGTCAGTATATCGACCGCTATAAAGGTGAGCAGAAAATCCTCAAGCAGGGCATGATCCAGGTGGATGGCACACCCTACGAAGAATTGGTGAAATCCGTGCAGGAAAACACCTGGCGGGTTCACCAAAGCTTTCTTAGTGGCACGGAAAAACCCTGAGGAGAGTGCACAGTTTTAAGAGCACTTTTCGGGAAATCTGAGCATAAAAAATCTCTGGGGTCAAACAGCTTAGCCTCAACGAGCGGACCTTGTGGGTTCGTAAATGAAATCTGACAAGAATCCCCTGTGGCCTGCCCCTACGAATTCAGCTAACATGCGCCTTTTGGCCCCTATTCATCATTGCTGCCAGCGGCCCCTTACTTTTTGATATTGAACCGAAAAGTTCCAGTTGATCCTATCTCCCTAATGCAGCTTGCAGCCTATGTTCTAGTCTTTCTGATCCTGGTGGGTTCGTCATTTTCGGCTGCGGAATCGACGAGAAAGGAAGAGGCAAATGCCGGCGCGACAGAGTTCCCCAAACTGACGGGACTGCTGCACAACGAAGATTGCTTTAATTTCTTTGACCACCGAAGCTTTCCAGAAGGAAAGGCCGGCGAGATGGTGGACCGGTATGTAGACGTGCTGGCCGACGCTGGAGTAAGCGTATTGATGTGCAATACCAGTTCCCGGCGCACGAACTACCGAAGCACGGTATGGGAAGCTTTCTGGGACGGATACGATCCCGATGGCCCGGATGAACAACCTTTCTTTGCGGCTGTGCCACAAGAGCAACGCCCGGGATACCGGAGGGCAATCAATAATATGCTCGCGACCCACCGCGAAGGAGTGGACTATCCCGCGCGAGTGATCGAGCGGTGCCGGGATCGGGGCATCTCGCCGTGGCTCTCGTTGCGCATGAATGACGTTCACCAGAATGGCAATCTCGATCACCCGATTCACAGTGATTTCTGGCGCAGACCTGAGTTATTTCGGCAGGGACATCCCGGCTACTACGCCCGCGCTCTGGACTACGCCCATGCAGAGGTGCGGGACCACCACAAAGCATTGATCGCTGAGACACTGGAACGCTACGACTTTGACGGTTTGGAACTCGACTTCATGCGCGAACCCTATCTATTTAGCAAGGGCAGGGAGCAGGAGGGTCGGCTGATTCTGAACGAATGGATGCGGGACATCCGCACCCTGGTCGACGCCGCCGCAGAACGTCGCGGTCATATCATCAAGTTGGGTGTGCGGGTTCCTGCTTCCCCGGACATGTCGCTCGGTCTGGGCCTCGATGCCCCACTGTGGGCAAAGGAGGGACTCGTTGATCTGGTAGTCGTCACGCCGCGCTGGTCGACGATTGATTTTGATATCCCGATAGGCAAGTGGCGTGGGCTACTCGGGGAGGAAGTCACCCTCGCCGGGGGGATGGAAGTGAACTATCAACCTCATCTCGGTATTCCGAATCGTGTCGTTACGAAAGAAGAGGCGACCGGTGCCGCCGTCGGAATCTTATCGGCCGGGGCAGATCTGATCTACCTCTACAACTACTTCCAGATCGGCCACCCAAACTGGTCGCCTCCCGAGTATCAACGCATCCTCAACGCCTTTTCTTCCTTCGAGGAGCTCCGGAAAATGCCGCGTCGGCACGCCGTGACATTCACCGACGTCACCATTCCGGGCGACGACTACCCCTCCCCCTTTCCGGCGAGCGGAACCCAACTCTCTTTCGAGATGGCGCTGGGGCCTGTTCCCCCGGCGGACTGGCAGGGTGAGATCACGATCGAAGTGGAGTATCCCCTCCCCGAAGACACGGCTCCGACTATTTCCGTCAACGATATCGCGAGCAGACAGCTGCGCAATGAACCCTTGAAAAATGGCTGGCATCTCGTGACCTATGCGTTTCCCGTGACCGCTCTTTCCGGAAACAACCGTGACACCGTCATCGTCTCCGCTGCCGGAAAAGACCCGATCAAAGTCCAGCGGGTAGAAGCAAGCCTGCGTCCCGGAGATTCGAACACAGCAACCAGGCCATAAGACGATAATTTTATCGCATCGATCGAACCCATTCGTTCAACAACTTGACCGCTTTCTGATCGACGAGGTTGCTGCCGATCATTGGCATCCGCCCCTGGCCGAGCGTTTCGATTCGATGCATCAGCAATGATCGTCCCGGATGACCGGGGGCAATCAATTTGGCGTCGACTATTCCCAGATCACCCTGCGCCGGTCGAACGTCTATCATATGAGTTCCTTCAAGTGACGTCGCGTATCGCAGGTCAATGTTCGCGTTTCCAGGACCTTCGGGTTGATGGCACATCGCACAGTTCACATCCAGCCAAACACGGGCACGCACTTCCAGATCAGCGTTCTCATCGTAAGGGGACCAAAACCGATTCTCAGTTTCCAGGTTCATGTCCGCTGGCAAACTGACGAACCCGTTCCGAACCCAATCCTCGATCTGGTTTGAATTCCCATCGGGCGAATCACGATTGAGCTGAGCCGTGCTGAGCCCTAACACATAGCCAGCGGCATCAACATGGCAGCTGGCGCATTCCGAGGACGAGGGCGCATGCCATGACTGCCTCGTCCGAAGCCCTCCGATCTCAACCTGTTTTCCATTGGGTAGCAGTTCAGCATCCCTGCCTTTTTTGTCCCACACGTAGGTAGCTGCCTCCCACCCGTCGTCGATCCGTTTAATCAACCTTGTTTCAAGAATCCGCTCTCTCCGTTCTATCGTAATTTTGAAATTTTTAACGAGGGTCGTACCCACAGGGACCTCCCAGCTTCCATTCGACCGGTATCCCAGTGATTTCCCTTCGGGCAAAACGAAAAAACGACTCTTCTCTGCGTTGTCCGACCAGAACGGTGCATTGACCTCATAAGCGATCAAGTTCTCCGCAGGCGTTCGTTTCCCGATCGAAGTGAACAGTCCGGTTTCCGACAGTTTAGCGGGCCAGTCTTTGAAGGTATCCTCGGGTTTTCCGGTCGTTACGATCCGATAAACGCCGCCGTCAAAGCTCAACAGAAAAACCTCTCCCCCGTCGTCTTCACCAAATGAAGCGATGCTGCGGCCGGTTCGTCGCACCAATTCCGTTTCATAGGCACCTGTCTCGTCTTTCCTGGTTCGCCAGAGATTACCGGACATGTAATCACCGAAAAAGTAGGACCCGTCGAGCGCCGGAAACCGCTTGCCTCGATAGACGTTACCCCCGGTGATCGACCCACCCCACTCATGGCCATACCAGGCGACCGGCTTGTCGTGGCGGTCGATCGCAAGCTTCGTCTCCTTTGCGAAATCATCGTTTCCCTCGTATCGATTCCAACCATAGTTCCCACCCTTCTGCACGATATTGACTTCTTCGGTCCGTTGTTGTCCGACGTCCCCTGCCCAAAGCGCACCCGTTTTTCGATCGAATGAAAACCGCCAGACATTTCGCAGCCCAATCGCGAAAAGTTCAGGGGCGGCTTGAGGATCAGTCACGAAAGGATTGTCAGTCGGAACGCCGTAGTGTTTCCCATTGGCCTCCGTGTCAACATCGATGCGATTGATGGCACCGTGCATCGATGAAAGGTTCTGACCGT
>Ga0222633_1001617_pt1 | contig 11342 bp, 13 predicted proteins | sample AntAcemetageno48_FD_179816 | JGI IMG/M metagenome (GOLD analysis project Ga0222633, IMG submission 179816) | Saline water microbial communities from Ace Lake, Antarctica - #48 | ecosystem: Environmental > Aquatic > Non-marine Saline and Alkaline > Saline | place: Antarctica: Ace Lake | collected... | reverse complement strand
TGGCCCAGTATCCCCATGCGGCGCTTTTTGGCTGCGCGGACTCGAGACTGTCCGCTGAAATCATCTTCGACAAGGGCCTCGGTGATCTGTTTGTTGTGCGCAACGTGGGACAGGTGATTTCCAGTTCGGTGGTGGGATCGCTCGAATACGCTGTCGAGCTCCTCCACGTCCCCCTCATCGTTGTGCTCTCTCATGACAGCTGTGGGGCGGTGAGCGTCGCGCTCAGCCAAGAGTTGGCGACCGCGCCAGCGCTTCCTCCACGCATTGCCGCCATTACCGATTCCCTTGTTCCGGCAATCCAACGGGTTCGACTTTCCCACGGCCTGCCCCCGGGCGCCGCGGTGGAAGCAACGGAGGTCGGGCGGGAACATCTAAGAGACACCGTGGCAGTTCTGCTTGCCTCCAGCGAGCTCATTAGTGACGCTGTGGCCGAGGGTAAGCTGGCAATTGTGGGGGCCAATTACACGCTCGCTGAAGGTCGCGTTACCCCCGATGTGGTTATTGGCTCACTCGACTAAACCCGCCCGTCCCCTCACCCACAAGGATGACGATATGAACGCTCACGGTGAATACCGCATTGAACACGACACCATGGGAGAGGTACGAGTCCCTAAGGACGCTCTGTATAGGGCGCAAACGCAACGAGCGGTGGAGAATTTTCCCATTTCTGGACGCGGTTTGGAGCCCTCTCAGATTGTTGCTCTCGCTCACATCAAGCGCGCCGCCGCAGTCGTCAACAAAGAGCTGGGCATCATTGATGGCGCCATCGCTGACGCCATAATTTCTGCCGCACACGAGATCATCGCCGGTTCACACCACGACCACTTTCCCGTGGACACCTATCAAACGGGCTCTGGCACGTCCTCAAACATGAACATGAACGAAGTGGTCGCCACTTTGGCGAGCGCTCACGGTGTTGACGTTCATCCCAATGATCACGTAAACGCCTCCCAGTCCTCCAACGACGTCTTCCCGACCTCCGTACACCTTGCGGTGACCGAAGCTTTACTGAACTCCCTGATTCCCTCCTTGGGCTACCTGGCGGGTGCCCTGGAAGAAAAAGCTACGGCGTGGAAAAGCGTTGTCAAGGCGGGCCGCACCCACCTCATGGATGCCACCCCCGTCACTCTGGGACAAGAATTCGCTGGTTATGCCCGCCAGATTCGCTTGGGAATCGAGCGCGTCGAGTCCACCATTGCTCGCGTCGCAGAGGTTCCCCTGGGGGGAACCGCAACAGGGACCGGAATCAACACCCCCCTGGGGTTTTCCCAGCGGGTAATAGCAGAGCTTGCCCAGGCCACGTCTCTTCCCCTGACAGAAGCGAAGGATCACTTCGAAGCGCAGGGTGCGCGCGATGGACTTGTGGAAGCCTCTGGCGCACTCCGGGTGATTGCCGTGTCTTTGACTAAAATCTGTAACGACATTCGGTGGATGGGCTCAGGGCCTAACGCGGGCCTCGCCGAAATCCACATTCCTGACCTGCAACCAGGAAGCTCCATCATGCCCGGCAAAGTGAACCCGGTTGTTCCCGAAGCCGTGCTGATGGTGTGTGCCAAAGTCGTCGGGAATGATCACACCATCGCCTGGGCAGGCGCCTCGGGGAACTTTGAGCTCAATGTGGCGATACCGGTCATGGGCACCTCACTCCTCGAATCGATTCGCTTGCTCTCGAACTCCGTCCGCGTGCTTGCGGATAAGACCGTGTTTGGCTTGGAAGCACGAGAAGAGCATGCTCGCGCACTCGCCGAATCCTCTCCCGCGATCGTGACTCCCCTGAACCGCGTCATCGGTTATGAAGCGGCATCAAAGGTTGCTAAATATTCGGTCGAACACCAGAAAACTGTCCGAGAATCGGTCATCGCCTTGGGTTTTGTCTCACGAGGTGAGATCAGTGAAGCCGATTTGGATGCTGCACTGGATGTCTTGAAAATGACAGCACCTGGCCTTTAGCCAGGGCTAAAACCCTCTTCAAGCAGCTCTGTTACCAAAGCGGCAATCGCACTGCGCTCGGAGCGAGTAAGCGTGATGTGGGCGAAGAGCGCTTGGCCTTTGAGCGCTTCGATCACACTGGCCACTCCATCGTGTCGCCCCACCCGCAAATTATCGCGCTGCGCCACATCGTGAGTGAGCACCACGCGAGAATTTTGACCAATCCGGCTCAGCATGGTGAGCAAAACATTTCGCTCCAAGGATTGGGCCTCATCCACAATCACAAAGGCATCGTGGAGCGAGCGACCTCGAATGTGCGTCAGGGGGAGCACTTCGAGCAGGCCGCGGGCCATCACTTCCTCGACCACGTTGGAGGGCACCACAGAGCTCAAGGTGTCAAAGGTGGCTTCAGCCCACGGATTCATCTTTTCTTTGGCATCTCCAGGAAGGTATCCGAGGTCTTGGCCGCCCACCGCGTAGAGCGGGCGAAACACCATGATCTTCCGGTGGAGCTGACGCTCTAACACTGCTTCGAGCCCCGCACACAGCGCCAACGCAGATTTTCCCGTTCCAGCCCTGCCTCCCAAGGACACAATCCCCACGCTGGGATCGAGCAAAAGATCAATGGCTAAACGTTGCTCTGCAGAGCGACCGCTGAGACCGAAGAGGTCTCGGTCACCTTTGACGACCGAGATTTTTCCTGGCGCACTCACTCTCCCCAGCGCTGAGCCACGATCAGAGTTGATGATTAGCGAGGTATTAAGCGGCATATCTTTCACCGCACTGGAGGACACAACATCTTTGTCATAGAGGTCATCGAGTTCTTGCGCACCCAACGTGATCTCCGCCATTCCGGTCCACCCACTTTCGGGGGCAAGTTCAGCGCGATATTCCTCCGCAGCTAAACCGAGAGAAGCAGCTTTCACCCGCATCGGCAAGTCTTTTGACACGACCGTTATCGCCAAACCGTCCTGCGCCAGGTTGAGCGCGACGGCCAAGATGCGTGAATCGTTGTCCCCTAGTTGGAGCCCACTGGGCAACACCGATTGGTTGGAGTGGTTGAGCTCCACCCGGAGCGAACCGCCCTCCCCCACCGCAATGGGGAAGTCCAACCGTTCATGCTCAGATCTCAGCTCATCGAGGTAGCGCAGTGCGGCCCTGGCAAAGTACCCAATCTCAGGGTCGTGGCGCTTCTTTTCCAGCTCCGAAATCACCACTACCGGAAGAACTACCTGATGTTCGGCAAAGCGGAACATCGCTCGAGGATCACTGATCAACACAGAGGTGTCGAGGACGAACGTCCGCTCCCCTGTCTTCTTCTGTGATGCCGATGACTGTGCTGTGGGGGGTGCGGATTTTTCCACGGAGGCTCCTTAGCCAAAGTTGGCGTGCCGTCTCAATTGAAAATACGCGAATGCCTTCTTCACATACGGCAATGACACGCCATACCGGCGTGAACACCGGAGAGATTTTCGTAAAGAAACACCTCGGCACCCAACCGAGGGTTAGAAGTCGAGCTTTATCGCCCCCGTGGGGTCATCCCTGCGCCAGTTCGGCAGAGAAAAGTTGAAGGCGATGCTGAGCACCCGGGCCACGGTGATGACGAGCGCCCCAACCAACACGGCAACCAGCGGTGAGCCCCCGACAGCGCCGATACCCCACACCAGCCAGCCTCCACCAAAAGCCAACACCGCATAGAGCTGAAAACTTGCGACCACCCACGGCAGGTCGTTAAGCATCACATCGCGGAGGACGCCCCCGGTGACGGCGGTCACCATTCCCATCACGGTTGCCACCAGCGGGGTGGACCCCGTCTCCAGGGCAATCTGCGTTCCCGATGCAGCAAATACGCCCAGTCCTAAAGCATCAGGCCATTGGATGGCTCGTGAGGTGGGTTCAAAATGACGTGCCCGGAGAATAATCGCCGAGCCCAACCCCACCCCAATCACCACCCAGAGCCAGTACTCGTGTGCCACCCAAAAAAGAGGTTGGCGATCGAGGAGGACATCGCGCAGCGTCCCACCACCCATTGCCGTGAGAAAAGCAATCACCACCACACCCACAACGTCGAGGCGTTTGCGAACGGCGGCTAGGGCACCCGAGAAAGCAAAGGCTAGAACCCCGATAGCTTCGAAAACGAAGAGCAAAGTCTGAAGCGTTGTTTCACCTAGCACGGTGGTGATTTCCGCTCAATCGAGGATGAAATGACACTTTATTAATTGCTCAAGACCGTGTCGGGAAAAGCGAAGCTCTCACCCAGGCCGGTGTCGCGCTCCGCGTCCAGGAGAACGGTGGCCAACATCGGTTCGAGAGCTTCCCCGACACCCCCGCGGAGGGATGCCGGCGGTAACCTGATGCGACTAGAGGATGAAGCACTGTTCATCATGACAACCCTCTAGAAACCGTAACGGCGCTGGCGCCGGCCAAAGTCTCGGAGTGCGCGGAGAAAATCAATTTCTCGAAGGTCCGGACCCAGCGCCTCCACAAAATAGAACTCACTATGGGCGCTTTGCCAGAGCATAAAGTCACTGAGGCGCTGCTCGCCTGAGGTGCGGATTACAAGGTCGGGATCGGGTTGACCCACGGTGTAAAGGTGTTTGGCAATCGCGGGGACACTGATAGCTCCGGGAAGATCCTCGAGGGTGCCGCCTTGCTCTTGGTGCTCACGCACCAAGCGACTCACAGCATCCGAGATTTCGGCACGTCCCCCGTACCCCACCGCGAGGTTGACGTGCAGACCGGAGTTGCGAGAGCTGCGCTCGGCTGCACCCTCAAGGGTTTCCTTCAGATGAGTTGGGAGGCCCTCGGATTGACCCACGTGTTTCACGCGCCAATTGGAAAAACGTGAGAGCTGGTCAGCGAGGCTCTCAATGATGTCTGCGAGGTCGTCTAGTTCCTGGGATTCGCGAGCGCTCAAATTGTCGGTGGAGAGCAGATACAGGGTCACGACGCCCACACCCTGCTCTTCACACCAGGAGAGAAATTCGTGAATTTTGTCTGCTCCTGCGCGGTGACCGAGGGCGCTTGATTGAAGTGACCGGGCTTTCGCCCACCGCCGGTTACCGTCCAGAATCATCGCTACGTGGTGGGGCTTAGCGAGGCCATGGATTTCTTTGAGAATTCGGCGGCGGTACAGGCTATACAGCAGCCCCTCGCCCATTAACGCTCTCATCCACTGCACAGACCTACGGTAGTCCCTTTGAGGTGCGTTGGATGTTGGCTACAAAAAAGCGACGCTTACTCTTACGAGACCTCTAGAGTGATCCCGTGACCACCCCCTCAACCGAGTCAAGCCCCCTGCACATCCCGCTACTGGAGGATTCGCTCGACCACGAGCCCCACGACGTAAAACCGACGTGGCGCGGGTGGATCCACATCACGACCTTGCCTTTGGCGCTAGCTGCCGGAATTGTGCTGATTGTGTTGGCCAAAGGCGTTCCTGCCACGATTTCTAGCGCTGTTTTTGTCACCAGTTCCGTGCTCATGTTTGGCATTTCTGGCACGTACCACCGCTTCAACTGGAGCGCGCGGACCAAAGTGATTCTGAAGCGTTTAGACCACGCCAACATTTTTTTGCTCATCGCCGGCACCTACACGCCCATTGCCGTCTTAGCTTTGGCGCCAGAGAAAGCCTGGCGACTTCTCATCGCGATAGGAATTGGGACGGTTCTGGGAATTGGCTTGCGGGTGTTCTGGATTTCCGCGCCGAGGTGGTCCTACGTCCCGATTTATCTTGGCTTAGGGTGGGCGGCCGTGATGTATCTCGAAGACTTACTCGCGGCGAACCTTGCCATGATGATTCTCGTGATGGTGGGAGGTCTCGCCTACACACTCGGGGGAATTATTTACGGCCTGAAATGGCCCAATCCTTCGCCCAAGAACTTTGGCTTTCACGAAATTTTCCACGCTCTCACCGTGGTGGCTTTTTTGTGCCACTGGAGTGCGGTGTTGCTGATTGCTATGAATCCGCCGCTCGGCTAGCTTCCTCGTCGAGCTTGAGCTTGATTTCTTCACGGTAACGAACATTGCGGACCCTGCGCACCATGTCTAACACCAGAAGCAACACCGCGGCCGCGATGGCGAACGTGAAGACGAATCCAATAACACCGGGGGTGACAGAGTTGGGGTCAACCTCGATAGCAGGAATCAGGTTGTCTTCTTCAAACATAAACACCCGTGTGACAAAGTCCCTCACGATTCCCCTGCTCTTCCCATGCTCGCCGGCTAGCCTTTTCCTAGCGTACCGAGAGAAAACCAGTGATGTCTGATAACAGTGAACGGCTAGCCCAGCGTTATGGGCGCACCCCAGAACGGGCGAGGCGCTCGAAGCTAGTGGCGTGGGTCGCCGCGGGCGGTTTCGCCGTCGTACTGGGTGCCTGGCTGTGGTGGGGCGGGGTATTGGAGACACCCTCGGAGCTTCAATATCGCGATATTGCTCACACGGTGGTCTCGGACACCCAAGTGGACGTAACCTATGAGGTCACCACAGCACCAGGCCGAGCCGTCTCCTGTGCTGTTCACGCTTTGAATTCGTCCTACGGCATCGTCGGCTGGGTTGTCGTCGCCATTGCGCCCAGCGAGCAGTGGACCAGAGTGTTTAGCACCACCCTTCGCACCAGCGAGACTGCGGTCACCGGTTTGCTCTACGAGTGCTGGTTACCGTAATCTCAAAGCACTCACCGGCCTTGGGAGGCCGGTTTCTTCTCATTCCAGGAGGCACCAATGGCGCAACCCGATACCTCACACCCCGTGTGGTTGACGCAGGAAGCCCATGACCGCTTAGCGGGGGAACTCGGCGAGTTAACCACGCGTGGTCGCACCGATATCGCTAAGCGCATCGAGATTGCTCGAGAAGACGGCGACCTGAAAGAAAACGGCGGCTATCACGCTGCTAAAGACGAGCAAGCAAAGATGGAAAATCGCATCAGAACACTCACCAGCATGCTTAAGCAGGCGGTCGTAGGAGAAGTACCCGAAAGCACCGGTGTGGTGGAATCAGGCACCGTGGTGAAAGCTCTTATCAACGGTGATACCGAAAAGTTTCTCCTGGGCTCGCGCGAACTCGCTGGCGATACCGATCTGGATGTGTATTCCGCCCAGAGTCCTTTGGGCGAAGCAATCATGGGGCTTCGTGTGGGGGAAAGTGGCTCCTACGCCGCGCCTAGTGGAGCAGAAATCGCGGTGGAAATCCTCGACGTCGAAACCTTTATTCCCTAAAACACCACGCGAGGGTCAAACCCCTGAGCCCGCAACGCTTCGAGAACTTCCTGGGCATGTTCGGGCCCCCGGGTTTCGACGTGAAGTTCGAGCTCGACCTGGGAAATTTGTAAACCTGTGCCGTGGCGAGTATGCAGCACTTCAACCACGTTCGCATTGTGGGCGGAAACAATTGCTGCTGTTTTAGCCAATTGGCCTGGACGGTCTGGCAAAGGAATACGCATTTTGAGGTAGCGACCGGCGCCGGCCATTCCGCGGGAAATCACGCGCTCGAGGATCATCGGATCGATGTTCCCGCCACTGAGCACCACTACCGTGGGGCCTGTGGCAGAAATTTTTCCCTCCAGTATGGCGGCCACACCGACAGCTCCTGAAGGTTCCACCACCATCTTGGCGCGTTCCAAAAGCACCAAAATTGCCCGCGCTGTTTCATCGTCACTGACCGTGACGATTTCGTCGACGGCGTCACGAATGATGTCGAAATTGAGCGTCCCCGGCTTCTGGACGGCAATGCCGTCGGAAATAGTAGGCAGAACATCAATGAGAACAGGCTCGCCCGCGGCGAGGGACGGCGGATAGGACGCGGCATTTTCGGCTTGAACACCGATGACCCAGATTTCTCTGCCTTCCAGCGCCGCTTTTTGCTTCATCGCACTTGCCACGCCGGCTAACAAACCACCACCACCGATGGGAACTATCACCGTGGTGACCTCGGGGACCTGGTCCATAATTTCCAATCCGACCGTTCCCTGACCAGCAATGATGTCGGGGTGGTCAAAAGGAGGAATGCGGATAGCACCAGTTTTCTTCGCAAAATCTTGCGCCGCTTTCAACGGCTCGTTGATACTTTCTCCGCCGAGCACCACGTCAGCCCCGTAAGCCTGGGTTGCCTGGAGCTTGGGCAACGCAACCCCGACGGGGGTAAAAATGGTCGCCTTAATGCCCTGCTCCCTCGCTGCGAAGGCGACGCCTTGAGCATGGTTTCCCGCGCTGGCGGCCACCACGCCTTTGGCTTTATCTTCGTCGCTGAGTTTCGACATGCAATAGTAGGCGCCTCGAATTTTGTAGGCACCCGTGCGCTGCAAGTTTTCACATTTGAGATGCACGGCGTGGCCCAGCACTTCGCTGAGGTACCGAGAAAGTTCCACGGGAGTCTTCTGCGCCACACCTTCTAAGACGCGTTGAGCGTCAAAGAAGTCTTCCAGAGTGGGCCCCGGGAAAGCGGACCCGCCAGAGTCCTTGGGAGCCATCACCGCCCAGTATCCGTCTCATCTACTGCGAGCGCCACCGGGTCACTGCGCCAGGAGGCGTGCGCCAGGTAGGACACCACGACGTTCACAAACGCGACAACGGGAACAGCAAATAACACTCCAGGAAGTCCCGCGAGATAGCCACCACCAGCAACGGCCAACACGACGGCGAGCGGGTGGATCTTGACGGCGGCCCCCATCACCAGGGGCTGAAGAATTTGGCCTTCAATCTGTTGCACCCCCAAGACGATGATTAACATAATCAGAGCTGACACTGGCCCCTCATAGACCAGCGCCACCAACACGGCCAATGCGCCGGCGACGGTTCCTCCGACGATGGGAACAAAAGCGCCCAGGAATACCGCTATCGCAATCGGTGCCACAAGGGGTAGACCGAGGAAGAATGCCCCTAACCCAATTCCTACTGCGTCAACAAAAGCGACAAAAACCTGAACCTTCACATAGCTGAGCAGGGTATTCCACCCTGCAAGACCGGAACCCAGCACAGCCGGGCGGGCAGCTTTAGGAAACCACGTTGTCAGGTAACCCCAGATGCGCTCACCGTCATGGATGAAGAAAATCAAAGCAAAGATGGCAATACCGGCGCCCACCAACCACGAACCCACGGAAGAACTCACCGAAAGGGCTCCGCTCACCACCCAGGTCGAATCGATGTCGGCTTCTACGATGAAGGATTGGAACCAGCCGTTCAGCTGCGCTTCGGACACCTCGAGGGGTGAAGCGAGAAGGTAGACGACGAAATCGTCATAAGCCAGGATGGTGCGATCGCGCAACGACCCCCACCCTTGAACGAGTTCTCCGACGACCAGCCACACCAGTCCGGTGACGACACCTATAAAGGCGACAACAGTGGTCAGTGTGGCCAACCAGCGCGGGAACTTGAGCACTCGAAGGCCAATAAATAATGGAGCAGCCAGCGCGGCCAACAACACCGCCACGAGAAGTGGCACCACCAGAAAACTCAGCTGAATGACGACGAAGACGCCTACTGCGGCAGCCCCCGCGATGACCAGAAATCTCCACGACCACGCTGTTGCGCGCTCGAGGCCCACGGGCACTCCAATGGGGGGGCGCATCACGGGACGAGACTTCCTGGGTGTCAGCACCAACACAGTCTAAGCGTCCGAGAATGGGAGGAGACTAAAAGCGCGCTTGATTCTCGAGAAGCCGCTCCACCCGGGCCTGAATGGGTGGGTGGGTTTGGAACATACGGTCGATGATGCCTGGCTTGATGGGATCTGCCATCCACAAGTGCGCCATCGACGCCTGCTGTTTCTTGAGGGGGCGACCGTATTCCCCGAGCTTCACCAGAGCACTGGCGAGGGCTTCCGGGTGCCGGGTGGTGAGTGCCCCTGTGGCGTCAGCCAAATATTCGCGCTGCCGCGACACCGCTGCCTGGATGACAGCGGCCAGCAGAGGGGCAAGAATCATCGCCAAAATGGCGATGATAATCATCAACGGGTTGCCCCCGTTATTACCGCGGCGCATTCCGCCAAAGAACGCCATGCGCGCCAATACATCGGAAATGAGGCCGACCACAACGACCAAGCCGAACACAATGGTGGTGACACGGATGTCAAAGTTTTTGATGTGCGCAAGCTCATGAGCCATGACACCTTCGAGCTCAGAATCGTCCATTATGTCGAGCAAGCCTGTCGTTGCCGCGACCGCGGCATGCTCAGGGTCGCGGCCCGTGGCGAAAGCGTTGGGTGCGGGGTCATCGACGATATACACCTTGGGCATGGGCAAACCCGTCGTGATGGCGAGGTTCTCCACAATCCGAAACAGCCTGGGGTTATCGGCCTTCTCAATGGGCTTGGCGCCTGCCATCGCGAGCGCCTGAGACCCCGAGGAGTAGTACTGAATAGCCACATATGCGATGGCCCCAACAACGACCCCGTAGAACACGAGGCCAGGACCACCGCCGGTGAGATACAGGTCTGCCACAAATCCCAGGCCTGCAATGAGGACCATGAAGAACACCATGATGATCCAGGTGTTGCGTTTATTGGCCGCTATCGCCCGATACACCGCGTGATTCCCGGTAGAGGTCTAGAACTTAACGCGGGGTGCGTTAGCAATGGCAGACGGGTCTTCGACCTCGAAGAAGTCCCTCGAGCCAAAACCCAGTCGCTTGGCAAAGAGAGTGTTGGGAAAGAGTTGAATCTTGGTGTTGAGTTCGCGAACGCCACCGTTATAAAAGCGGCGCGATGCTTGGACCTTGTCTTCGGTGTCGACCAGCTCTGCTTGTAACTGCAAAAAGTTAGCGCTGGCTTGCAACTGCGGATACGCCTCCGCGACAGCAAAAATGCTTTTCAGAGCAGTCTGCATCATGTTTTCCGCTTCTGCAGCATGGGTGGGATCCCCCGCACTCAACGTCTGAGCACGCGCTTTCGTCACTGCCTCAAAAACTTCTCTTTCGTGCGCTGCATACCCCTTGACAGTTTCAATCAAGTTGGGGATGAGATCCGCTCGGCGTTTGAGCTGAACGGTGATGTCGCTCCATGCCTCTTCTACGCGGACATTGAGCGTAACAAGGGCGTTGTAGGTGGCCCAGAGATAAATTCCCAAAGCGAGGGCCAGCACCACAACTACAGCGACAATCGTGACAAATTCCATGGCGCTAGCCTAGGACGTTTTACTGTGGATTGGAAGATAGCGTGCCCCGGCAGGGACTCGAACCCTGACTGTGACGATTTTAAGTCGTCTGCCTCTGCCGATTGGGCTACCGGGGCTAGAGGCAATGCTAGCGGGAGGTGACTTTCTTACGAGGCTCCTCAGCAGGAGCAGACTTTGACGCGGTTGCCGCTGAATCCCCTGGCCTGGTGGCGAATTCTTCAAAAAATTCACGTGGTCGCTGTACCCGGCGCACACTGGAGAAATCACGGCCCCAGAGAAGGTGAACGAACCAGTTCGTGAACACCC
>Ga0222633_1001615_pt1 | contig 11348 bp, 8 predicted proteins | sample AntAcemetageno48_FD_179816 | JGI IMG/M metagenome (GOLD analysis project Ga0222633, IMG submission 179816) | Saline water microbial communities from Ace Lake, Antarctica - #48 | ecosystem: Environmental > Aquatic > Non-marine Saline and Alkaline > Saline | place: Antarctica: Ace Lake | collected... | reverse complement strand
GTGGACTGCCGGATAAATCTTCATCGGCATCTTGTAGGGATTATCGCCGGAGATCTTTTCATACATTTGGAAAAGGTTTCCATAGCGCGCCCTGATCTGATCTTCGCCAAGTCGCGCGATCGCATCGCTGAAGTCGAGGAACACGCCGAGTCCGGTCTTCGCCACGCCCCGTCCTTCGTCGCAGACCTCTTTCGCAGAACGCGAGGCAATGTCGCGAGGTGCCAGGTTTCCGAAAGACGGATACTTTCTCTCCAAATAGTAATCCCGATCCTCTTCGGCGACGTCGGCGGCAGTGAGTTTGCCCTTGCGAATCTTTTCCGACACTTCCTTCGACTTCGGCACCCAGATACGGCCGTCGTTTCGGAGTGACTCGGACATCAGCGTAAGCTTGCTCTGATAATCACCGCTCACAGGAATACAGGTCGGGTGAATCTGCGTGTAGCAGGGATTCGCAAAGTAGGCACCCCGCTTGTGCGCGCGGAAAGCAGCCATCACGTTGCACCCCATCGCATTCGTCGAGAGATAAAAGACGTTTCCGTATCCGCCCGTTGCGAGGATGACACAATCGGCGGCGTGGCTGGAAATCTCACCCGTTTGCAAATCACGAACGACGATCCCCTTGGCATGGCCATCCACCTTCACGAGATCGAGCATCTCGGTGCGAGGATACATGGTAACTCCACCCTTCTTGATCTCCTTCTCCAAGGCCTGATAACAACCGATCAAGAGCTGCTGACCAGTCTGACCGGCAGCGTAGAAAGTCCGACTGACCTGTGCGCCACCGAAGGAACGGTTCGCCAATAGTCCACCATACTCACGGGCAAAAGGCACGCCCTGGGCAACGCATTGGTCGATGATGTTCGAACTCACCTCAGCGAGCCGATGGACGTTAGCTTCACGCGAGCGAAAGTCTCCGCCTTTAATCGTGTCGTAAAAGAGACGCCAGACCGAGTCACCATCGTTCTGATAGTTCTTTGCCGCATTGATCCCGCCTTGAGCAGCGATGGAGTGCGCGCGTCGCGGGCTGTCCTGGTAGCAGAAACACTTCACATTGTAGCCGAGTTCCGACAGCGTCGCTGCCGCCGAGCCACCTGCCAACCCTGAGCCGACCACGATGACCGAGTACTTCCGCTTGTTAGACGGATTAATAAGTTTGGCCTTGCTCTTGTAACTCGTCCACTTGTCCGGAAGCGGACCGGGAGGGATGGCGGAATCGAGAGAGCCGTTCGAGCCGTTGCTATTTGGAGATTCTTTGGTCTTCATGGATGCAGTCGGCAAAGATTAATGTCCGGTTTCCTCCGGTTCAGTTTCAGCAGAAGCGGCGTCGGGAACCCCGGGATCCGCGACGACCCCAGTACCCACAAGAACGGGAACGGAGAGAAACCCCACAAGGAGAACAATCGAAATCGCCCACCCGATCACTCCGATGAGGCCCCGCGTTTTTTCGGTCCGTAAACCCAGGGTCTGAAAAATGGAGGCAATCCCGTGGCTCAAATGCGAACAAAGCAGAGAAACTCCGACGATGTAGAAGATCACCACCAACGGATTCTGAAAACCTTTGATGACCATGCCGTAGACGTCGATGCGATCAGGGTCGAGCGGGTCGTGCATCCCCTGTAGGCTCGGGCTGACAGGGATGGTGAAATGCAGAATGTGAAAAATGACGAACGCCAAGATCGTCAGGCCACTGATAATCATGATACGTGAACTCCGTGGTGCCTGAACTGTCGCATCGAATTCGTAGCGACTCACACGCGCTGCCCGATTCTGTCTCGTGAGCTCAATCGTCGCCACGATGTGCAGGACGAACGCCACGATCAAAACAAGGCGGAATAACCAGATCCCCGCTCCATGCAAAAAGTGATGCAAAAACTCGGCGTAGTCATTCAACGCCCCGCGACCTGCGTAGATGAGAAGGTTACCCGACATGTGGGCTACAAGGAAACCTACCAACACGATACCCGTGATTGCTACGATCAGCTTTTTGCCAATCGACGATTCCCAAAAGCGGCAGAGAGTTTTGCCAAGCGCGTTCATTTACGGTTTCTTAATCATTACGCAGTTCTTTTGCAAGAAGATGGGGGGCGAAACCGAAAAAAAGTCATCTTTCTTGAGAAAAATGCCCACTTTGCAGCTTTTAAGAACGATCCCTGCTCTGAAGCGGACTTTCTGTTTGCATAAACCGCTTGGGACTCCTTAGCATTCTGAAACCGCAAATCATGACCCGCACACTCTTTCTAGTCGCCCTGCTGTTCACTCTCATTTCATCCATTCCGGCGTCTGCCCAGGGAGTGGAAACACAAACCATCGCTGACAAGATCGACAACGCCATGGGGCCTGTCACGAAGATTGCCTCCGACATCGTTTTTTGGGGCATTCCCGTCGGCAACGGGCTCGTCCTCCCGGTTGTCCTGATCGTCCTTGGTGGAACAGCCGTTTTCCTGACAATTTATTTCAAGTTCATCAATCTGCGCGGCTTCGGAATCGCCCTTCGAACAACCAAGTCGAAATACACCAATCCGAATGCCGCCGGGCAGATCACCCACTTCCAGGCACTCAGTGCTGCGCTTTCCGCCACAGTCGGCCTCGGAAATATCGCCGGTGTTGCCGTCGCCATCGGCCTCGGCGGCCCCGGAGCCACCTTCTGGATGATCCTGATGGGAATATGCGGCATGACGACAAAGTTCGCTGAGTGCACCCTGGGTGTAAAATATCGAAAGATCGACAGCCAGGGGCGGGTCCGCGGTGGAGCCATGTACTACCTGCGTGATGGACTCCGGGAGCGTGGCATGGGTGGAATCGGCTCAGTTCTCGCAGTGCTCTTCGCAATTTTCGTAATCGGTGGTGCCTTCGGCGCGGGCAATATGTTCCAGGCGAACCAGGCGTTCAGCCAGTTCAGCGGAACCTTTCTTCCCGCCGACGCTGGTGCCAATGCGCCTCTCTACTTCGGGATCGTCCTCGCCGTTCTCGTCGGCATGGTCATCATCGGTGGCATCGTTTCCATTGCACGGGTGACAGCCTTTCTCGTTCCACTGATGTGCGGAATCTACGTCGCTGCCGCCCTGGTCATCATTTTCATGAACCTGGACGGCATCCTTCCCGCCTTCCAGTTGATCCTCAAATCCGCTTTCAGTGCCGAAGCAGTCGGTGGGGGCATTATCGGTGTACTTATTCAGGGCATCAAGCGAGCAGCCTTTTCCAACGAAGCAGGTCTCGGTTCCGCGCCCATCGCGCACGCTGCAGTGAAGACAGACAGACCCGCCAGCGAAGGCTTCGTGGCACTGCTTGAGCCATTCATTGACACAGTTGTCGTCTGCACCATGACCGCACTCGTCATCATTATCACCGGCACCTGGCAAGTCAGCGGTGCGATCACAGGGGATGGAGTCACCATGGTGAAATCGCCGGACTCCACTGAGGCGGTGCAACAAATCAAAGGCGGTCAGTTAGTCCACACACGGAACGCCGAAGGAGACTTTGTCGAAGTGACCAGCCTGGTGTCTTCCGATGACCAATCGGCAACCACAGTCGAAGGCTGGATCCCTGCCGCTTCGCTCGAGCCAATGGGGGGTGTGACCGTCACCTCGATGGCCTTTGAGTCCGTCATCACCTGGTTTCCAACCATTCTCGCTATCGCCGTGATGCTATTCGCTTTTTCCACCATGATCTCGTGGTCCTACTACGGCGAACAAGGCGTGGCCTACCTCTTCAGCTTTCTGGGCGAGGAAAAAGTCCAGATTCCAATCGTCATCTACAAAGTTGTATTCTGTCTCCTCATCATCGTTGGCTCGTCCGCAAGCCTGGGGAACGTGATCAATCTCTCCGACGCTCTCGTCTTTGCCATGGTCCTTCCGAACATGGTTGGAATCTATCTGTTGCTGCCCGTGATCAAACGCGAGGCAGACAGCTACATGGCGCATGTGAAGGCGGTGGACAGCGGTAAATCGCCCGACGCGGAATAGACGGACACGAAACGGGAAACGATGGACACAGTTATCACTCCCCCACCTCGCACTTCTAGTGCGGCGGTCTGGAGCCTTGTCCTCGGTATACTCAGTATGTTCTGCCTGTGGTTGCTGGGATCGATTCCCGCGATTATTCTCGGAGTTCTCGCCCTGAACAAAATCAATGCTCAGCCGACAGTTGTCAGCGGTAGAGAAATTGCCATTTCGGGGATCGTGACTGGTGCGGTCGGAATTTTGACCGGGCTTTTTGCGGTTGGTATCGCCGCGAGCATCGCGATGCCAGCTTACAATGGAATCCAAGATAGAGGTGCCAGAACAAAGGACATTTCCGACATCGGAATGATCTGGGTTGGGTGCCTGGCTTTCGCGTCTGACAATGACGGACAATATCCAAAAGATCTGAGAGAGCTGTATCCGAATTTTCTTGAGAGTGAAGAATTATTCAAACCAAGGGATGGAAGCCTTCCCGGCATCGATCGATTCTCCTATCGTCCAGGGTTAACAAACGCATCACAGAAACAGGTATTTATTCTTGGGCCAGATCGAGGCCTAAAACGGACTGTTGGTTACACTGACGGAAGTGTCGAAGAAAACTCCGAGCCGTTGCCACCCGATATTTTGAGCGAGTTCCAATAGGTTGTGGAGATCAGAGTGCCATGCCGACAAAGCCAAAGCGAAAATCCGTCATTACGTTTGTCGCCTCGTTCATTATCCTGGCAGGAGCTCTTTCCTATTTCATTCCAGTCTACAATGAGGTGACTTGCATCCGATCTCGGCGCATCCAGAAAGTCGCCAACGTCCGCTCCCTCGTCACGGCATGCGTAGCCTACTCAAAGGACTGGGAGGAGTTTCCGCCCAACTTGCAGGCTCTCTTTCCAACCTACATCGATGATGATTCGCTTCTCACGTCTGACATCGACGGGAAGCCCCTCTTCCTCTACCGCTCCGGTTTCAGCGATACAGACTATTCTCGGGAACCCCTCATCATGGGCCCAATGGACGAAGACGGAAACCGGCTCATTGGCTACATCGGCGGGCACGTAACGGAACACGGAAGTCTTCCACCGGAGATCCTGGCCGAGTTCGAATAAGAGATCCCGGGCTAGTGGTAGGTTCGCGCGGCCTCGCGCGAACCATCGTTCTCAACGGAACAAAATTAACCTTGGCGATCCGCGCCTGTCCATCGACCACTGGCTCGCGACCGGGCCGGTCGCGACTACCTCACGGATTCGCCCACGTCCGCACGACGGCCTCCAAGCCTTTCACTGCTTCGGTGAACTTCTCCATATCCACTTTGTCCACCGTATCGCTGTCTTCGTGATAGTGCGGATACCGGAACGGTGCGGTGTCGGTCACCATCACTGCCGGATAATCGACTTGCCAGAAGCTCCAGTGATCAGACCACGCCACGCCCGGGATCGATTCGGGAAAGACCCCGGCGATCGAGGGAATGTCGCACCCTCTCGCAAAGGCAGCCTCGGCAGAATCGGTCACGAAGCGTGATGCCTCGTTGCCGACAAAGACGAGAAAATCGCCGGTGTCGGGAAATTCCTCCTCCAACCCTTCGGGGAATTTCTGGCTCCCCGGCTCGTCGGAGAAATAGCCAATCGTCTCCAGACTGATCATCGCTTTGATGTCGTCGCCCCGCTCTCTGCATCTTCGGGCGTAGACGAGACTGCCCATTTCCTCAGTGTGAAAATAGGGCGGCTCTTCGTTCACAAAGGCGACAAAGCGGATGGTACGCTCTTGCGGGTCGCCCGCGAACGCCTGGCCGAGTGCGATCATCGCCGCGACTCCGGTTCCATTGTCGTTCGCACCGGGACTGCCGGGAACGGTGTCGTAATGAGCCCCGACAACAACGATCTCATCGCGACGGGTAGTGCCCGGAAGTTCAGCGATCAGATTTCTCACCTCCGTGCCTCCTGCTTTGAATCCCTGCCGCTCGATGTCGTAGCCAATGTTGCTCTGACCGAGGGTCGACTCAATCCAGACGGCGGAGCTTTCCAGCTTCCCGGGAAGCTGGGTATTTCGCTCTCCTATACGATTCGCGAGAGTGTCGAGGTAGCGCTCCAGATCAGCCTGGTTAACTTCCCTGCGGTTGAGACTTGCGGCCTGGAGCCGGACTTCTTCGTTCGGGTCGAATGGTTCTTCGTCGATGGACATGTGGCTATAAAACATTGAGCCGACTCCCAGCAACAGCAATCCCGTTGGTAGCCCGACCAGTAGAAAACGGATTACTTTTCCTTCGTTCATGATTTTTCTTCCCACAATGCAGCTATCGCGGCTGCGGCGCGTTCGTGCGATCCCCCGTCGCCGAGAGATTCAACAACCTCAGCGAGTTCAGATTGCAGGCGCTCTCTAGATTCAGAGTCGTCGAGGAGCCGGGATAGCTCGTTCGCGATCTCTTTTCCTGTAGCACGCTCCTGCAACAGTTCCTTTACGACCTCCCGCCCTGCAATGACGTTCACAATTCCAAGAAAATCGACCGACATCAGCCATCGTGCAGCGACAGCCGTGAGCCAGGCGGTTTTGTAGGTCAGACAATAAGGTAGGCCGAGGCACGCTGCCTCAAGTGTCGCGGTTCCGGATGCGACGACGCCTACCGCGGCTCGCCGCATGATCTGCTGGCTGCTACACGCACCAACTTCGACTTTGTCCTCGAGGCCCGCTGACCGCGTCATTTCGCGGAGCACCTCTGTGAGCGGAGCCGTCGCTCCGGTGGTCGCGAACCTCAAGTCGGGGTGACGTTTCAACAATTGCTTCGCCGCTTCGAGCATGGGCGGGTAGAGCTTTGCGATTTCGCGCTCACGCGAACCGGGCAATAGAGCCACCAGCGCGTGGTCACGCTCAATCTCCAAATCATCTACTTCAGACATCGAGTCGACGAGCGGATGACCGGCGAACACAGTCGGCAGCCCTGAGTCTTCGTAGAGTTCTTTTTCGAAGGGAAAAATGCAGATCATGAGGTCGAGAAGACGCGACATGGTCTTGATGCGGCCCTTCTTCCACGCCCACACTTGCGGGCTGATGTAGTAGATCAGCTTACCCGTGTAGCCATCGGCCCGCAGGCGTGCGGCGAGCCGGAGATTGAAGCCGGGATAGTCGATCAGGACAACTCCGTCAGGCTGAGCTTGGCCGATGCGGCCTACAGCATCTTCCAATTTCCCCCGAAAGTAGCTGTATTTCCGGAGCACTTCTGCGAGTCCGAGAACGGCAGCTTGATCGAGCCAGTTCTCGATATCAGGAGAAAGGTCAGCCATGCGCGGGCCTCCGAGACCGGAGACCTGCCAGTCGCCGACATCGAGCAATGACTCCATCAGCTTGCCGCCATGTGTGTCGCCACTGATCTCGCCGGCAACTAGAACAAGAGACTTCGACATCGGTTAGGAGACTGTTGAAAAACTCCGGAATGGAAAACTGCGAGACATTTTGTTTACTGGCGAGGCGCGACGAGGGAGCGGGGTTTCCCCCGCGACGGAGAAGCAACGAAGCGAGAAAACAAAAGGGCCGCAGCCCGGAGAGTCGGTCATTACATCATTCCGGCAAAGCCGCTAATTTGAAACCTAAAAATCCTATAGATTTTCCGTTGTGGGATTTTCAACAGTCTCCTAAGTAATCTCGATGGATGCGGGCGGCTTGGGATCATAACCCCACGCGTCGAAAGCAAATTTCCAGCGCTCTTTGACGTCTTTCGCTTCTGCGCTGGTGATGGAGTGGGCGTTAGTGCGGTATCCTTCCAGAGTTCCGAGATACTCGTCGATGTGCTGCAATCCCTCGTCCTTCGCGCTGATACCGAGTGCATCGTAGATGTTGCCGAGTTCTCCGAGCGGGTCGCTCGCGATCGCTTCGTAAGTCGTCTCGACGAGCTGATTGGCCGGAAGATCCAGCTTATCGCGGTCAGCAAGGTAGCCGCTCATCAGTTTCCCGTAGGTGTCTAACGTATAGCCGCGGATGTCAAAATCCTGGAACGACTGCCAGGCAAACGCATTGAAAACGCGGGCAAAGTGACTGCACGTGGAGCTGTAGACTTCCCACGGGTTACGAACGATGTGAACAAATTTCGCGTTCGGAAACATCTCCAGAATCATCGGAATCCGGCATGTTGAGGGCGGATTCTTGAACAGCAACTGCTTGCCATTCTTGACATAACTGACCTTTTTTACGAGGAATTCGTAATTCTTCCGGAACGTTGCGCGTTCCTTCTCCGTCAGACCTTCGAAGAACAGTGATCGATCGCGATGTCTTTCAGCCTCGTGCGGAAAATAGTAGATATTGTAGTAGCCTACCGGGTTGAGATTCCCGAGTCCCATCTCTTCCTCTTGAGGCTCCTCCAGAGTTAGCCGGACTTTGTCAAAACCACGGTCTTCAGGCAGAGCCCGATCAATGAGCCGCGTTACTGCCCGGGCGATCAGACCGAGCATATTCAGCGGCATAGCCGTCTCAGCGAATTTCATGTAGCCGAACTGCGGATCGCGGCACATGAGGTTGTGCAAATGTGTCGTGCCGCTACGCCAATGGCCGATGATGAAAACAGGGGGCGTCTCGACCGGGTGACGATGGATGATAGCGCTGTATTGGACGGTCTCGACCAGCATCGACGGGAAACGGAGAAACTGCCCGACGCTGGCTATAAAACGCTGGTAGCGAGTCCTGGGGTCGAGACCGGGCGTGAACAGCGCGTGACGTAAAAAGACGCTCAACCGCGCACCCGCCAAAGGGTGCAGTCCCGGAGCTTTCTCGGTAGCTGCCGTCTCCAATGTCCACTTTTCTGCCATCGCGACCTAGATCGAATGTCGACCTTAGATGGACTTCCTAAAGGTCGCGACTTGAAATGCAACAAGTTCCCGCTCGCCTTGCTGCCTTGCCTGTTCATATGTTCTAGTGTAGAGAATCCATGTAATGACCTCCAAGGAAGCGTTTCTGGCATTGAACCTGTTGCCAAAGATCGGCCCGATCAGGGTTCGGCGGCTATTGGAGCGGTTCGACTCACCGGAGAAGATCCTCTCGGCGAACCGGACCGACTTGGCCTCGGTTTCCGGAATCGGTCGGGAGATGGCGGAACAGATCGCGGATTGGGAGAACCAGATCGACCTGGTTGAGGAGCAGCGGCGCATCGCCGACCATGGCATCAGCCTGCTGACGTTGGAGGATGAGGATTATCCACCGGCGCTGCGCGAGATCTACGATCCACCATTTTTGCTCTACATGCGTGGTCGATTGGAAAAGAGAGACGCTGCCGCTCTCGGCGTCGTGGGGTCGCGACGGACAACTCACTACGGGAAGGAACAGACGAAGAAGCTGAGCTTTCAACTCTCCCGCGCCGGATTCTGTATCATCAGCGGGTTGGCCCGGGGAATCGACACTGCCGCGCACGAAGCCTCGCTGGCAGCGGGTGGACGAACGGTCGCGGTGCTCGGATCGGGTATTGGCAATGTCTATCCTCCCGAAAATCAGGCCCTGGCGGATCGCATCGCGGAGAGTGGCGCAGTCTTGTCCGAGTTTCCCGTTCTCTATGTGCCGGACAAGCAGTCATTCCCGTTGCGGAACCGCATCGTCGCCGGCATGTCGCAGGGATTGCTCGTCGTCGAGGCCCCGGCCCGCAGCGGCGCACTCATCACCGCAAATCAGGCGTTGGAACAGGGGCGGACCGTATTCGCCGTGCCCGGCCCCATCGACCGCCCAACCTCAGAAGGCTGCAATCGACTCATCCGATCAGGGGCGACTCTCGTATGCTCGGCCAGCGATGTGATCGAGGATCTTGGAAGCGGTCTGAATACACTCGCACTGGAATTCGAAAATGAGGAGGAACGTAATGAAACCACGACCCGAAACGTCGACCTAAACGAAACTGAGCGGAAAATACTCTCTTGTCTCGAGGGTGGAGAACTCACGATCGATGCCATTGCAGACGCCGCCACACTCCCTATCACAACCGTCAGCACAGCGCTTTTTCAGCTCGAAATGAAGCACGCCGTAAAACAGCTCCCCGGAAAATACTTCACGAAACTGATTTGACCTTTCCCCTTTTCAAGGCAACTCGGTGTTGCCCTTTCACTCTTCCCCCGCCCCCACAAAATGTCGAAGTCACTCATCATCGCAGAGAAACCGAGCGTCGCCAATGACTTGGCCCGGGTACTTGGCAAGGACCCTGCCATCGGAAAATTCGACAAGAAGGACGATTTTTACGAAAACGAAAAGTATGTTATCTCTTCAGCCGTAGGCCACCTTGTCCAACAAGCACTGCCCACGACGGAGGAGGGAAAAAGTCTCCCCTGGAAGTTTGATTGCCTCCCGGTGATCCCGGATCAATTCGCGCTCGAACCAAGCGAGCAAAAGGGCTCCAAGTCACGTCTCACCGTTCTCAAGCGCCTCATGAAGCGCAAGGATGTGACCGAACTCATCAATGCTTGTGATGCCGGCCGCGAGGGTGAACTCATTTTCCGCTACATTGTCCAATTCGCAGGAATCGATAAGCCGGTACGCCGACTCTGGATGCAGTCGATGACCGACGGCTCCATCAAACAAGCCTTCGGCAGTCTCCGCAGCGACGAAGAGATGAAGCCGCTCGCCGACGCAGCCTACTGCCGCTCTGAGTCAGACTGGCTTGTGGGAATCAACTCGACACGGGCGATGACTGCGTTCAACAGCAAATTCGGCGGTTTTAACAAAACTCCAGTTGGACGGGTCCAGACACCGACGCTTGCCATGCTCGCCGAACGCGAGCGGGAGATCGAGGTATTTGTCAGCGAAGATTATTTCGAAGTGCACGGCACGTTCGGGGTGCAGGCCGGTGATTATCTCGGTCGTTGGATCGACGAATCCTACAAAAAGTCCGAAGAGAAACCTCATGCCCGCGCTGAGCGAATTTGGGACAAAGAACAGGGAGAAGCCATCGTCGCTCGCTGTCAGGGCAAGACCGCGATCGTCGAAGAGAAGAAAAAGCCCTCGAAGCAGATTTCGCCGCAGCTCTACGACCTGACAAGTCTGCAACGCGAAGCCAATGGCCGGTTCGGGTTCCCCGCCCGCCGAACTCTCCAGTTGGCACAGTCTCTCTACGAGCGGCACAAAGCTCTCACCTATCCGAGAACCGATTCCCGCTACCTTCCCGACGACTACGTGGAAACGACCATTGAAACAATGGGGAAAATCGCAAAAGGCTCGGGCTACGCGATTTCCGACCTGCCCGGCCACGCTGCTAAAGCGGTCTCCGACAAACTAATCAGCGGTGGCAACAAGCGCATCTTCAACGGCGCGAAAGTCAGCGATCACTTTGCGATCATTCCCACGGGGCAGATCCCGCAGAATCTCGACGAAGCAGAGCAGAAGCTCTACGACATGGTGGCTCGTCGGTTTATCGCTTCTTTTTATCCGCAAGCCGAGTTT
>Ga0222633_1001612_pt1 | contig 11359 bp, 13 predicted proteins | sample AntAcemetageno48_FD_179816 | JGI IMG/M metagenome (GOLD analysis project Ga0222633, IMG submission 179816) | Saline water microbial communities from Ace Lake, Antarctica - #48 | ecosystem: Environmental > Aquatic > Non-marine Saline and Alkaline > Saline | place: Antarctica: Ace Lake | collected... | reverse complement strand
CTCCAAACCAAAACCTCCTGATGCCGATGGCTGCCGGAAAACTTGAGAGTATATGGTCACAATTCTGCATTTTTATAAGGCATAAGCATTTTGCTGGAAGCTGGTTTTTATACAACCAGAAAACCAACTTCCAGCAAAACGATGGTTCTTGGTATGGGTTCAATCGTCCGGCAATTTTTGGCCTAGGTGCAAGATTTTTCCTCAACGAAGTTTTTCTCAGTTGGCCGGTGTGGGGTTTGAAGTAGTCGACCCGAACCTTTGGTGCCAACCCCCTCTGTATACTAAAGCGAACGTCTGTGAATCTCTCTCCGGGCTAATTGAAAAATAGCCGACGCGCCAGTTAGTGTTCGTTTCTGAGGTGACGCCGGCGGGCTGGCTTCGAACCACCCAGAAGCGCCCTCTTCCTCGTCCTCGTCGTCATTGTCGTCGTTCTCGTAATTGTCTGCACCTTCCTCGTCCTCTTCGTGCCAGACGTCGTGGCAGGTCACTCGGGCGACCTCGAGGGCGCATTTGGCCTGCTGAGGCGTTAAGGTCTAAGAGAACGCCAAAAAGTTGAAATCAAACGAAGGGAAAAAATGGAAATGAAGACTTCTTCACAGGCGCGCGCGACACGATAGGACTTTCGTTATAGTTATCCCGGAGTCATTGGAGAGCGAGACTGCAGTGGAAGTGGCTCACAACGAGCGTACAGGCGCGGAGAAGCATGCTCATCGCCGGATGTAGCACCATTCTTTGCAGGCATCTAACAGAGCAATTCTACAGTAGCGGGCTTAAAAAATGGGCAGCTTAAGAAAAGTGCAACATCCTAAACATAAAATCAGCGCAGATTTGGCTTCAAGCTACGAGTCTAAGGCGAGCGGCCACACTGGACCGCCTTAGGAACGTGCAGCAGCCACTCGGCGACGACCTAGTGGCCACTATGACGGCACGCGTGCGCGACAAACGCCAGGCTACGGGCACCGCTGCTGGCGTGATGCCAAGGTTCAGAGAGCGTCGAGAGGCTGGATGCTGGCGAAATGGTCGTTGAAGGGGCGGCGCTCCCGCAAGCGCTCGGTGTGCATGAGGCCAACCTGCTGGCTACCGGAGCGGTGGAGGAGGCGGCAGCTCGAGCGGCTTCCCCTGATGACCTCACTCGTGGTGCTCACGCTCTCGCTCACGATGCAGCTGACCTGGCCCACCTTCGTGCTGACCCCGAACTTAACGGTCAGTCCGTGCACCTTACAACTAAACCACTTCCAGCCAGAGCCGTCCCGGCGGCGGCGGCTCCGCTCATGGTGGCCACTCGCATCGGCGAACCTAACACGCCTGCCCAGCGGCCTATCCTAGCCTCTGAGAGTTTTGGTGCCGACTCTGGACGTAGCTCGGTGCCGATGGAATGCGGCGCACGACCCGCGGCGCTTCGCGTTGGGGAGCTGTGGCCGATGTCGAAGGATTTGCCAGTTCGCTTGTTTAGGGAAGTGCCGACCGTATCGATGCCGACCGTATCGATGGCTCGGAACTCTTAAACTGGGAGGTGCGGAATAGTGGCGAGACTTTGTACTGATGTTGGCGTGACCATCGCTGCTTGTCCGGGTCACTATGCGGAAGGTAACCTTTGGAGGGGTAGCGGCGCTGCGAAGCGACCCCGAGAGCCAGGAGGCGGACAAGGCTTGCCAGCGCCGGTTGAAGTCGCCTACGGTGTTGTAGATGTGGCAGTGATGGGTGCAGTGCCCAGCTGCTGTTACAGCTTGTGCGTCGTCCGTTTTAGCGTCGCCGATGCGGCTTTAGGGAGACGGAGTGACCGAAGCGCAGTGGAGGCGAAGGGCACTGCACTGTTGGACGAATTGTCGATGCTCCGATTGGCTAGAAATCGTGGTGGAGAAGTTGGAATGGATGCCGGTGACGATCATGGGAGACCTAGATGGCGTCGCATCGGTTGCGGTGGCGCTGCTGATGGTGGAGCAGGCCACAGCCGAGCTGAGAAGCTCAAGCGCTTGGGATGGCGTCGCATCGGTTGCGGTGGCGCTGCTGATGGTGGAGCAGGCCACACTTGAGCTGAAAAGCCCGGCGACTTTTGTACAGAGATCCAAAACTTAAACTTTTAAACCATACTTGCTAAGGCTTCTGCATAGTTTCTTTGCATCGGCGCGGAGACTGCTTAAAACTGCTGTACCCGTGTACGTGACACTATCGCCCTCTCACCGAGAGAAGTAAAAAGTACTATCCCTTGTCTGTTCAGTAATAGTCTTGGAAATTGGAATAACAATTAACAAAATAAGCCATTTAATATTCAAATAATATATTAGATAATATTCTAGGTTATTCAAATGCAAATAGCGGCACATTTGTATTTCGTTCTTTCTAGACGAAACACCTATCTTGGCTAAAGACCATTAACGCATCATCCTGTTTTGCCTTGTCCCCTTCGAAATCCAGGGCATCAATGATATTTGCAAAGGGATGGCCTTGAAAAGCTCTTTTCACTTCACTGAGCGACGGCACAGAAACGCGAAAAATATTTTGAGCTCGCAGCTCATTACAACAGTAACCATACGAACGCAAGCAAATAAAAGCAAAGCACACGTCTTCGAAAATAAGTAGAGCAGCAACAACAGTGTTCTCCCTGCGTTTACCTTGGAAACTCGCGCTACTCCTCCTTCTTTGTTTACGCCTGGACGAGAGCGCCGTTCGACTGTGACCGTGTCGCCAACCTGAAACGCGTACGTTGCCTCTGGTGGACACTTGCGCTTGCCGCGACCTTCGTCAACGGTAGTGCTGCTGCAGCTGCTGCTGTTCGAAGTGCAATCGACCGTGGCGACGCGAGTCACGTTCTTGTTAAGAGCACAATCCTATTTGTTTGTCATGAGTATAAGCGGAAGAATAAGTGTAAGCCGGAAATCTACAAGAAAAATCATTTGCGAGTGGAGGCGAAGCAATAAAAGAGCAACGGAGAGTTGTAATCTTGTAATGCAGTGCTTGTGCTAGGGTCAAAGATGGACGAAGGCAGAAGAGGTGCAGGGTTGTAACAGGGCACGTTGAATTGAAATGTTAAATTATCATAAAGCCAAGAAGAAACCATGTTGATTAAATAGAATCGGAAATCTCAGACGATTAACCAAGCATCAAGCTGGAATATCTGCAGGGTTTACTACCTAGGGTGCTCTCACATTCTTACCGGTGACGAAGGCACCACGCCGCCGCGACCTCCTCCGGGTGGCTCAGAACCTTGAGAGCCAATGACAGTCGTAGGGTACGTGGACACGACAGAAATGAACAAAAGACATAGAAGAAGAAAAAAATAGACAAGAAAATTCAAACACACACACACATGCGCGCATTGAATCTCAAGGCCAATGGTGCTTGGACTCAGAGCTGCTGTTGAATGCACGTGAAAGTGCGACGACGACGAAAGACTCGTGGAAAGGCACGGGCCAAGGTTGGTCAGTGACGTTTCTCACCGCAGTCGACGAACGCGCCGCCGCCGCCGCGCCGCCAGGCCCGGAAGACTCAGGCGTTGAACTTGGTGCTTTGAACATGCTTCAATTGGAAGCCCTGGGGCTGCCTGTAGGTTTTTCAAAAGGTGCGCTTAGGGTGCCAATGGATACGGAAGTCAACAGTAGTCTTTGCGTTAGGTCTGAACATAGAAGAAAAAATAAACCTACAGCTGTCAATCAACTGGACTTGCACTGTCTCAAGATTTGCTGCCCAAGGCATCTGTGCCCACGTCTTTTTCAGGGGCTCCCATTTCCCGCCATGGAAATACGCAGTCGCCACAGCTACTAGTATGCACAAGAGCGTCAAAAACAGCTCATGCATTTTGTGCGGTCTTCATGCTCCAATGCGGGGTCCCTAGATCGCGCTTACTTCCTCCCTCGTAGCACTCAAATGCAAAGGAACTGCAACCACGTGCTGCTTGCTAGGCTTGCGTGGCGATTGCGGCTTCATTCTTGCGCGGGCCTCAGCGAGCTCAGGGGCTCGTCTTGCATTCTCAGTGCGCGGCCTCTCAGCAGACCGTGGTGCGCGCGCCTTGGTCCCACGGAGACTAGCGCTACGTTAGGCTCCACTAGCATCACCGACCAGCCCTCAGCGCAGAGCGCAGCAACCGCAGCCTCAGTTGGGAACTCCAGCCTCACGATGCTGCCTTCGTCCATGGTTCCGAAACGCGAGGCGGTATTCTCAACTAAGCGAAAAAGAGAAAAGTGTTGCCTTGAGGATGGGATGGAGACAGTACTTGTATGCACATTCGTCCGTCGTTTGGCTATTGCATTCATGGAGGTCGACTAAAGCACAAGTGCACTCACTTTAAAGATATGCAGTAGTTGTCCCGAGCCCAACCGCTGCTGAGCGAATAGCGGGACTTTTTCTTCTGAAGTGGCGACTTAAGTGCGGCAAGCGCAGCGGCGACCGCGGAGCCAGCATGCCCATGGTTCATTTTTGGTGTGGTCTGATTCGATTGCGGAAAAATGAAAATTTCTCCGGAAACTTGGCCAAACTTTGCGGAAAAATATGCTCTCCGGCAACTCTCCGCAATTTGATTCCGGAAAGTATCGGTACCCCCTACCATAAAAAAACGGAATTCCGGATTTCGCAACCACTCTAGTCCGAAGTACTTTTTTAAAAAATCTGAATCTAGAATAGAAAAGAGTAATCATGATTACCTAAATCCTCCCTTCCTCCCCTGTAATTCCCTGGGATGATGCTTTGCTGCTTTGCACACCTGCATCATTCGTAAACCTACCTCCCAGGTATATCTTTCGGTACTTTTACTCCTACAGTCAGTTGCCCAGGCGCGGAGTAACTTTGGGTGACGGCAGGATCAACCCGGCCGGCGCGTTGGTCTCTTTCTCCGCGCTGGCTACGATTTCGGCGGGCAACCAATACGAGCTCGAGGTCACGATACTCGTTACGAACACGGTCTTACGTGGGGTGGCGCGCGTGGGGCTGGGCCCAACTCGTGCTGATGGTATGTCTTGGACGCACACGATTCCCATCGACAAGAATGGCCCATCGAGGCCACGCGTCAACTTGCACAGCTCCAAGATGCGCCCTCCTGGAGTTCGTGGACATTGACGGGGGCGCGCGCGCAGTGCGCTTGGTAAGTGGCGGCGCCAACCCTGCTCTAGCCCGGCGCTCCGGAACTATGCAGCAGCCACTCGGCGACGACCTAGTGGCCACTATGACGGCACGCGTGCGCGACAAACGCCAGGCTACGGGCACCGCTGCTGGCGTGATGCCAAGGTTCAGAGAGCGTCGAGAGGCTGGATGCTGGCGAAATGGTCGTTGAAGGGGCGGCGCTCCCGCAAGCGCTCGGTGTGCATGAGGCCAACCTGCTGGCTACCGGAGCGGTGGAGGAGGCGGCAGCTCGAGCGGCTTCCCCTGATGACCTCACTCGTGGTGCTCACGCTCTCGCTCACGATGCAGCTGACCTGGCCCACCTTCGTGCTGACCCCGAACTTAACGGTCAGTCCGTGCACCTTACAACTAAACCACTTCCAGCCAGAGCCGTCCCGGCGGCGGCGGCTCCGCTCATGGTGGCCACTCGCATCGGCGAACCTAACACGCCTGCCCAGCGGCCTATCCTAGCCTCTGAGAGTTTTGGTGCCGACTCTGGACGTAGCTCGGTGCCGATGGAATGCGGCGCACGACCCGCGGCGCTTCGCGTTGGGGAGCTGTGGCCGATGTCGAAGGATTTGCCAGTTCGCTTGTTTAGGGAAGTGCCGACCGTATCGATGCCGACCGTATCGATGGCTCGGAACTCTTAAACTGGGAGGTGCGGAATAGTGGCGAGACTTTGTACTGATGTTGGCGTGACCATCGCTGCTTGTCCGGGTCACTATGCGGAAGGTAACCTTTGGAGGGGTAGCGGCGCTGCGAAGCGACCCCGAGAGCCAGGAGGCGGACAAGGCTTGCCAGCGCCGGTTGAAGTCGCCTACGGTGTTGTAGATGTGGCAGTGATGGGTGCAGTGCCCAGCTGCTGTTACAGCTTGTGCGTCGTCCGTTTTAGCGTCGCCGATGCGGCTTTAGGGAGACGGAGTGACCGAAGCGCAGTGGAGGCGAAGGGCACTGCACTGTTGGACGAATTGTCGATGCTCCGATTGGCTAGAAATCGTGGTGGAGAAGTTGGAATGGATGCCGGTGACGATCATGGGAGACCTAGATGGCGTCGCATCGGTTGCGGTGGCGCTGCTGATGGTGGAGCAGGCCACAGCCGAGCTGAGAAGCTCAAGCGCTTGGGATGGCGTCGCATCGGTTGCGGTGGCGCTGCTGATGGTGGAGCAGGCCACACTTGAGCTGAAAAGCCCGGCGACTTTTGTACAGAGATCCAAAACTTAAACTTTTAAACCATACTTGCTAAGGCTTCTGCATAGTTTCTTTGCATCGGCGCGGAGACTGCTTAAAACTGCTGTACCCGTGTACGTGACACTATCGCCCTCTCACCGAGAGAAGTAAAAAGTACTATCCCTTGTCTGTTCAGTAATAGTCTTGGAAATTGGAATAACAATTAACAAAATAAGCCATTTAATATTCAAATAATATATTAGATAATATTCTAGGTTATTCAAATGCAAATAGCGGCACATTTGTATTTCGTTCTTTCTAGACGAAACACCTATCTTGGCTAAAGACCATTAACGCATCATCCTGTTTTGCCTTGTCCCCTTCGAAATCCAGGGCATCAATGATATTTGCAAAGGGATGGCCTTGAAAAGCTCTTTTCACTTCACTGAGCGACGGCACAGAAACGCGAAAAATATTTTGAGCTCGCAGCTCATTACAACAGTAACCATACGAACGCAAGCAAATAAAAGCAAAGCACACGTCTTCGAAAATAAGTAGAGCAGCAACAACATCAAGCGCCCTCTTCCTCGTCGTCCTCGTCGTCGTTCTCGTCGTTCTCGTAATTGTCTGCACCTTCCTCCGATAGACCGGACAACTTTAACTATCTTAATTGTTCAGATGAAATCCTTTTGTCGTATTTTACATAAAGACCATTAACGCATCATCCTGTTTTGCCTTGTCCCCTTCGAAATCCAGGGCATCAATGATATTTGCAAAGGGATGGCCTTGAAAAGCTCTTTTCATCCCTTCCCTTCTCTTCTAGCTCCGTAAGTCTAATCTAGTCTAGTTAATACTCCCCAAATACAAAGAAAGACCCTTGTGCAGCTGTACAATACAGTAGACAGTAGCAAGAAAAGTGTAACCTTCAAAACAAGCCTTCTCTACTTTAATCTAATCTAATAAAATCGAAACCAACTGCCACAAAACCAAAGAAACGGGTATGGGCCCTGCACAGTGTTCTGCCTGAAGAAGTCAATTAGCCTCGTCGCCTAAGTGCTTTTTCATTTTCGCTAACAACTTTTGGTTTCCTGTGCGGAGTGCAGCTTTACGTACTAAACGAGCCGACTCTAAATGGCTCTGTACGACGCCGCGGCCTTCCAAATAAAGACGCGCCAAATGAAAGTGCACCTCGGAATCGCCTTGGGCTGATGCCCTTTGATACCAAAAGGCTGCTTTCACGTCGTCTTTCGTCACACCTAGGCTCGGAACTCTTAAACTGGGAGGTGCGGAATAGTGGCGAGACTTTGTACTGATGTTGGCGTGACCATCGCTGCTTGTCCGGGTCACTATGCGGAAAGTAACCTTTGGAGTACGTAAGTAGCTTCTTGATCTTTATGCTCTTCCGCCCAGACCCTCGCCCTTACCATTACCCATGCCTGTGCCCATGCCTGCCCCAATCACAATCACAGCATCTCCCAGCATCATTTAATAACATGGTGCTACTTCATGCTTCATGGTGCCATGGGCAAATGGGTGCTTTTACGGAAGCGTTCTCCTCCTCCAATGCCCAGGTCCAGAGTTTTAAGCATGTGCCTGCACTATCACCGCCTACACCGATGCTTTCCGTGCCTGCTATCTGCAGTCCGCTCACTCACAACAACGCACACATGGACTTGCACCTCTACCTGCGCTGCCAATTCGCTTCTCGTGCCTACATTCCGTAGCCCGCCCACCCTCACCTAAACAAACATGCACTTGCACCTCTACCTGCGCTGCCAATTCGCTTCTCGTGCCTACATTCCGTAGCCCGCCCACCCACAACTATGCACACACATGTACTTGTGCCTCTACCTGCGCTGCCAATTCGCTTCTCGTGCCTACATTCCGTAGCCCGCTCACCCACAACTATATTCAGACATGCACTTGCACCTCTACCTGCGCTGCCAATTCGCTTGTCGTGCCTACATTCCGTAGCCCGCCCACCCACAACTATATTCAGACATGTACTTGTGCCTCTACCTGCGCTGCCAATTCGCTTTCCGTGCCTACATTCCGTAGCCCGCCCACCCACAACTATGCACACATGCACTTGCACCTCGTCTCATTCTCGCCTCACGGCTAATTCAAGTACTTACACGCTCGTGCAGATGCTTCGCTGTCCGCGATCGACGAGCAACAAGCGATGACTGCGAGTGGTTTATCGCGCGTGGGGTATGTTTATTCTTGTCGTAGTCCACCTATGCGACCATAACTATAGTTATGGTCGCATAGGTGGACTACGACACGCCCCACCCTCGGCAGAAGCACACCATAAATAGACACAGAAATACAGAGAAGAATCATTTAGTGTATTATCTACCATGTAGGGAAGTACATATCTTAATGTTGATGTCCCTGCGCCAGTGCGTGGTAATTCAGCACTATTATTTGACCAATTCGCAGAATAACCTGTCAAAGAATTATGGTGTGCTTCTGCCGAGGGTGGGGCGTGTCGTAGTCCACCTATGCGACCATAACTGCATGCATGCCTTCAGGTTCTAGAATGAACAGCATCATTTTATTTGCAGAGCGGACAGCGTCCAATCTTATCATGGCGTCTCCAAGTCAAAATGCTTCTGTCGTCAAAATTATTCTGACGTGTCAACAAGAAGCTCTGGATCTCCAACATCCTCCCACCCATCAAGCGAGCTGAAAATTCGCAAGCATGATGTACAGGGCGATCCAATTCCTTGGCCAACCACGCGCACTACGCGGAGTGGCCCCCGCCGCCATGCGGGGGCCGATGCGTAAGGCCCATTAACCTGTGAAGTGATGGTGCTATTTGCGTGGTAAGGGAACAGTATACAGACACACAGCTGCATGGTCGTCTAGTCTAGTTAATACTCCCCAAATACAAAGAAACACCCCTGTGACATATGAAAACAGAAAAGTGTAACCTCCAGAACAAGTCTGATTGGGCTGAGTGTCCTTTTGCATAAAGCAATTGTAATCGTTTACTCTCGTGGTGTCCTTCAGCCATCAGGCATCAGGAGGTTTTGGATTGGAGTGAGTCAGCTGTCTCCACTTTGACCTGTCCTTTGCAATGGCAAACCACTCATCAAACTCCTTGGAAATGCCCTTACGTTTGAGCGCGTTCTCCAACGTCCTACCCCAAGTCATCTGTGGACAACCGACCGGCCGAGAATGCGCTACCCAACTTGTCAGCAACTGCCGTGGCGCCCGGCTCATGGGCATACGTGCGACGTGGCCAGCCCAGCGAAGAAACCGATTGAAAAAGTAAAAAGTAGCTGCCGATTTCAAGGAGGCCCAAGCGTATATCACTACCACAGCTGCATACCCAGCGGGCATCCTCCCCTGTATACTACAGGGGGTACTCTATACTCCAACAGGTGCAAGACAAATTCAAATATGGCCTGAGGGAAAGCTTAAATCAAGCATGCACATACTGAATGTCCGAAGCGGAAAAAAAAAAAAAGCTTAATTGGAGCAATGGGCAGGCAGGTCAAAAGCTTTTGCTACCCGACTCGCCCATCAAACTTAGAGGCACCACTGTTGACGAGACAATACGGCCTCTCAGCAACACCTCCTACTCCAGCAACCGCTACGGACACTCAGCAACCAGCTCCTAACGGAGCACCTGGTGTAACTTGATTAACGTCAAACTTCGGGAAGCTTCGCTGCAGAGATGAATGTGGCGGTGATGGCGGTAGTGGTGGTAACGTTGGAGGTGGCGGTGGTGGCGGCGGCGGCAGCTGCGGAGGCGACTGAGATTAAGTCACTATTAAAGTCGTTACTGAGAATTCTGTTGAAGCTCTGCTTGTTTTTCTCTGCGTAATTAGAGGGCTAAAAAGCAGAGGCAGTCGAAGCTGATTTTCAGATAGATTTCTATAACGAATTTATAAAAACGGAGTCTTAAATTGATGTTAACGGTAGGAAATATAGCAAGAGAGGGCAGTAGAACGAGAGAAAGCCAAGGGCAAATCGCAGAGCTTGATTATACTAGAGAAATCCCAAGTTTCATTGAGCTTCTACGCATCCTGTGCTCGCTAAGTAAACGAGATCCGCGAGGCCGGTCATATGGTTGAAAAGATCTAAAGCTGACGAAGACGACGTTATAAAAAGAAAACATTTATTTTCAGAAGGAGGTCAGGTCACTTCCTTTCATACTGACAAATTCACTCACAATCCGCAAAGATGGAGAATCCGATATTGAACGCCGTGACTGAAATACCCCAGGACCAGGTTGATACTGGATACAATGCACACAAGCCCATTCCTTCACACTACCGAATTTGAAACCTCGTTTGAACTCGGATGGTCTTAATTGTAAGATGATCTCGGCTGTTCTTTGCTGTTATATGAAATAATGTTTTGTTGCCATGGCTTCCGGGGCATGCGCTACATCTCCTCAATGAAGTACCCCGGAGAATATCAATAATTATTCGTGTCTTTATTGTTATTTTTCTTGTACCTCATAGGCTCGAATGAATCAGTCGTTATCAGCCGAGACGCTCATTGAGAATCTTAGGAAGCAATATCGTAAGAGACCCAAAAGTAAAGCCGAAGAAGATAACAAGAGACCCAAAAGTCCAGGCGATTCATCGAGCGATGAAGACTCTGAGGGCTTTGACTGGGGAAGATTAGGCAAAGCTGCTGGCAAATTTTTCGCGACGGTGCCGCCATTTGAGACTTTGAACGGGCCTCTCCAAAGGGAAAGTTCAGCAGATTTTCAAGAATAAACCTTGGTGCCTGAAGGGACTTGCAATGTCACTTCTTCAATCGGTTTCTTCGCTGTGCTGGCCACGTCGCACGTATGCCCATGAGCCGGGCGCCACGGCAGTTGCTGACAAGTTGGGTAGCGCATTCTCGAACTCGAACTCGAACTAATACAAACCCAAATGACACAGAAGCCAATGCTGCGGGCAGAAGTGGGAATGCGCGTGCGTTGCGCAAACAAAGCAAGCGCGGAGTGATTCATGAGGGGGAGGGGCATTGGCCAAAATTCTCGCAAAAATTGCAAAAAGCGAGGCATTTGTGGGTAGCGCGCACTCCGCAGAAACAATAAAGAGGAAGGCGCGCGAGCGTAGCTCGTGACGTGCGG
>Ga0222633_1001611_pt1 | contig 11388 bp, 9 predicted proteins | sample AntAcemetageno48_FD_179816 | JGI IMG/M metagenome (GOLD analysis project Ga0222633, IMG submission 179816) | Saline water microbial communities from Ace Lake, Antarctica - #48 | ecosystem: Environmental > Aquatic > Non-marine Saline and Alkaline > Saline | place: Antarctica: Ace Lake | collected... | reverse complement strand
CGAGATGCCGATGGACTGGACCTACATCTACCTTGGGCTTGGAATCGCGCTTGTCGTTTTGGTCGGACTGGGGGTATGGAAGGTGATCAAGGATCGCCAGCCTGAAGTCTACCAGTCTCAATACGCCGACGTGTGAGTCATCCTTCTGCTGGTTTCTGCCTGCACGCGTCGCAGAGTTCGCGATCATCGGCGGTGACGCGGAATTCGCGCTCCGGATGGGTTTGCTCTGTCGCTCCGCACGATTCGCAGACGTGGAATGCATCATTCGGATCACCAGTTTCCTGTTCGAAGCGGTGCCTTCTCACTGCTGACTCACCCCGCGTTTTGTAGTCGCGGACGAAAGTCGGTGCGAAAACGAGGAAGAAGGGAATCATTCCTACGGCGACGATGAATCCAATGATAAGCGGACTACCACCCATGAAAATCATTGCTGCAAGCAATGCGACGTTCGCAAAGCCAAGCCACTTCGCTTTGATAGGGATCACCGCGAAAAGATGAATGACGTAATCGGGGAATAGCGATGCGAACGCGAGGAATGCTGCCGAGTAGAAAATGTTATTCAGCAACGAGCCCGCCCCCTCAGCGAAAGGAAGCAGTCCGACGAGGGACAACATCAAGACGGTGCTGACGACATAGAGGTTCAACCGGAACGAATCCCACTGTTTCTCGAGACTGTCATTGATGAAGAACATGAACATGGCGGCGATCAGCACGAACAAAATGAAATCTGACGTGGGGAACAGCACCCAGGTCATGAGTCTCCATACCTGCCCTGACAAAATTGCGGTTCGGTCGTAAACGATCCACTCGAGAAATTCCGGGGAGAACCTCGACAGAGCCCACGACATCACTTGGAAACCTGCGATCCAGCGCAGTATCTGTGGGAGTGCCCAGCCGCCGAAGCGTCTTTCGAGTTCGTTTAGGATCCGATCTCCGGTTTCTTGAATCATGGTGGGAAGGTGGGGGCGTCTGTCCAAATTTCAATCGGCAACTCTCTCGCGACGAATTGACATCGCTCCTAGGAGGTCCATCATCTTCCCATGAAACGTTCCCCGCTGCACGATCGTCACCTCGCCCATGGTGCTCGCATGGTCGAGTTCGCGGGATGGGAAATGCCGATTCAGTATTCTGGTATTGTCGCTGAACACAAGGCCGTGCGAGAAAGCACCGGTATTTTCGACATTTCCCACATGGCAGAGTTTGAAGTGACGGGAAGCGATGCGGGGGAATGGCTCAATGGACTTCTCGCAAACGATCTCGCCGAGTTGGGCGACGGAGAGGGACAATACACGCTCATGTTGAATGAAAGCGGGGGCGTCATCGATGATTTGATCATCTACCGGATCGAAAGTGAGCGTTTTTTCCTGGTCTTGAACGCTTCGCGGGAAGAGGTCGACTGGAGTTGGATGTCAGAGCGGCTGAAAGGAGATGCGCAGTTAAAGAATCGCAGTTCGGAATTCGGAGCAATCGCGGTGCAGGGGCGAACTGTTACTGAGATATGGGATCGGGTTAATGGGGGGCCGGAACTTCCCCCGCGAAATGGAATTCTGGAAAGCTCCGGTGGCGATCTGATCATTTGTCGGACTGGATACACCGGTGAGGACGGTTTCGAATTGTTCGCTCCGACCGATCAGATTGCCGACTGGTTCGACCAGATCGTTCAAGCCGGTGGCATGCCATGCGGTCTCGGAGCACGTGATACTCTTCGCCTTGAGAAGGGTTATCCGCTCTACGGAAACGATCTCGATGAGGTTCACACTCCTTTGGAAGCAGGCCTCGGCTTTTTTACAAAGGTCGAGAAGAGCACACCTTTTGTTGGGCAGGAAGCCCTTCGAGCCCAGAAATCAGCGGGTCTTTCATCCAGGCTGGCCGCCATCGCGCTGACGGGGAAAGCCCCACCGCTACGGCATGGTTACCCGGTTCTCGATGCCGAAGGCGAAAATAAGGTTGGCGAATTGAGCAGCGGCAGTCTCTCTCCCACCTTGGGAAAAGGCATCGGAATGGCGTATCTTCCCCTTTATTTGGCAAAGCCAGGCACGGAATTGGCCGTCTCTATCCGCGACAGGCCTTATTCGGCAATTGTTGTAAAAAAGCCATTTGTCTGAGAAAGCCGTTTGTCAGAGCGACCGAATTCGCTTTGTTGCCATCATCTTTTATGAACGTTCCCGATCATCTGCACTATACCGCATCCCACGAGTGGATCGATCCTGCCAGCCCGGACTCCGTCCTGATGGGTATCAGCGATCACGCGCAAGAGGAATTGACTGACGTGGTCTTCCTCGAACTCCCCGAAGTGGGGCGCACGGTGACAAAAGGAGAGGCTTTTGCCGTGATCGAATCAGTCAAAGCAGCCAACGACATTTACGCTCCAGTCGGTGGCGAGATCGTGGAGGTGAACGAAGCACTGGTCGAGGCACCTGAGTCCATCAATACCGATCCCTACGGCGACGGATGGATGGTAAAAATCAAGCTGTCCGATCCGTCCGAGGTCGAAAGTTTGATGAACGCAGAATCTTATCGTGAGAAACTTACCTGATCCGGGTGCGGTTTTCGCCGACCGCCACATCGGCCCGTCTGCAGGCGAGGTCGAGTCGATGCTGAGCGAGCTCGGCTTCGATGATCTCGACACTCTCGTCGAAGCGGTCGTTCCATCTGGACTGCTGCAAACTGAATCGCTTCATTTACCCGTAGCACTCAGCGAAACCGAAGCGCTCGGTCGACTGCGCGGAATCATGGAGAAAAACCGCGTTTTTCACTCGTTCATCGGGCGCGGTTATTACGACACCATTGTTCCTCCTGTCATCCAGCGAACGATCCTTGAGAATCCCGGGTGGTATACGGCCTACACACCCTACCAGGCCGAGATCTCCCAGGGCCGCCTGGAGGCTTTGTTGAATTTTCAAACGATGATCTGCGAGTTGACCGCAATGCCGGTGGCCAATGCCTCGCTGCTCGATGAGGGAACGGCTGCAGCCGAAGCCCTTGCCATGGCCGCAACTGCACGCCCCGGTGCAAAGATGTTTTTGGTCAGCGATCAGTGTTTTTCCCAGACGATTGATGTGTTGCGGACTCGGGCTGAGCCGCTCGGTATTCAGCTGGAAATTGGAGCGGTGGAAGATTTCGATTTTGCCGCTGTCGGTGAAAATTTGATTGGTGTTCTGTTACAGTATCCCGGGGAGTCCGGAGCTGTGATTGACTACAGCGGTGCGGTGAACGCTTGTCACGATGCGAAAGGAATGGCCATCGTTGCTGCGGACCTGCTCGCCCTGACTTTACTGAAACCTCCCGGCGAATGGGGAGCCGACATCGTCGTTGGCAGTGCTCAGCGATTTGGGGTCCCGCTCGGTTTTGGGGGTCCGCACGCTGCTTACATGGCTTGCAGCGACAAGCTCAAGCGGCGCCTTCCGGGGCGGCTCATTGGCGTCTCCCGTGATGCGGACGGTCGCCCTGCTCTTCGCCTTTCTCTGCAAACTCGCGAGCAGCATATCCGTCGTGAGAAGGCAACGTCGAACATTTGCACCGCGCAGGTGTTGCTCGCCGTCATGGCGGGATTCTACGCAGTTTATCACGGCCCAACAGGGTTAAGCCACATAGCCAACAGGGTTAAGTCTGCCACAGATCAGTTGGCGAAAGCTCTCAATGACGGTGGATTCGAATTGGAGAATGAGACGTGGTTCGACACACTTACTGTCAAAGTCGATGCAGGACAGAGGGGCGAAATCCTGACACGCTGCGAAGAACTTGAAGTTAATGTCAGGATCGACCGATCAGATTCGCTTGGAATTTCGTTTGATGAAGCTGCGATTGAGACCGGCGAATGGGTGAAATTGTTTGAGGCCTTTGGTGTCAGTTCTGAAGCTGGCGAACCCCGGGAGGGGATACCCAACGAACTTCGTCGCGAGTCGGGCTTTCTGACACAACCAGTCTTTCACCGGTATCATACGGAAACCGAACTGCTGCGCTACATCCGCCGACTCGAAGGAAAGGACATCGCCTTGAACTGGAGCATGATCCCGCTCGGTTCGTGCACGATGAAGCTGAACGCTGCCGCTGAGATGTTTCCGCTCAGCTGGAGAGAAGTTGGTGGCGTCCACCCGTTTGCACCGAATGGCCAGGCTACTGGCTATTTGGAGATGATTCGTGAACTGGAAGGCTGGCTCGCCGAGATCACTGACTTTGCCGCCGTTAGTTTGCAGCCCAACGCCGGTTCGCAGGGGGAATTTGCAGGACTCCTCGCAATTCGCCGTTTTCACGAAACAAACGGCCACGTAGGACGCGACAAATGTCTCATCCCAATGTCTGCGCATGGCACAAATCCCGCAAGCGCAGTGATGGCGGGGATGAAGGTTGTGCCCGTCGTTTGCGACTCCGACGGGAATATTGACGTCGATGATTTACGGAGCAAGGCCGGGTTACACGCCGACACGCTTGCTGCACTGATGATTACCTACCCCTCAACGCACGGGGTTTTCGAAGAAAGTGTCACCGAGATTTGCGCTATCGTGCACGACCATGGCGGCCAGGTCTACATGGACGGAGCTAACCTGAACGCTCAGGTAGGGCTTTGCTCTCCGGGCAGCATCGGAGCCGATGTTTGCCACCTGAACCTTCACAAGACCTTTTGTATCCCGCATGGCGGCGGCGGACCCGGAGTCGGGCCCATCGGAGTGGCTGCCCATCTCGCCCCTTTTCTTCCCGGGCATTCCGAGTGGGAGAAAAACACGACCCATGCAGTCAGCGCCGCGCCCTTCGGTAGCGCCAGCATTCTGACTATCTCGTGGATGTATGTCGCGATGATGGGGCCTACCTTGCGTCGAGCGACTGAGATTGCGATCCTCAACGCGAACTACATTGCTCACCGACTTGATCCGTATTTTCCTGTCCTCTACAAGGGCCGCACCGGTCGAGTCGCCCACGAGTGTATCGTGGATGTGCGGGGAGTGAAAGAGCGCACTGGTATCGACGTCGAAGACATCGCTAAGCGACTTATCGATTACGGCTTCCATGCTCCGACCATGTCGTGGCCCGTTCCCGGTACTCTGATGATCGAGCCAACCGAAAGCGAGTCCAAAGCGGAACTCGATCGTTTTTGTGAAGCTATGATCTCGATTTTTCACGAGATTGAACTGATCGAAAGTGGACAGGCTGACCCCGAAGACAACGCTTTGAAAAATTCGCCGCATCCTGCAGAGACCTTGTTAGCGGACGATTGGGCGCGGGGGTATTCGCGGGAGTCTGCGGCCTATCCGGTCGCCTGGGTGCGTGAAAGAAAATTCTGGCCACCAATTTCCCGGATCGACAATGTTTACGGGGACCGTCATCTCGTATGCACATGCGACGGGATGGATAGCTACGGCGAGTCATGAAGTCGAAAGCGATCAGTGCCGAGCGAATTCCCGCCGAACCATTTCCTGTTGATTGGGAGCCAAATGTGATTGCCAATCTCGTCTTCCTGACGCGTGGAGAGGAAGTCTTGCTGATTCATAAAAAAACAGGTTTTGGTGCAGGGAAAATCAACGGCCCCGGCGGTAAGCTTGAGCCCGGCGAAACCGCGATGGAGTCAGCTGTCCGCGAAGTGCAGGAAGAATTACTGATCACTCCAAGTAAGCTTCAGGAGATGGGGATACTGCATTTTGACTTTGTTGATGGATTACGCCTCCATTGCACTGTCTTTCTCGGAACCGAATTCGAGGGGGTTCCGACCGAAACCCGGGAAGCGAAGCCCGAGTGGTTCCGAATCGACGAAGTTCCCTATGACCGCATGTGGGCCGATGACCGTCATTGGCTGCCGCAGTTGCTCGCCGGGAAAGCCTTTCAAGCGTGGTTCCGGTTCGATGAAGAAGCGATGCTTACGAGGCAGGTGGAGTTCGACGAGTAGAATCGGAGACCCATGCATATCGTCGGAATAGATCTCTCGGGTCCGAGCAATATCGTGGACACCGTAGCTGTAGTTTACAGGGTGAGTGAATCCGGACTGTTTCACCACCTCACTTTGGAAGGTGCGGGCGACGAGGCAATCATCGACTTGGTTGCCCGATTACTCGACGAAGGTCCAGTCGCGGTCGGTCTGGATGCGCCGCTTTCCTACAACCCGGGGGGAGGGCATCGACAGTCCGATAAGGAACTGCGAAAACTTACCAGTGCTGCCGGAATGAAGCCGGGGTCTGTAATGCCTCCGACTCTGAACCGGATGATCTACCTCACCGCCCGCGGTATCTCCATAGCGCGTGCTCTGGAATCGCTTTCCGGGAACCGATTGAAGATCGTCGAAGTTCATCCCGGTGCCACGTTGGCACTACGTGGAGCTCTCATCTCTTCGGTCCTCAGTATGAAAAGCGAAATAGACTCGCGGCGAGAACTTGTCCGGTGGCTGGACAGTCAGAATGTCCCTGAGGTCACCGAGATGAAGAATCCGACGGATCATTACGTGGCCGCTTGCGCAGCGGCCCTTTCGGCATGGAAGTGGAGTAATAACGAGGCAGTTTGGATCCATCCCGCTCGCCCGCCATTGCATCCCTACGACTTTGCAGCTTGATCCGTTAACAAAGTTGGGGCGGGTTTTACCATTTCGACTTGAAAGATGTCGAATCGCCCAAAAGATCTCGAAAATTGCAGTAAAAGTCCAAAACTTGTTCGGAATCGTATTTATGGAAGTTGAAAAGGTGTATTTTTTGCTAAAGTTGCATTCTTTTCAGTTGATTAACTTGCGAAAAGTAGCATTTTTTACCTAACATTGTCAAAATTAAATAATGGCCTCTAAAAAACAACCTGAACTCGACGGCGCTCAGGCGCTCATTATGACTCTCGCTGATTTGGGAGTTGAGTATGTCTTTGGATACTCCGGCGGTGCCGCGCTTCCGATTTTCGATGCACTGGAGACAGTCGAGTCGAACATGAAGTTCGTTCTCACCCGTCACGAGCAGGGTGCGACCCACATGGCTGACGGGTATGCCCGGGCAACCGGGAAGCCGGCCGTGGTTCTCGTGACATCCGGTCCCGGAGCAGGGAATACTATTACCGGTATCATGACGGCGCAGATGGATTCGATCCCGATGATCATCATTACCGGCCAGCAGGTGACCTGGATGTTGGGCAAAGATGCTTTTCAGGAAGCTGACATTTTCGGCATCACGATCCCGGTGGTGAAGCACAACTATCTCGTTCGCGAGACGAATGAGTTGCCACGTATTTGTCGCGAGGCATATCACATCGCCACGACGGGTCGTCCTGGTCCCGTGCTGGTCGATGTTCCGAAAGATATCAGCCAGTCTCCTTTCACCGGTGATCTAAATGCTGAGATCGATCTGCCCGGGTATCGTCCGGAGAAAGGTTACGACATCGACGACGCCTCGATCGAGGAGGCGGCTTTTTTGATCAATGCGGCTAAGCAGCCAGTCATCCTGGCTGGTCACGGAGCCATGATTTCCGGTGCCGAAAACGAGCTGATGGAGCTGGCCACGAAACTCGACTGTCCCGTGACGTCAACTTTGCTGGGCAAGGGCGTTTTTCCGGAATCCCACCCGCTTGCGCTGGGAATGCTCGGAATGCACGGCACCGCGTATGCGAACAAGGCGATCTGTGAGTGCGACCTCATTCTGAATATTGGTTCCCGTTTCGACGACCGCATTATCGGTCAGGCTGACAAGTTTGGTGCCAACGCGAAGATCGTTCATATCGATCTCGACATCTCTGAAATGGGCAAAATGATCGTGCCCGATGTGCAGGTTGTGGGCGATGCCAAAGCGGCGCTTAAGAAGTTACTACCGAAGCTTGAGGGAGCCGAGCACCCCGAGTGGTTGGAACATCTCAACGGTTATAAGAAGAAATACCCGCTTGCCTACCGCAAGAAGGGCGGCCTGCGCATGCAGCAGGTTCTCGATGAGATCCACGATCTGACTGGTGGCTCAGCCATTATTTCGACCGACGTGGGCCAGCATCAGATGTGGGCGGCGCAGTTCTACACGAACGACTCCTCGTTCAAGTGGCTCAGTTCTGGCGGTGCTGGAACGATGGGCTTTGGCTTCCCTGCCGCGATCGGTGCGCAGTTCGCCTGCCCGGATGAAACGGTGATTTCAGTTTCCGGCGACGGAGGTTTTCAAATGACACTCTGTGAACTCGCCACTGCGGTGATTCACAAACTGCCCATCAAGATTTTGGTGCTGAATAATCACTACCTCGGCATGGTGCGTCAGTGGCAGGAGCTTTTCTTCGATAACCGCGAGAGTGGTGTCGATCTAGAGGGCAATCCGGACTTCGTGAAGTTGGCCGAAGCCTACGGAGCCAAGGGGATCAATATTAAGCGCCCGGCCGACGTACGTGGCAAATTGCAAGAGGCACTCGACTACAATGAAGGTCCTGTGCTGATCAATGCCGAGTGCATTAAGACCGAAAACGTGTTCCCGATGATTCCTGCCGGTGCAGCGTTGGAGGACATGCTTACCGAGCCGCCCAAGTATAAAATGGCCAAGCCTGTTGGATCGACCTGAGAGCTCGCCTCCGGCGGAAGTGACAGGTTAAAAGTGGAAAAGTAAAAAGTTCCCGAATAGCCCGCCAACTTCCCACTTCGAAAACCTTTACCTTTCACTTCTAACCTTTTACTTCTACTCCCTATGAGCCGTGCCATCACGACCGCCGACAAAAAGCCGAAGCCCCGCCCCGATGTTATCGGCGGACACACGCTGAGCATGTATGTGAACAACCAGCCGGGTGTTCTCATGCGGATCTGTCAGATTTTCTCCCGTCGCGCCTACAACATCGATTCGCTCGTTGTCTCCCAGGGCCGCGATCCGCGTTTTTCCCGACTGACTCTCGGCATTAGCGGCGATCCTACAGGTCTGCCTCAAATCGTGCTCCAGTGTGACAAGCTCGTCGACGTGATCCATTGCTTCGAGCACACGCCCGGAGATTCGGTGGTTCGTGAGCTTGCGCTCATCAAAGTGAAAGCTTCGGGCGGAGAGAAGCGGACCGAGGTTCTTCAAATCGTTGAACACTTTGGTGGGAAAACGGTGGATTTGACGGAAAGTTCCATGGTCGTGCGCATCGAAGGCGCCAGTGACAAAGTGGACTCTGCGATGCGTCTGCTTTCGAACTACGACATCGTCGAGACTGTCCGTACCGGCAAAGTCGTCATGGCTCGTGGCGAGCAGGCGACTTGATCGAACGACTGATCCAATTTTGTAGCGTGCTGCACGCCGCGAGGTCCTGGTCGTGAGTCCGATTTAGGGATTGCTCGTCATTGCTCTCAAACTCGGGGGCTGTGGCATTAGAGTCGGCAGCGATTCTGGTAGATAGAGGCGGGCAGGTTCTTTTCTAGTAATTTCCGCCAGCTTGTGGGCGATAGATGTAAATGTTAGAAATGTCTTGCATAGACGGCTCGAAATCAAAATTCTGGTGTACCGATCTAAATAGATCCTTGCATCATGAGTATCAGTCGTTCAATCCGTTGGTTTAAAGCAAATTTTGGCACGCAGATTCAGCGGGCTGTTCAAGGAACCCCGTTCGACGAGAATCTGCTCGCGGCGATCGCCTACCAGGAAACGGGGTATGTATGGGGACGATATACCGACTCGATGTCGGTATCCGAGATCCTGAAAATCTGTGTGGGTGACACGATAGATTATAAAGGGCCGGGCAAAGGCGGGCGGTCAGCGTTTCCGAAAAATCGAGCAGAGCTCGAGTCCTTTAAAGACGGGCGGAAGATGTTCAAAATTGCGCGTAGATCGCTGCTTAACCTGGCAACGTATGAGAAGGGATACAAATCTTCTGCAGCATTGTCGCATAAGTTCTGTCGAGGCTACGGGATTTTTCAATATGATCTCCAGTTTTTCAAAAAAGATCCCAAGTATTTTCTAAACAAGAGTTGGGAGGATTTTGATTTGTGTCTCGATCATTGCATCAAGGAGCTATTCTCGGCCAAGAGACGACAAGGGTGGGGGGCAAAGAAATCTCTGAACCGGAATGAGAAGGTCCACATCGCGATTGCCTACAACAAAGGGAAATCAGATACAAAGAAGAGGTTTAAGCAGGGCCATAAATCGGATGGGAAATACTATGGCGAAAATATTGATCGCTTCATGGGCATCGCAGAAGGGCTCCTCGTAGCGACTGTTATTTCGGCTGACGATTCGATGCCGCAGCCGGTGGAAACGGCGTCGAGGATTTTGCGAGTGAAAGTGAATAGCTACTTGAGCCTTCGTGAACGCTCGACGAAATTTTCGACTGAGCTTGTCAGGCTTCGTCCTGGCCAGGTGGTCGTCCAATTGTTGGATGACGATGTCGCCGACGATTTTTGGCGTATCGAAGCAAGCATTAATGGAACCGTGCATCGTGGCTATGCTGCTGCGGAGTATTTGGTGCCGCTGGAGCAGTTGCCGCAGTCTGTGTCAGACGTGGCTTCTCCCATCGATCTGAAAAATGTTCCGGCTTACATCAAGCGAGAGATCGATCCGCCCAGGGGCTCTGTATCAGTTGGGGCTACTGGTGAGCATGTGAGGAAAGTTCAGGAGTGGCTGTGCCTTCATCAGGTTGATACGATAATCGATAATGGTTTTGGCCCGGCAACCCAGCGCTGCGTTGAACGATTTCAGAAAGCGAAGAGCCTTCCCTCTACAGGGAAAGTTAACGCTGAAACTTGGGAAAAGTTGGTTGCGCCGATGAAAACTGCGCTAGCTGCTCCGTCGAAAGTCGCGAAGATGAGTTTGCCTGAAGCCGTTCTATCTGTGGCGAAACAGCACGCAAAATTACGTCCCTTCGAGGTTGGCGGCGAAAACGCCGGCCCATGGGTGCGCCTTTATTGCAGTGGGCAGGATGGTAGTAGCTGGCTCTGGTGCGCTGGATTTGTTTCTTTCCTGATAAAGCAGGCTGCATTTTATCGAAAAGAATCGCCGCTGATCAACGGTTCGGCCTCCTGTGACACCTTGGCTGCGCAGGGATCCACTGAAGGTCGATTCGTAAGAAAATCACAGCTCGTCAGCGGTTCGTTCCCTCTATCCAAGTTCGGGGGCTGCGCCATTTTCCTGCAAAAGAAATCCGAGGGAGATTGGAATCACACCGGGATTGCTTTCAATTTCTCCGGTAAGGGGAGCGACATTGTGTTCGACACAATCGAAGGTAATACCAACGCTGGCGGGAGCCGCAACGGGGGCGAAGCGCGGCAGAGTTCCCGCAGCATGACCAGCCGTGAATACGATTTTATCGATCTTTCCTAGTTGATGTCAGGATGGTGGCCAACATCACCGAAACGGAACCGGTTCAGCAGTTCAGGCCGCGCAATTTTTTATCTGTAAAAGTGGTTTCTGACTTTTGCTGAAGATTGATTTTAGTTTGTTTTTATTCTTTTGTTAGGAAATTTTGAGATAGGCTTTTCCGGTTTCCCAGGTTTCTGAGATC